>Ga0310786_10003231_pt1 | contig 23915 bp, 21 predicted proteins | sample AusTroGonzalo_MG_FD_203881 | JGI IMG/M metagenome (GOLD analysis project Ga0310786, IMG submission 203881) | Bovine rumen microbial communities from tropical cattle in Woodstock, Queensland, Australia - Gonzalo_03 (v2) (version 2) | ecosystem: Host-associated > Mammals > Digestive system >...
AGTTCATAAATCTCTTTCATCTCGTTGATGCGATTTGCATCCTTTGAATAACGGCTTTCTCTGGGTTGTTGCACCATAATTCTTAAACGTTTGGTGTCAACCTTATTTAAAATAAGACAGACAGCAGAGGTCGAGTATTTAGCAGCAGAGGCACCTTATTGAGAAATAAGGGATTGTTATTGGAGAATAAGGCTGCTTTTTCGATGACGATGACACCGACCTATTTTTGTCATCGTTCACGAAAATGTAGTTATTATTATCTATATTTAAATAATTAGATTTAACAAATAATACCCCCTCATGGCGCGAGTAAAAAAATAAATGCCCCCACTGTCATCGGTGTCATCGTCATCGGTGTCATCGTTTGAGAATAATTCTTAAGGGGAAAACTTGTAGCCATTAAGGGAAACAAAAATATGCTTGCCTAGTTAGAGAAAAATATTTTCCCAGTTAGGCAGCAAAATTTTCCTAACTGGGGCGCAAAATCTTGAGGCGACGGCAAAGGAATGGAGAGGCGGCGGCAAAAGGATGGAGAGACGGCGTTTCTCTGTCCTTGAGACGGCGTCTCCGTTTTCTTTTCTGAAAAAATAGTTTTTTCCATAAATACCTAACAACCTACCATAACAAGCTTCAAACCCTGATGTACAAAGGGATTGTGGAGTGTTAGGTGTTTCCCAAACAGGTAACTAACACCTAACATTGCAGAAAACGACCATTTCTCAGCAGAGGCAGGTTATTTGTCAATAACGCACGACTATTTCTCAACGGAGGTCGGTTATTGAAATGGTCACGTGGTCACGCGGTCTCGCGTCTTTTTTTATCTTTTGGTTGGGGGGTATGTAATTAGGGGGGAAACGAAGCCAAAATTATTCCATGAAACTGAAGAAAATGGAATAAGATTCCAAAAAGAGAGTTAATTTGGAATTTTCCCTTTGTATTGTGCTCACTTATCCGTATCGTTGAACTACGCTCTAAGGTACTCACGCTCGGAAAAACTCAAATAAATTTGGTTATTCTCTCACTTATCCGTATCTTTGCAATCAAAATCGAAAAAGGATGCAAAAACTAATCTACATATTCATGTGGCTGGTGGCAGTGGGACTATGTGGTTCGTGCAACCAGACGAATGAGACGGTGGCAGATGGTGATTCCACCGCCATGAAACTGGGTGTGCTGCCCACGATGGAGTCCCTACCCTTCTATTATGCCGATTCCATCGGGTTATTTGACTCGCTGGGTGTGGAAGTGAAGCTCGTCACGTTCGATGCTGCGATGGATGCTGATACGGCGTTTGTGAATGGTGACATCGATGGTATTGTGACAGATCTGGTGAAGGCGTGCATCTGGCAGGGACAGGGTGACACTGCTCAGGTGGTGATGGTTGGCGAACTAAATTTGTGGCTCATTACTGCTCCCAAGGCTCGACTGCTGAAGGCGGAAAGCATTAAGGAGAAAATCATTGGCATCACTAGACATTCTTCAGTGGATTACTTTGCAGACAAGATTCTGGAATCTGTGAAGTTGCAGAGCATCGATCTAAACAAGCCACAGATCAACAATATCCGATTGCGTGGTACGATGGTGGATCAGGACCAGTATGATGGTGCCATTCTGCCTGAGCCATATGCAAGCGAGGCTGTGGCGAGAGGTGCGAAGCGACTGACGGGTACAGCGGACTTGAACGTGTCGAACCTGATGTGTGTGCTGTTCAACGACTCTGTCCATCAAGCCAGAGCTGGCGAAATCCAGAAGTTACGTCGTGTGTATGATATGGCTGTAGAGGCGCTGAATGCTGACACGCTGTCGAATGTGTTGGAGTACATTCCACAAGCACATCGAATCTATCTGCCTGACACGCTGTTTACGTATGTGCCGATGAAGGCGAGCATCACCTATGACGACACGATGATGGTGGATGTGAAGAAGTGGGTGAAAGGAAGAGGACTGGTGAGGAATTGACAGTTGACAGTTGATAGTTGACAGTTAGGAATTGACAGTTGAGAATGGACTTTATCGAGATACAAACTAAACTGAGGAGGGAAAATTTGGCTGAGACTTTTCCGCTGATTCGCCAGAAAACCATGCAGATTGGTGACTGGGGATTGGCTGAGGAGGTGGAGAAGCTGTGGATGACGTATCAGCAGATGTTGCAATTCATGTTGCAGGGCATCAATGATGCGCAGCGTGAACGCATTCGTACGAGCATCTGCCACCAGCTTGGTTTTTTGGCGAGTCGATTGGAGCGTCTGGAGCGCATCAAGAATCATGCAGAGGAACGTTATGTGAGTGTGAGCAAGGAGATGAAGAAGATTCCGTCGTTCGATAGCATTGTCAGCCAACTGGAGACGGTGTCGCAGGAGATGGAAGATGTGACCAACGATGAACTGCTCCGTGATACCATTCGTCAGCATCGGATGGAGGCGTTGAGGGACGAGCATGAAACAACGGTGCTGAACCTGTTCAATTGGACATGGACGGGTGAGGTTTGGCAACATGCGGATGTAGAGTTGGCCAATCGCATCATCTTCTCCGACTGCATCAATGCCAATGATAAGGCGGTATTCATCGCTGCTGTCACCCTATCGCTTTTTGAGTTTGTAGATGCCGCTAAGGTACTTTTCCTATTGGATTGTTACTTGGTGGAAGAAGATATCGTGTCTCAACGGGCATTGGTTGGGTTCTTGCTGGTGTTCCATTTCTCTTTCGACCAACTCAAGGACAACCAGGATCTGCAAGACCGTCTGCGTATATATAGCGATGACGCCACCTTCGTTCATGACCTCTATGCCACCATGATGCAGCTGCAGTTGAGTTGCACGACCGATAGCGTCTCCAACCGAATGCGTAACGAAATCTTACCAGCTCTGATGCAGGGATTTATGCAGAAGAAAAAAACGGAGAAACAGAATATTGACCCTGATGCGTTCATTAAGAACGGCGAAAATCCTGAATGGATGAATGACGAGAAGATGAACAAGAGGATGCAGGAGATGGCGGAGTTGCAGTTGGATGGTGCCGATGTCTATTTCGCTTCGTTTTCCACCACGAAAGGCTACTCATTCTTCAATCAGATGGCACACTGGTTCTACCCCTTCTCGTTGGAAAACAATGGTATCCCTGAACTGAAGAAGTTCAACGAGGGAAAGGTCAATCAGGTCATCCGACTCATTCTGAACGGCAGTCCTTTCTGTAATAGCGACAAGTACTCTCTATGCTTCACATTCTCCGACTTGGGCAATATGGCTGCCCATGCGATGGAGTCGCAAATCAATAGCCAAATCCCCGATGGAATGGACATAGATGAAATTGCTGACAGCGCTGAGCTGCATCAACCTAAGAAGGCGGACTTCCGTAGGCACTACGTGTTCGACCTGTACCGTTTCTACTACATCTATCCTTATAAGTACCAGTTCACCAATCCGTTCCAACAGCTGAAGAAGCATCCAGTCACGCCGTTCAGCAATCCCTGGTTGGAGGAATTGATGACCAATGACCAGGAGGAACTGGCACAATATGCCGATTTCCTGATGCGAAAAGAGTTTTATCAGTCAGCGCTCGACCTCTTCACAACGATTGCTGATAATGAGTTTGACCCTGAATTAGCCAGCATCTGGCAGAAAGTCGGGTTCTGCCATCAGAAGTTGAACCATACGGAAGAGGCCATTCATGCCTATACAGTCGCCGACAACATCAAACCAAACTCGAAATGGACACTCAGCCATCTCGCCACGCTCAGCTACCATTCTGGCAAGATGAAGGATGCTGCCAAGTATTATCACGAGCTCTTAGCAATCAATCCTGAGAGTCTGAAATACTTGATGAATTCGGCACAATCGCTGATGCAATGCGACCGATATGAGGAGGCACTGCCCGTGTTGTATAAGGCTTCCTTCCTGGATGAGGAGTCGACATTGATTAAGTTGCTATTGGCTTGGTGCTTGATGGTCAATGGCAAAAAAGATGAAGCTACGAAGTTTGTGTTGGAACTGCAAGCAGAAGAGAACGCTCGCGAAGAGGCTGGCATTCTGTTAGGTATTGTTATGCTGTTGGATGGGAAGATGATGGAAGCATACCAGCAACTGCAGCCACTCATCAACGAGGGCAACAAGTCTGATTTGCAGCAGAGAATCAACACGCTCTGCCATCATCGATTGCTCGACCACACTACCCTCACCCTCTTTACGGATGCATTGATGCTTCACATTGACTAAATTTGTCTTTTGACTATATATCAACGACTTAAAATTAATATCACTATGCAGAGCAGCACACTTTACTTGCAGCATCTCCGTCAACTCTTGCAGATGGAGTATGACGATGAGAAGGAGGAGTTTCGCGTGCAGTCGGAGAAGATGGGCATCAAGCGCAAGATTCATCGTGGCATCTGCTGGTATCCTGTCGAGGCTGGTCGCAGTTATTATAATTCCTTGAATCAGCTGGTCGTTGAAATCGTCAAGAAAGACCATGATGAAACGGATGAGGACATTGAACATCTGTTTGAGTATGGAAAGCCTGTGCAGTTCTTTTCTTTCAATGCCCAATATCTCAACGATGACATCAAGAATAAGTCTGACATCAAATATTTCTCCTTTTCATCAATGGTTTCCTACGTGGATGGAGACAGAATGATGGTGACACTACCCTCTTCTCAAGCTGTCATCGACTTGCAGAATGCGACGAATCTGGGTGTGCAGCTCTATTTTGATGAGACTTCCTACAAGACGATGTTTCATGCGCTGGACGATGTCATCAATGCCAAGAACAACCGATTGGCTGATTTGCGTGACATCTTTGCTGGACAACTGAAACCTGAGAAGCGTACGTTCGCCCCTATGCTGTTCCCTTGGCTGAACAAGACACAGGAACAGGCCGTCAATGAGGTGCTGTGGGCGAAGGATGTGGAAGTGGTGCATGGTCCTCCAGGAACGGGAAAGACCACTACCCTTGTCGAAGCGATTTATGAGACGCTGCATCGAGAGACGCAAGTGCTGGTGTGCGCACAGAGCAATATGGCTGTCGATTGGATTAGCGAGAAGTTGGTGGATCATGGTGTGCCTGTTCTGCGTATCGGCAATCCCTCCCGTGTGAATGACAAGATGCTCTCCTTTACCTACGAGCGTAAGTTTGAGAGCCATCCTGACTATCCCGAGTTGTGGAGCATCCGCAAAACCATTCGCCAGATGAAGGAGAATCGCAAGCGTGGTGACAATGTGCATCAGAAGATAGCCCGTCTGCGTGATCGTGCTGCTGAGATAGAAATGGTCATCAATGCCCAACTCTTTGACGAGGCACGTGTGGTGGCTTGCACTTTGGTGGGCTCAGCCAACAAACTGCTGGTGAGACACAAGTTTTCCACCCTGTTTATTGATGAAGCGGCACAGGCGTTGGAACCTGCATGTTGGATTGCCATAAGACGTGCCTCACGTGTTATCCTGGCAGGTGATCACCAGCAACTTCCACCCACCATCAAGTGTTACGAGGCCATGAAACAAGGACTTGGCAAGACACTGATGGAGCGTATCGTGGAGAATCAGCCTGATGCTGTAACGTTGCTGAAGGTGCAGTATCGCATGAACGACGACATTATGAAGTTTTCTTCGGACTGGTTCTATCATGGTGAGGTCCAGTCGGACGCAAGTGTCAAACATCGTTCTGTGCTCGATTATGAGCACTCTATCCAGTGGATTGACGGCAATGAGATGCTGCAACAAGTGAATGAGGAATTGAAAGAGGAGGAAAAGCTGAACATTGATTTCACAGAGCAATTCATAGGTGAGAATCATGGACGCATAAACAAGGCAGAAGCTGAGCTGGTGCTCTCCACCCTCAATAATTATATCAACAAAATCGGCAAGGAGCGTTTCCTTGCAGAACGTCTGGATGTGGGTGTCATTTCCCCTTATAAGGTGCAGACCCAATACCTGCGTCAGCAGATCCGAAAACGGGAAGAGTTCCGACCTTTCCGTCAGGTCATCAGTGTGAATACGGTGGATGGATTCCAAGGTCAGGAGCGTGACATCATCATCATTAGCCTCGTACGTAGCAATGACAATGGACAAATCGGCTTTTTGTCAGACCTTAGACGCATGAATGTCGCTATGACACGTGCCCGTATGAAACTCATTATCTTTGGCGACAAAGCAACCCTCCAACATCACGCTTTCTATCGGAAACTCATCCAATATGTGGATGAGGTGACGAAGGGGTGATGGGAAAGCATGACACTAAAAAAGGGAAAGGACTAATCGTGTACGATTCCTCTCCGCTTCAGTTCTGTCAGTGTGACGCTGTCTTCGTAGTTATGAATGTGTGACCCATGTGCAATACGATAAACTCTGTCTGGCGTAGTACCACACATGTCGGCGATATCTTCATAGATTGGAGCATTGGGTGATTTCCTGTAGGGATGCACGGCAATGCTGATTCGCTTCATAATTTTAGTTAATGTAATCTTAGTCATTGTACCTGTTTAGTATTTCATTGCAAAGTTACGAACAATTGCTGAAATAGGGATATAAAAAACAATCTTTTTTTGAAAAAAATAAAAGTGGCAGACCTTTGTTGCAGGTTCTGCCACTTTTTAGTAGCGCCTACGGGAATCGAACCCGTGTTCCATGCGTGAGAGGCATGTGTCCTAGCCGCTAGACGAAAGCGCCGTTTTTCGTTTGCGAGTGCAAAGGTACGACCTTTTTGCGACATACACACACGAAAGACTGTTAAAGGATGTTAATTGCCTAAAAATTCCTCATTGATGCTAGTTTCTCGTATCGATGGCAAAAGATAATGTAGCAAATAATGCCTATAGAGACCATGATAACTCCAGGTAGTGCTGTGTAGTTGTAGGGGTATCCTTCAGCCAATGGAACACCGCCCAGATAGGCTCCGACAGCATTGCCAAAATTGAAGGCAAGCTGCACCATACAACCAGCTAACAAGTCCCCACCCTTGCTGAATCGGAGCAAGAGCAGTTGTTGGGGAGAGCCGACTCCAAACAGACAGAAGGTGGAGATGCACATCAACACCACACTGAGCCAGGTGATGTGACTGAACAAGAAGATGCTCAGAAGACAGACGAACATGATGATCTGCAGCAATCGGCCTGTATGACCAGGTCCAATCTTGTCGCTGAGTATGCCACCAATCATATTACCCACCACCATACCAGCACCAGCAATGACGGACATGAGTGGCAGGAGGGTGACGCTTATGCCAGAATGGTCTGTGAGCAAGGGTGCATAATAGCTGAAATAGCAGAAAATGCCACCATTGCCAAGTAGCGTTGCAGCAATCAGCAGCCAGGGGGCAAGCGATTTCAAGAAGCGGAATTGTCCTCTTGCACCAATATCAGGCAGGGCTTCCATCGAAGGAATGAAACGCCAGATGGAGAGCAAGGTGGCAAGTCCCCAAAGGGCACTGAACAAAAAGATGTATCGCCAAGATGCCACTTGACAGATGAAAGTGCCAAATGGAATGCCGATAAGGTTTGCCACTGACATACCCGAACACATGATGGCAACTGCTGTGGCAGACTTCTTACCATTGGACAGGCGGTCGGCAATGATGCTGGCTACACCAAAGTATGCACCATGTGGCAATCCAGCCATAAAGCGCATGGCAAGCATGGAGTAATAATCGGGAGAAACTGCCATTGCGACAGAAGCCAGGAAATAGACACCCATGAGGAGGAGGATTATCTTCTTCAATCGCCATGTGCGCATGAACGCTACCATCAGTGGTGCACCTACACACACGCCCAAAGCATAGCTGGAGATAAGATGTCCAGCTGCTGCTATGCTCACGCCAAAGTCTTCAGCAATGAATGGCAATATCGCCATCATCACAAACTCTGTCACACCCAATCCGAACGTGCCTAATGCCAGTGTCACCAACGCTTTCTTCATATCTTCGCACCTATAGGTATTAGATTATCCCCTTCGCTTTCAACCACAGAATCATCTGGTAACTCCAGGACTCTGTCGTGGTTTTACCAGTCTCAGGCATCAGCTCATAGGGACCATTACCATCGCCATACATGTGCAGCTCAGCATTGGCTCCAGCCTTTTTCCATTCCATGAAGAGTGCCACAAGACCTGCTGCCACATTGGGATGGTCGGCACGGGTCATAATCAGCAAAGGAGGTGCATCAGCAGGGACAGTGACAGGCATCAACGAAGGGCCATAATTGGTGCAAAGGAAGTTGGGACGCTCAATGGCTGCTGCTGACATCGTGGCAACAATGGCCACACCACCACCTGCCGAGAAGCCAAGATATCCTATCTTATCCTTATTGATATGCCACTCATCGGCGTGTTCCCTCACCATACGGATAGCTGCGTTGGCATCCAAAGCTGCCAAACGGATGATGGAGTCACCTTGAGGGTTATGCATCGGATTGGCATCAGCTTGAGGGAACCTGTCAGGATGTGTCACATCAACCATGGGAGGCATCTGTACCCCTTGTGGCATCTGACCACCACCTTTGTTCAGATGATAACGCAGACCAATGGCTGCAATACCATGTTCATTCAGGAACGAAGCCATCTTGACCACATCACTCTCCCACGAAAGCCACCTCATGGCACCTCCAGGACAAAGTACGATGGCACAGCCATTGGCCACTTCCTGCTTGGGCAGATATACCTCGATGATGGGCTTGTCTTTCTCGTCCATCGAGCTATCGCCCGTAGGCAGGGCGTATTGTTTCTGTGCCCATAATGACATGGGCACAGACAACAGACATAAAAGCACGAATTTCTTCATATTGATCAGTCTTTTATGATTATTCACCGATGATGGTGACGACAAGTTTCCTAGCGCCACCATAATTTCTGTATTCACAAAAATAAATCCCTTGCCACGTACCCATATTCAGGTGTCCGTTGGTGATGGGAATAGTGATGCTCACGCCACTGAGTGTTGACTTGGCGTGAGCAGGCATATCGTCAGAACCCTCTAATGTGTGCTCGTAGTAGGGTTGGTTCTCTGGGACTAAGCGATTGAAAATGGTTTCCATATCAACACGCACATCAGGATCGCAATTCTCATTGATGCTCAATCCGCAACTCGTATGTTTCGTGAAGATGTTGATGATACCTGTCTTAGGCAACTTGGGCAGTTGGCTCAGTATCTCACTCGTCACAAGATGGAAGCCCCTTGACTTGGGCTTCAGTGTTATTTCTGTTTGTTGTATCATAGGACAAAGGTAGTCACTATTCTCATTATCTTCCAAATATTTCGCAAACAACCTTCTGAAAAATAAGAGAAACGCTCGAAAAGAAAGGAAAATCAGTGGTTGTGAGAAAAAATCCGCTGCACAAATGTGCAACGGACTTTCTGTTCTTTGGCCCAAGAGCCATCTTGCGTATAAAGGATGGAGGAACCGGTGGTGGTGAAGATGCGTTCGACAGTGGTGCGTTCGCTACTTCGATAGGGACCTGGCTTGATGTCGTACTCCCAAAGGATTTCTTGTTCCCAACCTAAACGTTCCTCAATCACATAAGTGTACCCCCTTGCCACGAAACGGTGGCGTCCGTAATCTGTGTAAGGAAGGTGAAGGGCTACTTTAATTTTCACAGAAAGCACTTCTGCTTTCTCGTTGGCGCGAGCCTTAATGAAAGCCACTTCGCCTGTGTTTAAATTTTCAAGTTTAATTTTGTAAGTCATTGTTAAAACAATTACATTTTTAAAATGAATAAAACTAAAACAGAAAAAGAATGTAACAGAATGTCAAAGAACACATCGCGGGCTGTCCTCCCTGCCACAACAGGCAGTTTGGGCGTTTGCAAACACGCATTTCAAGGGTAAGAACGCAACGCTAATGCGTGCGGCCTCTTCCTCCAGCATCCCAAGAGGGTTGCCAATTGCGAGTTTTCTTAGATGTGTTCATAAAATGTAATTGTTTTGGAATGTTGATGCTTTCCATTTTTCGGAAAGACGGGACAAAGGTAGAGCTATTTATGAGATGAAAGTGTAGGGAAATCCCTAAAACGGCTGACCGTATTTCCTATATTCTCTTTCTTATACATGGTGACTTTATTTTACGCCAGCTGTTTCAGCAATTCCAACAACACTTGCCAGATATCGTTGATGGTGTTCAGTTCCACACGTTCACTGGTGGAATGTGGTTCCACAATACGAGGACCGATGCTGGCAATCTGGATGCCTGGATAATGCAGCACGAAGAAACCAGCTTCCAGTACGAAATGCATCGCCACCATGCGAGGACGCCAACCTAACACCTCTTGGAACGTGTTGCTGACCAGTTGCAAGAAAGGCGACTGTTGGTCTTCCTGCCAAGCTGGAGCCGACATCACCAATTCAGACTTGGCACCAATCTGTGCAAAGGTCTTGGCTATCTCCTGACTGAGCCTTTCCATCTCGCTGTCGATGAAACTTCGTGTATGCGTAGATATAAAGATGTGGTCTTCCGCTGTCGAGATGCGTCCCACATTATTTGATGTCTCTACTGTACCAGGCATCGCCTCACTCATCTTCACCATTCCCTGTGGCACTTGTTCCAGACAGTTGACCAATGCTGCCAACGTCTCTTGAGGAATGATAGTTCCTTGCTGATCACATGATTCGATACTACAAGTGATACGAGGGTCGCTGCTGCCATATTCTTTACGCAGACATTGATTGACCTCCTCCACCAACTTTTTCAGGCGTTCTGTAGCATCGTCAGAAACAACACCTATCACCAATTCTCCTTTTGAGGCAATTGATGCGTTGGCTTCACCTATCTCGATAAGGCTTATATCCAGACCCTTTTCCTGACACACAGCCTTTAGGATAAATCGAGCAGGAATTACAGCACTACAACGTCCCTTGTTGATGTCCACGCCTGAATGACCACCCAATCCCCCATCAATACGGATGCGTAGCCAATCGCGTTTCTCGTCAGAAACAGACATGCGCTTGATGGGAATACGATGGAACTGTAAGCAGGCTCCAGCGGCTCCTGTTGTGATGGTATCATAATCCTCAGAGTCGAGGTTGATGACCTTGCGACCTTTTAGGAAATCCTTGCTCAATTGCGAAGCACCAGACATACCGTCCTCCTCGTTCGTTGTGGCGATGACCTCCAACGCAGGATGCACGATGTGATCATCTTCCAGTACTGCCAGCGCCATTGACAGGCCAATACCATTGTCAGCGCCCAATGAAGTACCACGAGCCTTCATCCATCCGTTCTCCTCATACGCCTCAATGGGGTCATTCAAAGGGTCGTTCATCCCCACGCACACCATATCCATGTGGTTTAGCAACACGATGGGTTCAGCCCCTTCATGACCAGGAGTTGCAGGCTTACGTATCACCACACAATTCTCCTTGTCACGTTCATATTCCAAATGTAGTCGTTCTGCAAATTGGCAAAGGAAATCAGCCACACGTTCCTCATGGTGTGACGGGCGTGGTATCTTGTTCAGCTCATGGAAGATGCTGAGAACTCGTTCTGTTGTAATCATCATGCTCAGGCTTCTTCTTTATCTTTTTTTCTATATAGGAAAGCGACAGTGGCACCTGAGATGTTGTGCCAGACGCTGAAGATGGCGCCAGGAATGGTGGCAAGAGGATAAGTGGCAAAATGGATGGTTGCCAAACTGCTGGCAAGTCCAGAGTTCTGCATACCAACCTCAATGGAGATAGCTCGTTTCTTAGGTTCTGAAAGTCTCAACAACCACCCTATCAGATAGCCAAGTCCCAAACCACAAAGATTGTGAAGGATGACCACAAGAACGATGATGAGTCCACCTGCCAACAGCTTATTGGCATTAGCGCTAATAACGATAGCTACAATGAAGGCAATGGCAAGTGAGGACATGGCTGGAAGATAATCAGTAGCCTTTTCTGTGAACTTAGGCCATATCCACTTGACCAACAACCCGATAACGATAGGAAGGATAACCACCCAAAGAATACTCAGAAACATGCTCGCTACATCTACATCAACGCTCTTCCCTGCCAAAGCCCAAGTCAAGAGAGGCGTCAGGAACGGTGCCAACAAAGTGGATACACCTGTCATTCCAACCGATAGTGCCAAATCGCCTTTAGCCAGATAAGTAATGACATTGGAAGCTGTACCTCCAGGACAGCACCCCACCAACACCACACCAAGTGCCAGCGTCTCGTCCAATGAGAAGGCACGCGCCAATCCCCAAGCCAACAAAGGCATGATGGTGAACTGTGCCAGACAGCCAATAACCACATCCTTAGGACGACTGAACACAATTTTGAAATCCTGCAGATTGAGTGTCAATCCCATACCGAACATCACCACTCCCAAAAGGTAGTTGATAACCGTCGGACGAATTTGTTGCAATGTTTCTGGGAACACCAATGCAATGACAGCAGCAATTAGCACCAGAACACTCATATATTCTGATATGTAATGACAAAGCTTCTTCATAAAATACCTTTAATATATAATGAACTAATAATGACTATTTGTATAATAATGATGGCAGGTATACCAAACTTGAATTTCTTGTGCATCGTCTTATGATGCCAGACCTTCATACCCAACCATGCGCCAATGCTGCCTCCAAAAGCAGCCAATCCCAATAGCGTCGCTTCAGGAATACGCCACTTTGATTTCTTTGCCTTGTATTTGTCTATCCCATAGATGAAGAATGTGAGCACATTGATAGCAATGAGATAGATGACGATAATTTGTTGGATAGTGATATCGTTCATTCTTTTTGATAGTTACCAAGGAAAATCATCTGGATTATTACGAGGGTCAGAACGATGATTCTGATTCAATCCGTTGATGACTTGCATATCTTCGTCAGCGAGTGAGAACTCCATTACAGCCAGGTTTTCAGCAAAGTGGTTGGGTTTGCAACGAGGAATGGTGATGAGCCCCCTCTGCACAATCCAACGGAGTACAATTTGTGGAATGGTCTTTTGATACTTCTTTGCCAAAGACTGCAATACCACGTTTCCAGCAATGTCTATATCACCCTGTCCGAAAGGTCCCCATGCCTCCATTTGAATGCCAAGGTTTCGATTAAATTCGATATTCTCCACCTGTGACATATAGGGATGCACCTCTATTTGGTTGATGACAGGACGAATCTCTGCATACGACAATAAATCCTCCAAATGATTGGGATTGAAGTTGCTGACACCAATGGAACGGATCTTCCCTTCTTTCACATACGACTCCATGATCTTCCATGTGAACTTCACACAATCCTTCACAGGCCAATGAATCAGCAGGAGGTCGATATAAGGCGTGTTCAATTTTGAGAGGCTCTCGTCAATAGACTTCCTCACAGCCTTTTCCCCTTCTCGCATCATGGGTGGCGCAACTTTCGTAGCGAGGAAAATCTCTTCGCGAGCCACGCCGCTGTTGACGATTCCCTGCCCTACCTCGACCTCATTCTCATACATCTGAGCCGTGTCAATGTGTCTAAATCCCGCTTTGAGTGCCATACAAACATTGTTTGTGGCAACTTCACCTCTGAGTGTCCATGTTCCCACACCCATCTGCGGAATCTCCATGTTGTTGTTAAGTTTTATCATAGATTTAAAAATATGGGGCAAATTTAGCAATAATTCTCCGACTTGTCAAAACTTTTCATCATTTCTTGGAATATAAGTTTTTAAGGTGTGTCAGAAAGCCCACGAAAAACCTTCACTCGAGTCGATTTGCTATTTGACTCGAGTCAATCGATAATTTGACTCGAGTGCCATTTTTTCACCACCCCAGCCTAAAATGAAGATTTGTAGTTTAACGATTTTAGTTGACTACTTGAAGTCTTACTCACGATAAGGGTTGACAGGGTTAAATTTAATTTTTAATTCACTGTAGTTTAACGATTTTAGTTGACTACTTGAAGTCTTACTCACGATAAGGGTTGACAGGGTTAAACTTAATTTTTAATTCACGTTGACTCGTCTTCACGTCAGTCATAATTTTGGTCTATAATACCATGCTTTTTCTTGAGAGTATTATACGGAAAAGAGAATGCTAGATTATTTCAAGAAACTGAAAAAGTTGGAATTAAATTAGAAAAATGAAAGGATTTTGATATGATATAGGTGGCATCCTGATTTTTTGTGAGGAAAATGGGCTTTTTATTTGTTTGGTAGCAGTAAATTCTGTAACTTTGGCAAAATTTTCGTATAACTTAAAAAACACATCAAACCATGCTTACACAAGAAGACAAAGACTTTCTGGCAAAGAAAGGCATTTCGGAAGAGAAACTGAACGCGCAGTTGAATTGCTTCAAAACGGGATTCCCTTGGCTGAAACTGGCTGGTGCTGCATCACCTGGTAACGGCATCACGATTCCGTCGGAGGAGGAGAAGAAGGATTACCTTGCGGCTTGGGATACATATCTAGATGGTACAGGTAAGGTGCTGAAGTTTGTGCCTGCATCAGGTGCAGCGAGCCGTATGTTCAAGAATCTGTTTGAGTTTCTCGATAATGGCGAGAAGACGGAGTTCATCCAGAAGTTTGAGGCGAACCTCGAGAAGTTTGCGTTCATCGATGACCTAAAAGCTGCCATCAGCAAGAACGGTGGTGACGGAAGTGTGAAGACCGCTATTGCTACATTGTTGGGCGAGGAAGGTCTTTCCTATGGCAAACTGCCCAAGGGTTTGCTGAAGTTCCATAAGTATGAAGATGGTGCCCGCACCCCTGTGGAGGAGCATCTGGTGGAGGGCGCGCTCTATGCTGGTGGCAAGAACGGCAACGTGACGGTTCACTTTACAGTAAGCCCAGAGCATCGTCCTTTGTTTGAGGCATTGGTGGCGAAGGTGGCTCCGAAGTATGAGCAGAAGTTTGGCGTGAAGTATGCTATCAGCTTCTCTGAGCAGAAAGCAAGCACGGACACCGTGGCTGCCAATCCTGACAACACCCCATTCCGTGGAAAGGATGGTAAGATTCTCTTCCGTCCAGGTGGTCATGGTGCCTTGATCGAGAATCTGAACGATCTTGATGCTGATGTCATTTTCATCAAGAATATTGACAATGTGGTGCCCGACCGCTTGAAGGCTGAGACGGTGGAATACAAGAAACTTATTGCTGGTGTGCTGGTGAGCAAGCAGAAGAAGGCATTTGAATATCTCGAACTGCTTGACAGCGGCAAGTACACCCATGCTCAGTTGGAGGACATCATCCGCTTCCTGCGCGATGAACTCTCTTGCCGCAACCCTGAGTTGAAGGATTTGGAGGATGCTGAACTCGCCATCTATCTGAAGAAGAAGCTGAACCGCCCAATGCGCGTTTGTGGTATGGTGAAGAATGTGGGTGAACCTGGTGGTGGTCCATTCTTGGCATACAATCAGGATGGTACCATTAGTTTGCAGATTTTGGAAAGCAGCCAGATTGACACAAACAACGCTGAATACTTGAAGATGTTCCAGAACGGCACTCACTTCAACCCCGTTGACTTGGTGTGCGCTGTGAAGGATTACAAGGGTCAGAAGTTTGATCTCACAAAGTATGTTGACCATCAAACGGGCTTCATCTCCAGCAAGAGTAAGGATGGTAAGGAACTCAAGGCACTCGAATTGCCAGGTCTTTGGAATGGTGCGATGAGCGACTGGAACACCATCTTCGTGGAAGTGTCACTCGGCACGTTCAATCCTGTGAAGACTGTGAATGACCTGCTGAGAGAACAACACCAGTAATCAACATTTATAATTGATTTGAATGGAAATCATTCAGAAGTATTTCCCCAATTTGACAGCGCTTCAGGCTGAGCAATTCGCTCAGCTTGAGGTGCTTTATAATGATTGGAACGCCAAGATCAATGTGATTTCGCGTAAGGATATCCAGAACCTCTATGAGCATCATGTGCTACATTCGCTGGGCATTGCCAAAGTAGTGAACTTCAAAGACGGCACAACGGTGATGGACCTCGGCACAGGTGGCGGATTTCCAGGCATTCCATTGGCTATCCTATTTCCAAACGTACAGTTCCACTTAGTGGACAGCATCGGCAAGAAAGTGAGAGTGGCGAATGAAGTGGCAACAGCTATCGGACTGAAAAACGTGAAGTTCAGTCATGCTCGAGCTGAAGAAATCAAAGAGCAGTATGACTTTGTGGTGACCCGAGCTGTGATGCCGATGGTTGACCTCGTGAAGGTGGCAAGGAAGAACATCAGTAAGGAGCAGCATAATGCGGTGCCCAACGGCATCATCGCTCTGAAAGGTGGTGAATTGGCTGGTGAGATTGCCTCGATGAAGAACATCTCCACGGTATGGGAACTCAGCGACTTTTTTGAGGAAGAATATTTCGAGACCAAGAAAGTGGTGCATGTGACGATTAAGAAGTAAGGTATAAAGGTTAGGATATAATATGACAATCAAGACATTCGAAGTCAACCCATTGTGTGAGAACTGTTATGTGGTGAGTGATGAAACCAAGCAATGTGTCATCATCGACTGTGGCTGTTCCGATGAATACGAGTGGGAAGAAATCAAGAAATATATCGATGCCGAAGGGCTGCAGGTGAAGCACCTGTTGAACACACATCTGCATTTCGACCATATATGGGGCAACACCTTCGTGCATAGAGACCTCGGTTTGCGTCCTGAAGCTAACTACGAAGACCTCACCATCTACGAGAACATGGACGAGCAGATTCGGTCGGTGGTAGGTGTGGGCATTCCTCATCCTCCCCTGCCCCCATTGGGCACATCCCTCTTGGATGGCAGCGAAGTCACTTTTGGCAACACTACCTTAAAGGTGCTCAGTACCCCAGGTCACTCACGTGGTAGTATCTGCTTCTATGCAGAGAAAGACAAGGTGCTCTTCTCTGGCGACACCCTCTTTTGTGGCAGTTGTGGACGTACCGACCTTGAAGGAGGCAGTTATCACGACATCATGCTCAGCCTTCAGAAGCTCTCCACCCTCCCCGACTCCACCAAAGTGTTCTGTGGACATGGACCTTCAACTACGATAGAGAGGGAAAAACGATATAACCTTTATATGAGAGGATGAAATAACTCAAATAAATTTGGTTTTTCTCTCACTTAATCGTACCTTTGCAACGTTTTTCAGCAATATGAGAAGACTTCTACACATTATTATATATATTAGCGCGCTGTTTTTCACAGTTTCAGCTTCGGCTATGAGCGATGACGGGCAGTTTGTGGTGGTGCTCGATGCTGGACATGGCGGGAAAGACCCTGGAGCAATTGGCTCATCGTCATCCAACCGTGAAAAGGACATCAATCTGGGCATTGCGCTGGAAGTGGGAAGATTGTTGAAGGCAAACTGCCCTGATGTGAAGCTGATTTACACAAGAAGCACAGATGTGTTCATCGAATTGGGACGTCGCGCCGAGATCGCTAATAAGGCAAAGGCAGACCTCTTTGTGAGTATCCACACCAATGCGTTGCCAAAGAATGCCAGAAAGGCTTCAGGTGTGCAATCCTACACACTCACCCTGCGCACAGCATCCACTAACTTGGAAGTGGAAAAACGAGAGAACTCGGTGATTGCCCTTGAGGGAGAAGCTGCCAAGAAATATAACTACAACCCCTCGCCAGAAAGCAATATCATGTTTGAGTTGATGCAGGATCACGACATGAAAGAAAGCGTGAATTTTGCTAAAATGGTTCAGAGCGAGATGGTGCACACGGCAGGACGGAATGACATGGGCGTGTTGCAGGCAAATTTGGCTGTGTTGCGCCTCACTTACATGCCCAGTGTATTGTTGGAAGTAGGTTATATCTCCACCCCATCGGAAGAGCAGTTCCTGATGTCGACGGCTGGTCGCCAAACGATGGCAAAGAGCATTTACAACGCCATTGCCAAGTATAAAACGCAAAAAACTGGTAAGGAGTCGAGGTTGGAAAAACCTTCCGTTACGCCTGTTCAACAAACAACAACTACTACGACCAACGACACGCCAACAACATCTTCACCTGCTACCACCAACGGAGAGAAGCACACGGTGTATAAGATTCAGGTACTCGCAGGTAGCGTGAAACTGAAAAGTAACGATAAACAGTTCAAAGGTTTGAAGTGTGAGATGCATGAAAAAGGCGGCAGATACACTTACACCTATGGTTCGGCAAAAACTATGGATGAGGCAAAGAAACTGCGCCAATCCATTCTTGATAAATTTCCACAAGCATTCATCGTGACATTTGAAGAATAATATGAAAATCAGTAAAGAAATCAAAATTGCGGCGGTGGCCATCTTCTCCGCCATCATCGTGTATGTAGGCATCATCTTCCTCAAAGGGCTTAAGCTCTTCAATGATGAAGTTTCATATTTTGTAGAGATAGCTGACGTGCAGGGCATGCCAACAGCCTCTGACGTGCGTGCCAACGGATTGAAAGTTGGAACAGTAAAAGCCATCAATTTCAATCCAGGCAAACAGAACCTGACTGTCGAAATCACTATCAATCCGAACTTCCAGATTCCTGAAGGCACCAGCGTCTATATGACCAAGGAGATGTTGGGAAGCGCCATGATGAATCTGAAGTTAGGTCCCAACCCCAAAGCCCTCCTCCATCCGGGTGACACCATTCAGGGTGCTCCGCTGATTGATTTGATGACTGAGGCTGGCAATATGTTGCCACAGGTGGAAGCTCTCTTGCCCAAGGTGGATTCCATCCTGACTGCCATGAATAAACTGTCGAACGATCCAGCTATTGCTGCTTCGATGCACAACATGGAAGCTGTTTCTGCCGACTTGCGTGTGACCACCACACGACTCAACGGATTGCTGGGTAGTGATGTACCACAACTCATGGCGAAGACTAATAATATCTGCACAAATCTGGAAACTACAACCAGCAACCTGAACAAGATTGACATGATTGGCATGGCGCAGAAAGCTGACGCAACCATGAATGGCGTGCAGGAGATGACCCTCAAGATGAGTACAGCCATGAACAGCAAGGACAACTCACTCGGCATGTTGATGAACGACAACTCCATCGCCCTGCATATTGATTCCACCATGATGAACTCATCACGTCTGCTGGAGGACTTCAGATTGCATCCAAAACGATACGTCCATTTCTCGCTTTTCGGAAAAAAAGACAAATAAAATAGACTCTGAAAAAAATGTGAGAGAAAGATGTTATTTGAATTTTGTTCAAACAACATCTTTCTTTACGAAGGGCTTCTCTGAGTGTGTTGAAAACCTATCAAAAACAAGAAATTAAGGGGCGAAATATTTTTTTTATTGTCAATTGTTCCATGCGTGAAACAAATGCGTAAGTCGCTATCAATCAATATAAAAGAAAAAAGCAATACAAATCAAGACCTTCAAGAACTTAGGAAACGTAAATGGCTGAAATGAAGCACTTTTTACTTGCCAATTGAAAACGTCCTGAAAAATAAATTTTGTCGTTTGCAAAAAAATAGCGAACTTTGCATTCGTAAAAATCAAACACGAGAATCACCAAAGCTAAAATGGTAGAAACAGAACAAAATCCAAAACTCTTATGGGGTAGATGCCTCGACATCATTCGAGACAACATCACCCCTGAGCAATTCGCGGCATCGTTTGCCTTCGTCGAGCTGGATAGCCTCGAGAACGGCAAGCTGGTACTTAATGTACCCAGCGAATTCGTCAAAGAGTATTTGGAGGAGAACTTCTTGCCACTCATGGCTTCTACCTTCAAACGAGTGTTTGGTAATAGCGTCACCAGATTATATTATAATGTAAAGGTCGTTAAGGGTAAGAGAGGTGGAAACGTACAGGAGAAAGGTAACATGCCTGTCAAGGTAGTCAATGGCCCTGCTCGTATAGATCCACGCAAGACACCAGATGACGTGACTGCTCCCCAAGTGCAGGATCTCGATTCTCAGTTGATTTCCAACTATACATTCGAAAACTATATCGAAGGCGAGAGCAATCGTCTGGCACGTTCTGTAGGCGAATCCATTGCCAATAATCCTGCCAAGACGTTCAACCCCTTCTTTGTCTTTGGTCCTTCTGGATGTGGTAAGACTCACCTCATCAATGCCATTGGTCATCGCATCAAGGAATTGCACCCACAAATGCGTGTACTCTACCTGTCCGCACACCTGTTCACTGTACAATACACCGATGCTGTTTGTCAGAACAAGACCAACGAGTTCATTCGCTTCTATCAGAGCATTGATGTGCTGATTCTCGACGATGTGCAGGAACTCTCAGGCAAGGACAAGACACAGAACACTTTCTTCCACATCTTCAACCATCTGCACGTTAATGGCAAGCAGATCATCCTGTCTGCCGACCGTCCTCCTATCGCCATTCAAGGTTTGGAAGACCGACTTCTCACCCGTTTCAAGTGGGGTATGCAAGCAGAGATTGAGAAACCCACGCAGAACCTGCGTCTTGACATCTTGTCAGCCAAAGTGGAAAAGGAGGGACTCAATATCCCAGCTAATGTGCTCAAGTACATCGCTGAGAATATTGATGACAGCGTGCGTGATCTCGAAGGCATCATCAATTCGCTGATGGTCAATTCGGTTGTTAATAGCTGTGACATCAATATGGCACTGGTACGGAAGCTTATGCCACAATTCGTCGAGAAGCACAGCAAGAAGGAACTCACTATTGACGATGTAAAGCAAACTGTCTGCGACCATTTCCATCTGAAGGTTACTCAGATTGACTCACGTGAACGTACACAACGAATTGCCTATGCGCGTCAAATAGCGATGTATTTAGCCGACAAGTTGACCAACACTTCACATATGCAAATTGGTCGTCTCATCGGTAATCGTAATCATGCCACCGTCGTGCATGCCCTGAAACAGATTCATGACATGATAGAAATACAAGATAGTGTGCGTGAGGATGTGGATGAGTTGACGCTCATGCTCAAAGCATCACTTTGAATAAGAATCCATACTAACCAATTCCTATAGATAACTTATGTTTTAATGGAAGGAAGGGGGCTCGTGGTGAGTCCCCTCCTTTTTTGATATGATTTGATATTTAGTATTTAAAGAAATCCCTGATTCTTCAGCACCTGCAACAGACCTTCCGACATCGCCTCATTGTCCTTTCGCGTATATCGGCAATCTGTGAACACTTGCGCCAAGTTCTCCTTTTTGTTGATCTCCACAAACTTTTGGTTCTCTTCCAGCTGCTCCTTGAAGTAATAGATGATATCCAACTGGTTGGGCGTATAGTCGTGATAAGTTTCTTCATGAATATATGCCAGATGTGGCAAACGGTCAGGCTGTTCAGGATGTTCGTCAGGCACACCTACCGTAATAGTAGCGATGGGGAATGTGAGTTTAGGCAGTTTCAACACATCGATGATGCCCTGCGGATTGTATAATGTCGTGCCTAAATAGCAAGTGCCATAGCCTGCTTCCTCTGCCAAAGTGCAGAATGCCTGTACATATAATAATGTGTCGCTTGCTGCATTGAGGAACGACAGTAAATTATCATATCCTGCATCGGCATTTCGTTGTTCGCACCATTTTGTAAAGCGATTGAAGTCTGCACAGAATGTGAGCACTACGGGTGCGCTCTTCACCATCGGCTGTCCGAAATGCAGAGGTGAAAGCTTTTCCTTCATCTCTTCCGAGCGGGTCACCACCACACTATACAACTGCATATTGCCCATCGTGGCAGCTCTTGAAGCCTGGAAAAGCAGGGCGTCAATCTTCTCTGCTGGGATGTCTTCCTGCTTATACTTGCGGATGGTGCGTCTATTGACAAATGATTCCATAAGAATGTACAATTTAACGATTTGAGATTTACAATTGTGCAAAGATAAGCATTTCCTGCCACATTTATTTTGTCATGTCATAAAATCGCCGTATTTTTGCCTCTACTTAACAATTTTTGCAATAAAAATACCTAACATGGCACCTGTACAATCTTTATCAGCCACCATTCTGAACACTTTGACAGAGTTTGGCGAAAAGAAGTTGAAAAAGGCGTTGAAGCCCTGCGACCCTGCGCATGGAGTGAACAAGGAGCGAGAGGAACTGATGTCGGTGCTCGACAACGAAATCTATTCCTTCCGTCCTGAGTTTGAAATCACAGAGAAACGTCCAATCAGCCTTGAATGTGATGTGGTCAAATTTCAGAACAAGAAGGAAAAATGGGTCGCCTTTGTCGGATTGCTCGATGGCTATCCTTACGAAATCTTCACAGGAGTACTTGATGACGAAGATGGCATAGCACTACCCAAGACCGTGACGAAGGGACACATCATCAAGCACATTGATGAGGATGGTTCCAAGCGTTACGACTTCACCTTCGTCAATCGACGTGGCTACAAGACCACCGTTGAGGGTTTGTCTGAACGCTTCAACAAGGAATATTGGAATTACGCCAAACTTATCAGCGGTATTCTCCGCTACAGAATGCCATTAACCAATGTCATCAAGCTGGTCAGTTCCCTGCAATTGGAGAACGAGAACATCAACACATGGGCAAATGGTGTGGCACGTGCGCTGAAGAAGTACACCACAGGCGAAGATGACTTCATGGATGACATCAAAGACGACCTTCGGAATGCAGAATAAAATCATCATCAAAGGACTGCGCCTCTATGCCTATCATGGCGTGCTGGAACAAGAACGGAAAGTGGGTGCCTACTTCACCATCGATTGTGAAGTGGAAGCTGACATGCAGGACGCTATCGAACAAGATTTCGTCGATGGCACCATTTCTTACGCTGACATCTACCATACCATCAAACGGGAAATGGTGACACCCTCCTTTCTCGTTGAACATGCTGCAGGACGCATTGCCAAAGCCATCCTTGCCGAATATCCAAAGGCAAAATCCGTTTTTATCCGTCTGCTGAAAGAGAATCCCCCCATGGGTGCCGATTGCCAGGGGGCAGGTGTGGAGATTATTGAGGTAAGAGGAAAGAAGTAAGCAGTATGAGGTGTGAAATGAGGAATTAAAGACAATAATAAAATAAATAACTAAAAACAATGAGTACAACTACTAACAAAATGACCAACTACCGTTGGGTCATCTGCGCGATGCTCTTTCTCGCTACCACGGTCAACTACATGGACCGTCAGGTGCTTTCATTGACATGGAAAGATTTCATCGCTCTTGATTTCCATTGGAACGACAACGATTATGGTAACATCACAGCCACGTTTTCCATTTTCTATGCTTTCATCAGCCTCTTCGCTGGTAAGTTCATCGACTGGATGGGCACGAAGAAAGGATACATCTGGGCGATTGTCATCTGGTCACTCGGCGCTTGCCTCCATGCCGCCTGCGGATGGGCAACTATGCAACTCACAGGCATTGCTGACATCGAAGCGCTCCGTGCTGTGGAGAAAGGCACAGACCTTGCCCTCGTCATCTCTACCACCAGCGTATGGCTTTTCCTCGCTTGTCGCATCATTCTTGCGACAGGTGAATCTGGCAACTTCCCTGCTGCCATCAAGGTGACTGCTGAGTTCTTCCCAAAGAAAGACCGTGCTTATGCTACTTCCATCTTCAACGCTGGCGCTTCTGTGGGTGCCCTTGCCGCTCCCCTCACTATTCCTATCCTTGCTGAGCAAATGGGTTGGGAATGGGCATTCATCATCATCGGTGCCATTGGCTTCGTATGGGCAGGCGCTTGGCTCTTCATGTATTCAGCACCAGCTGAAAGCAAGTTCGTGAACAAAGCAGAGTTGGCTTATATCGAGTCAGATAAGGGTGAAATCATCGAAGAAAAAGCAAGCGAGAGTACAGACGAGAATGAAATCAAACTTTCTTTCCTCGACTGCTTCAAATATCGTCAAACTTGGGCGTTTATCGTCGGTAAATTGATGACAGATGGTGTGTGGTGGTTCTTCCTCTTTTGGGCACCTGCTTATTTCTCAGAGCTTGGTTATCCATCCTCTTCTGGTATGGGTCAGGCACTTATCTTTGTGCTCTACCTCATCGTCACCCTACTCTCTATTTATGGTGGCTACCTGCCCAAACTCTTCGTGGAGAAAATGGGCATGAACCCATACGCAGG
>Ga0310786_10003232_pt1 | contig 23911 bp, 15 predicted proteins | sample AusTroGonzalo_MG_FD_203881 | JGI IMG/M metagenome (GOLD analysis project Ga0310786, IMG submission 203881) | Bovine rumen microbial communities from tropical cattle in Woodstock, Queensland, Australia - Gonzalo_03 (v2) (version 2) | ecosystem: Host-associated > Mammals > Digestive system >...
CAGAAATAGGTGTCATCCAAATCAGAAAGTTGCTGAGCCGAAAAACCGAAAGCATCAACACCATTATGGCCTTCTTTCCAGCCGGTCGTAGACTTTAGCATTTTACTCGCAACGTCAGCCCCTCCAATGGCCTCCATCAAAATCATGTATTCGCATTCACTCGGCAAATGCCAACCGTAAGGGCAAGCATGCATCGCAGCGGTTTGCTTATAACGGCCCTTTTTGTAACCTTCCATTTCATAATTCAGGTCATCCACCATCCAAGTCTGTTCACCAATGACGACCGTCTTGTACTTTTTGCCATCACGAGGGTCGGTCATCGTGCCGTATTCGCACTTATCGTCTTTTTCCGTTTTGCACTGCTTAGCCCGTTTTACAGAACTCAAAGTATCCGGATTAGAACACCCCTCTTCACCCGCCAAGCCAAATATCGTTGGTGGCGTGCACTTTTCTTCGTCATCATCCCAATCGTCCGCAGACGAGGATTTTGCACTCGAAGAGGAATTTTTGCTTGACGAGGACTTCGCCTTGCTGCTGCTAGATTTCGAGCTGTCCTTTTTACTGCTGCTGGACACTGGTTCGTCAGAATCGGCACTGCTGCCGCTATCGTCACCGCAAGCAGCGAGAAGAAATGCGGACACGACGCACATTGCAAAAAACTTTTTCATTCAATCCTCTCCAAAGAACAAATTAAAGCATTTGGTTTAATATAAGAAAAGAAAACGCAAACGTCAAAAAGTTCACCATCAACTCTTGGTAATTAGGCTTATTTTATAAAAAATGCCCCCGGACATAGCACGGGGGATAGCGTAAATAGTTTTGAATCGTAGATACTTTACCGCATTACAAGCGCGATAATGGCGGTCACAAGGCCGCCAACGGCAACACCGGCAAGAACGATAAAGGCAACCATCATCCACTTGACATACTTCGCCAAGCGAACAACCATCGACGACTGGTCTTTTGAAAATTGCTGGTATGCATTGAGAGCGGCCATCAAGGTAAAGCCAACATCGTCAAGCCAACCAAAAATAGGAATTGCATCGGGAACCGCATCAATCGGCGACAAGTCGTAAATCACAGCAACCATCGCGATAATCACGGACAGAGCCTTCCAAACAACGGGAGCTCCATTCTGCACCTCGCCCGAACTTGCATTTGCGTGACCAGATTTTTGAAATCCATCGTTCACATTGTGAACTTCGACATCATCATAAACTTTCTCTTGCGGCATCCAAGCAGTCCTCTATATAAACCAATTACAATTTTAATATATACAAAAAAGACTACCGAATTTTCGATAGTCTTAAAAATAATTGCGCCGATTAGCCTTTTCTAAAAAATCGGATAAGCGAGCAGAGCAAGGCCGCAGACCCCGAAGGCGTACAAATAGTACGACGAGAGGGTCGAGAACGCAGCTATGCGAAGCTTAGACGATTTTGTTACCCGTGATAGAGTTTACTCGTTTGGTAATTCGGTTCCGATGTCAGATTCACACCGAGGCGACGGAACACGCCAACGTCAACCTGCGAGAGGATTACGCTGGAGTGGACTTCGCAATGGCGGAGTTCCGGGAGCTTTTCGAGAGCAATCTTGGCGTTGTAATCTGTAAGGGCGCAAACGGAGAGAGCAACCAAAACTTCATCCATATGCAAACGCGGGTTCTTATGGCCGAGCTGCTTTGTCTTGAGGTTCTGAATCGGTTCAATCACCATTGGCGAGAGCAAACGAACTTCGTCAGGAATCTTCGCGAGGTGCTTCAATGCATCGAGGAGTGCAGCCGAAGAAGCGCCGAGCAACGATGAAGTCTTACCCGTAATAACGGTACCGTCGTTCAATTCAATGGCAACCGCAGGACCGCTCGTCAGCTCAGCATGTTCTACAGCAGCGGCAATCACGGGGCGGTCTGCAGTGCTAATCTGCGCCTGCTCCATGATAACTTCTTGCTTGTAAATCTGATCCTTGTCGGCATTGCCCTTGCGCACATCGCACAAAGTATTGTAATAACGGCGGATAATTTCTTGACGGGCTGCATAGCACACGGCATCATCATCAATAATGCAATTGCCAGCCATGTTCACGCCCATGTCCGTCGGGCTCTTGTACGGAGATTCACCGAGAATGCGCGTAAAGAGAGCGTTCAGCACCGGGAAAATTTCGACATCGCGATTGTAGTTAATCGTCGTCTTGCCGTAAGCTTCCAAGTGGAACGGGTCGATCATGTTCACGTCGTTCAAGTCGGCGGTTGCAGCTTCATAAGCAAGGTTCACCGGATGCTTGAGCGGAATGTTCCAAATCGGGAACGTTTCGAACTTGGCATAACCGGCCTTGACGCCGCGCTTGTTTTCGTGATAAATCTGGGAAAGGCAAACAGCCATTTTTCCACTTCCCGGACCCGGTGCAGTCACCACCACAAGTTCACGGGTCGTTTCAACAAATTCATTCTTGCCGTAACCGTCATCGCTCACGACGAGCGGAATGTTGCTCGGATAACCGGCAATCGGATAATGACGATAAACTTTGAGACCAAGGGATTCAAGCTTTTTCTGGTAAGCGACAGCGCTCGGCTGTTCCTGCCAACGGGTCAGTACAACGCTGCTCACGTAAAGACCGTAACCGCGGAAGGCGTCAATTAAACGGAGAACATCCTGATCGTAGGTAATTCCCAAGTCGCCACGAACTTTATTCTTTTCAATGTCACCGGCGTTAATCGCAATAATGACTTCGGCCTTGTCCTTGATTTTTTCAAGCATGCGGATCTTGGAATCGGGAGCAAAGCCCGGCAAGACGCGGCTTGCATGATGGTCGTCAAAAAGCTTGCCACCAAATTCGAGATAAAGTTTTCCGCCAAATTTAGAGATGCGTTCCCGAATTTTTTCAGATTGAGTTTTTAGATAAGCATCGTTATCAAAACCAACTTTAAACATATTTCACATACCATTTTGAGAGTTTTCACAATTATAAAAAAATACAAACCACCATCTCAAGTCCAAAAAAATATTTTTTTGCCATATTTCTAAATTTAACGGCAAACATGTTTACTTACCGCTACAGAGAACTCGCCATAGCCCTCGAAAAAAAGGGTGAAGTCCGTGCTGCGCTCGCCAAAACGCTCCGAGTGAATCCCGAAGAGATTTTCAACCTCGAAGTGGAACGTTTTTCGTTGGACTCCAGGCGCAAAGGCGACCTTCGTTGGTCTTACAATGTCGTTTTTGACTTAAAGCGGAAAATTCGCGCTACAGGAAACAACGCACGCGGACTCATCGAAGCTTTACGCGAAACCCGCAGCCTAGATGCAGAACCAGGCAAAAATACGGTCCCAATGGCAGGCCATGTCGATATCATCGGCGCAGGCCCAAGCGGTTTATGGGCTGCACTGCACCTTTTACGCAAAGGCTTTTCCGTCGACATTTACGAGCAAGGTAAACAAGTCGAAGAACGTTTCCGCGACATCCGCAAATTCTTTGTAGACCGCAAATTCAACGCCCACAGCAATGTGCTATTTGGCGAAGGTGGCGCAGGTGCATTCAGCGACGGAAAACTCAACACCCGCAGCCGCAATCTGTTCAGCGAAACAGTCCTCAAGGACATGGTCGAATTTGGCGTTGACGAAAGTGTCGTAACGTTTGCAAAGCCGCACATCGGCACAGACAAGCTCGTTTTGATGTTGCGTGAAATCCGTGCGGAGATTGTCAAGCTCGGCGGGAAAATCCACTTTAGCACTTGCCTTGAAGACATTGAAATCAAGCAAGGAAGAATTACTGCTATTAAGCTAAGGGAGATTCCCGCTTCCGCGGGAATGACAGCGGTGGGTAACAGCACAGGAATGACGAGCGCAAGCGCAGAAATTGCAAGTTCTCATTGGCAGCCGTGCGAGGCGTTGGTTTTGGCAGTCGGGCATTCGGCGCGTGATATTTACCAGTTGCTCTATGCTCGCGGAGTCCAGCTCGAAAGCAAGGCCTTTGCCATGGGCGTCCGCGTAGAGCACCCGCAAATGCTCATCAACAGGCGCCAACTCGGCAACGTCGATACAAAACTCACCGGCGCCGCAGAATATTTCCTCGCCACACCGACGCTTAACAAGACTTCGAGCGCTTACAGTTTTTGCATGTGCCCCGGCGGAGTCCTTGTGCCCTGCGCATCGGAACCGGGAACGCTTGCCACAAACGGCATGAGCTACAGCCGCCGCAACGGAGCATTCGCCAACGGCGCCATCGCCGTCCCGATTACAGCTGGAGCCGAAGGCTTCGACATTCCCTCAAGAGGTTCGCTATTCGGCGGACTCGACTTGCAGCGCAAAATCGAAAGCGACGCTTATAACGTCGGCGGGAAAAATTACGCAGCGCCAGCACAGACCATCAAAAGTTTCCTAGCCAAGCGCGAAGACAAAGCGCTCCCCAAAACCACCTACCCTTGCGGGCTCGTTCCCAGCAACTTGTGGGATTGGATGGACAAGACGATTTGCAACAGCCTCGCCGAAGGATTCCAAAACTTCGACCGCAAAATCCCGGGGTTCATCGAAGAAGGCCTGATTGTCGCCCCCGAAACGCGCACCAGCTCGCCGCTCCGCATCCCGCGCAACAACGAAACGCTCGAAAGCGTGAACACCAAGGGATTGTTCGTCCTCGGAGAAGGTGCAGGTTATGCAGGCGGGATTGTCACCAGCGCCGCCGATGGCGTCCGCCTCGCGCATTTTGCTAAAAAGGAAAAAGTATGAGCTATGAGGTCGCTTCGCTTTGGGGTCGTGCTAAAGCACTTTGGGCACGCTTCGCTTCGAGAAAAAAGCATTGTTCCCTGACATTATTCCCCAAAGCACCGAATGGTGCGAGCCCATACCTCATTACCCCATCCCCCCAAAGCTTATGATTACACGACTTATCGACCGCAACTTTGCCAACATGCGCCTTGACCGATTCCTCCGCAAGGCATTCCCCGAAGAATCCCTCTCGGTATTTTTCGCCGTCATCCGCAAAAAGAAAGTCCGCGTGAACGGAGTCGTGGGCAAGGCAAACCAGATGCTCGCCGAAGGCGACATCGTGAACATCTATGAGAATTTCAAGAGCGTTAGTGAATCAGACGAGAGTGGATTAAAGGGGGAAGGAATTCCCCTCGCTTCCGCCGCCGAAGCGGCTCCCGCCACCCCTTCGAGCGGGGACACCCCGCAACGCCCCGATGCAAAAGCAACCGGTTTCGCCAAGAACAAGTCCACTTGGGGCCAGACACGCACCGGTGCAGAAAAGCAAGCGCATTGGGGCGCACACGAACTCGACCTTATCGTACAAACCGAAGATTACGTCATCGTGAACAAGCCCTCGGGACTTGCAAGCCAGCCAGGCAGCGGCACGCGCCCCGGCGAAAGCCTTGTGGAATACCTCTGGGAATGGGGCCGTAACGAAGGTCTAGACTTTAAGCCGACCATCGCCCATCGCCTTGACCAAGAAACTTCGGGCATGATCATTGCGGCGCTCCACGGCGACACGCTCCGCGACTTCACGCGCCTTATCCGCGAACACGAAGTCGACAAATTCTATTTCGCCCTCGTCAAAGGCAACCTGAAAAAAGACCGCGGCACCATCAACGAATCACTTTTGCGCACCGACAACGCCAAGGGCAGCAAGATGCTCGTCGGGCAAGATGACGAAAAAGCGCAAAAAGCCATCACGCATTACCGCGTCAAGCAGCATTACGAAGGCTACGACCTCGTAAAAATCAAGCTCGAAACCGGCCGCATGCACCAGATTCGCGCGCACTTTGCAAGCATCGGGCACCCCCTCCTTGGCGACACGCGCTACGGCGATTTCGCGCTCAACCGCGAAGTCAAAAAGCAATTCGGCCTGAACCGCTTATTCTTGCACAGTTGCCGCCTGGAATTCGACTGGCAAGGCGAACATAAAGTATTCGATTGCCCGCTCCCCAAGGAACTTCGAGACGTCATCAAGCAATTGAAGCCGATTCGCTACGAACGCCCAGAAAACAACTTCGAGAAAAGCCGTCGCCGTTAAGCAATTATAGATTCCCGCAAGCGTTAAGCCCGAACTAACGGAATGACACGCAAACCGAGTGTCGCGACAGAACATTTATGTTCTGTCATGACCGCGAGATGCAGCAGTCAAGCCACGAAGTGGAAAATCAAACTGGATACTGCGCGGGGTCGCGAACTTGTCAAACGCAATTTCGTAGCAGAAATTCTTTTCGTCAACAGCTCGGACCGTGCCTGCGCCAAAAATCTTGTGCATCACACGCTCGCCTACAGCAAATTCCGCCGTAGGCGCTTTCTTTACAGCACCCAGACTTTCGTCTTCATCAAAATCACTCAAGAAATCGCGTTCCTGATCGACATTTGCAATATGCGCTTTCGCAGCCTCAAGCAAATCCTCGGAAAATCCACGAGCGATATCCAAGCCCCCCATATCCGTTTCAAGCAGGAACCGCGAAGGATAACGCGTCCCGCTCTCCCCCGCCACACCGTCTTCGGCATCACTCAAGCAAAGTACATTCTCGGCACGCGTAAACGCCACATACGCCAAACGCCGCTCTTCTTCCAATTGCACTTTATTCTGCACGCGCTTCACCGGGAAAAAGCCCTCGTTCAAACCGCACACAAAAACGTACGGGAACTCCAAACCCTTCGCATTGTGAATCGTCATCAACTGCACGCGATCCTTTTCTTCGGCATCTTCATCGACATTCGTGAACAGCACAATATTTTGCAGATACTCGTCTAGCGACGCATCTTCCTCGTAGTAATTTTCGAATTCCAAAATTCCCTGCTTGAGTTCCGCGAGATTGTCCAAGCGGTCTTCGTCACCATCCAAGCGCAACATTTCCTCGTACTTCGTCTCGCGCAGAATCCTCGCCAGCACTTCGGAAACGCTCATGTCCCTATAGCACGAACGATACTTTTCAATCAATTTCACATACTCAACGACATTGCTCCGCGCCAAAAATCCCTTGCAATCAAAATCAATCTTATTGCGTTCATTCCCCACCGACGACATTTCCGCCTGCGACGAAATATCAGCAGCCACGCTGTTCAACAGCCCAGCCTCCGCCACAATCTCCAGCAAAGCCTCGTAAAGACCGACACCTCGCGCATCAGCAAAAGCCTGCAAAATGGCAACCTTGCGCGGTCCGAACAAACGTTTAGGAGTGTTCACCGTCCGCAAAAAAGACAAATCGTCAGCATACACAAGCATGCGCAAATAGCAAATCACGTCCTTGATTTCCTTGCGCTGGTAAAACCCGACACCGCTGTAAACTTTATACGGAATATTTTCCGCCATCAACGCCTCTTCGACAGAGCGCGACTGCGAATGCATGCGGTACAAAACAGCAATATCCTTGTAATGGACCCCCTGCGATGCCCCCTGCACCGCATTCTGGATACGTTCCACAATCCATTTAGCCTCTTCGCGAGTATTTTTCGCATGGTAAAACACAGGCGTCTTTCCACCCGCACGCACAGGCCTAAGCACCTTCTCGATTCGGAACTTGTTGTTCTTGATAACCGCATCCGGCACCTTCAAAATGCTCGGCGTAGAACGGTAATTGTTCTGCAGCAAAATCGTCTTCGTCCCCTGATGCGTCTTGTCAAAATCAAGAATACGATTGATATCCGCACCGCGCCAACCATAAATCGTCTGGTCTGGATCGCCCACCACGAACAAATTCTTGTGATAACTCGAAAGCAAATCCGCGAGCTGGTACTGTTGACCATCGATATCTTGATATTCATCGACCATCACATACATCATGCGCTTGCGCCACTTGTCCAGCTGTTCCGGGAAACATTGGAGAATGTACAACGTCACCAAAATCAGGTCGTCAAAATCAAGCGCATAATTCTTCTTCTGCTCGTACAAGTAGCGGTAATAAACCTTCATCCACTTGTCGTCAGCCTCATCCGAAAGCTCCAGCAAATGGTCTTTCGGCATCTCGCGGCCATCCACACCGAGGCCATCAGCCACTTCCGAAGGCAACTCCGCAAACAGCGAAACATAATCCAACTCATTCGCCTTGCGCCCGCCGATAAAATCAAGCACACTGCTTATCTTCAAATCCTTGAGCGAGAAACCGAGATCCGCATACGCCTTGCGCAAAAGCGACTTCTGGTCATCCTCGTCCAGAATCATGAACTCCTTCGGGTAGTTCAGCACATGAATCTCTTCGCGCAAAAAACGCACGCAAAAGCCATGGAACGTCGAAATGTAGCCACTATCGTCACCGCCCAGAATCGAGCGGATACGCCTTTTCATTTCGTTCGCCGCCTTGTTCGTGAACGTCACGCAAAGAATGTTCGCAGGCGAAATGCCCATTTCCTTCACGAGATACAAATAGCGATGCGTGAGCGTTTTCGTCTTGCCCGATCCAGCGCCCGCCACAACACGCACATAACCCTCGGTCGTTTCCACCGCCTCGAGCTGCTCCTTGTCCAAGCGTGAACGCTCCCCCTCCAGGGAATCAACAACCGTGCCTTTATTTTCTTGGGTGAGAGCCATCCGCGCCTCGCAGTATAGTGAACATTTGTTTTACTGCTCAAAAGGTAGTCTTTTTATTTAAAATCGTCAAGCCAACCTATGGGCGTTCCCCGGCGCAAATAATACATAAAGATTGAAACCATCATGCATGGAGGATAATCCACGAAAAAAACTATTGACAAAATCACATCGAAAATGGAGGATAAGTTTATGAGAAAAGAGAGTGGGCCTAAAGGGGTTCGATTCCCCTCCTCCGCACGAATTTTAAAGGGCTAAATCCAAGATGGGTTTGGCCCCTTTTTTATTATTCGCATGTTATTCCGACAAGTTTGATTGCCATACTACGCCTCCAATTGTTTCCACAACTCTTCGAACATTGCGCGATATCCTTCGATATCTTCCAATTGCACAATGGTCGTTATCTTGTTACCAGCGTCTTTGGATGATGCACCACAATGAAACAGCTTCTCACCGTTTTCTTGAAAATCAACAAAGATATAGCGATCATGGAATCTGTGCATGGCGGGTTTCCTGTCGATCGAAACATCAGGGCGGGCTGCGCGATAATCGGCAAGCATATCATCCGTTAAACGGGAGCTGCCGTGCAAATCACTAAAAATCATAACAGAAACATTCTTGGGCACATTCCGCAGCAAGTTCAGCGTTTTAACATCGACGTAGTGGCATGGCTACGCCATGCTTTTTTCTGAGCCTCGGCAATGTCTATGCAAGCATAGACGCTGCTCTCGGCTTTTGAAAAAATGTCCACAATAGTCAAAGACTTTTTAGCTAGACCATAAATTTGAGCATAGGCAACATCTGCCTCCAACTTATGACCGTTCAGAATTAGAAAATGCTTGTAGGTACTCGGGTCAATGAAATTTTCCATGACTTTCTGCAAGTCAGTTTCCCTGCGATCCATGGCCTCGAAAAGTTTATCAATCTTATGGTCATGTTCAAGAAGTCGACTGTCCTGCTCCATATCCTTACATTCCATTTGAGCGAGACGGTTGGCTACATCTCCTTTTTCAAGCACATAGCGGCGCAGTGCGACAAATGCATCCATAATTGCAATACTCACTCGAACTGCGGTATCACTTCGAAGAACAGCCGAAAGCATTGCAATTCCTTGTTCTGTAAACACATAAGGTAGATATTGACGCCCTCCCCTAGTTTCCTTTTTTGATGTCGCATTTTGCGATTTCAAGTTATCTTCTCTTTTTGAGGTCACAGATTGTGACCTCAAAATCATGAACTCTTGGGGTTTCAATTGAAAACAATACCTTTCAGGGAATCTATCGGCGTTACGCTTGACCGCTTGATTCAACGCTTTGGTCTCCACCCCGTAAAGAGTCGCTAGATCACGGTCAAGCAATACCTGCTTGTCACGAATGACCAAAATCATCTTCTCCACACTAATCGTAGCAAGCGAATTGCCCGCCACAATATCGCATTTTTCGGCTTTCTTTGCCATAAATAGAACCTCCATGTGGTCACATTTTGTGACCGGTCGACACTTAGAGGCGTCTTTAATATTCCAAAATCTCAGAATAAAAAAACGCATTTCTCCATTTGACAGAGAAACGCGTCGTGCATTAATGTACCTATAATCCGAATTGTTGGCAAGAGGGGAGAAGAAAATTTTACATATGAAGTATTGGGCGTTCCCCCGCGCACGCGCCGGGTCGGGCTATATTGCAAGGCGCCCCGTGCGCACCCAGTGCGCCCGCGCCGCTCTTGCAACGGAGCCACAGCGCCGCCCCAAGGGGTCACTATCCCTAACGCAGATGCGGAAGTTATCCTTAAAGACGTTTTTTTATTTATAATCGTTCGTTAAATTCTAAAAAAGATTATATTTTTATCAAAATAATACAAATTTGTAATAAATTTCTTTGTTTAAGGATGAAAAATGAAATACTCATTTCTTATTGCAATTGAAAATTATCTCAATGGGCACCGTTTCCCAAAAGTAGTTTTTGCCGAAAATGACTTGAACGAGTTTAAAAAAGCCATAAAAAACATCGGCTATGAAAGCGAAGATTGCTTAGATCTTTTAAATGCGAGCGCAACCAAAACAGTAATAGAGTCTAAGTTAAGACAGTTGTGTAGCCTCGTAAAAAAAGAAGAAGATGAAATTATTTTTTACTATGCTGGCCATGGTCTCTCAAAAGATGGAATTAACTACATCACTTGTTACGATTCAATTTATGAAGATTTGGAAGCAACATCAATTCCAATGCAAAAAATACTTGACTCGCTAAAGAGTGCGTGCAAACGTGTAATATTCTTTTTTGACTCTTGCCATAGTGGGCTTACCATAGATGAGAATATGAGAGGATTGCTTTCTGATATGAACGCCAGTGAGCTTAAGTTGGCTTTAAAGGATAATTCATATTGCATTGGTTTTGCCGCTTGTAAATCAGATGAAAGCTCTTATCCTATAACAAAATTTAAACATGGAGCTTGGACATATCATTTAATAGAATGTCTGAATGGACATGTTCCTGAAGCCCTAGAAAAAGGAGGACTTTTAACCGCTTCATCGCTCCAAACGTATTTAAATATCGCCGTTCCAAGGTCTTTACGTGAAAATTATACTGATCGTTCTTACAAGCAAACTCCTTGGAAGTTTGGCGGCCAAGCAACAGAAATTCTTTTAGGTGATTTATCAGATCTTTTAGAGAAAAATTCAACACCACCTCCCAAAGTTAATGATATAGAATTAAAGCGTATTGATTGCGGAGATATTAAATTTTTATCTGGATTTCGAAAAGGCGTGCACAAGGTTCCAACATACATTTCTTCCGCAACAATGAGTTTTGTTTCGAAAATATCACAGAATGAGTTAGATGAGGAATCAAAGGAGATTCATGACATATTGCACACTGAAATGGGATACAAACGAAAAGATTTAAAAAAAGGCTATAATGATAACGGCTTTTCTTTTCAAACACCAGATTTTACAATCTCCGTAACCATAGAACAAGATGAAGAAGATTATTCTCAATATAAAAAAACCATAACCATGTCTAGTATTGACTATGACTTCATTAGTTCTACAAAATTTAATGATGCTTTCGCCAACATTTTTGATACATTAGTAATTACATTAAATAGAAAAATAGATATAGTCAAATTTGTGGATCAAATAGAAGAATTGGATAGAGATGACATCGACATAGACTTCGATGATGACGATCCATCTGAATGTACATTGGAAATTGACGATATAGAAGGGAAATTGATCATTCGCGGCAAAGAAATAAGCATAGAATACAATAGGAAAACGAGCCCCCAAAAAATGATAGATTGTTTTATAGGGATAGGAAACCGTCTCAACGAACTAGGATGCAATCAATTGCTGTTGGAATAGTTAATATTCAGTACGTCGCTACCACTGAATCGGATTAGCATACCTAAATTCCTGCACCTTCTTCGCGTATTTCATCAATTCGCTTAGGGTTACGACTTTGAAACGGGTCATATCCTTTCCGATAAAGAAAGGCATTTCAGAGCAATCCCATGTATATTGAGAGAATACGCTCTCTTCTTCTGCATTCATTTTGTGAATGCGGTACATCAAATAGGTGTTCTTTGCGCTTTTCTTTTCGTCTTCGGGACTGCAAGGGTATCCATTGGCTTTTAAATCTTCAAAAGTATATACTTGAGGGCCTTTGGGGCTCAATTTATAAAGCGTTCCAGATTCCTTATTGTGAAGGAATAGATATTTCGCCTGGGCCTTTTTGTAATCTATTGCAACTGAACCCGCTCTTGAGCCGGCTCGAGCGTTATACATAGGATATTCGCTTTTCAAAATCCAATCTAGATGCTCCTGGCTCTTGTAATAACCTAGCAGGACATAAGTTTCGTCAGGCTGGAAATAGCGGTTACGGCCAACGGATTCGGGCAGCGGCTCGCATACACTACCAGAGGGATTCGGCTTCCGCTTGTAAATGTCATATACCTGCAAAGCCATCTTTTCGCGCTGGCTGGCTCTATCAAGCATATGGTCCTTAACTTTGGACAAGAAGCTTTTGAGAGCGCTTACTTGATCATTTTCACGACCTGGGGATATACAGAACGCTCCCAAACCAGGGATAATTTCGTGATAGCCACATTTTTGGGAATTCTCTGTTCCCGGGTACAAAACATATGCGCCGCTCGTTCTTCTGATGGCATCCTTGTACGCATGCATTTTCAAGAGGTCCATGCGCTTGTACATTCCTATTTCGTAGCTGCCGGATTCTTCAATTTCCTTTTCCTTGGACAATTCCTTATTCAGTATGCTGTCCTCATCGTCAATATCTTTTTGCTCTGTATCTTTATCTTCAATGATAAACTTGTTCACTCGATACTTGGCATCAAAATGGATATGGACGATAAGCTCTTCTTTTTCTGCCTCGGCTTCGTCAATATTTCCCGGCCACATGGACAGCGTGTAGTCCGGCCGCATGGGAACCGTCCATGAACCAGATTCGTTCAATTCCTTACGGTGACCAAATGTACGGTTGTAGTAGAAACGTATATTGATGTTTCTGCCGCCGACATCGCTGACGCCCGAAATCATTTTCATTTTTCCCTGTTTGATTTCGAGGTTTAAGCCGTCTTTATCCTTTTGGATGAGTTTGCACTTTTCTTCAGGATTTATCTTGAACAGATCACTTATTATTTCAAGCAATTTGAAGAATAGCCAGTATTCGTACAAAGCGGCAACATTTCTCTTGCCCGCTTCATAGACATTGTCGCCGCCACTCCAACCGAGTTTTGCAGCCAGGTCAAAAATAAGCCATCCTTGCAGGATTTCCCTATAGCCTTCTTTTCGCTGCAACACGGGGCTGTTAAGATTTATATGCTGCGGCATGCTAATATCTTTAAAGAACGGCAAGCCGACAAATTTTAGCAGCACATTGCAAGTCGCATTGGCTTCCGCTTTCAATCTTTCTGATGCATTTTTCTTGCTGGCTATATCACTGCAAAAACCGTAGAACTGAGTCAGCACATATTTTACAAACTGATTTTCAAAGGTGTCAATCGTATCGCATTTATCAAGAACATCCAAGGTTCTGGGAATCGAATCCAACCCTTGAACACCATCAAAGGGAATGCGATCCGCTCGGCTCAAGATTTGGCGTACTCCATTTCGGCCAATCCGTCGTACATTTTCGATGTGTCGCGTTACCGTTGTTTGCCGCCATTTCCTTACAGGATTCTGAATTATTTTGTGTACTGATTCCTCGAACGCGTCACTATCCACAATGCTTTTCACAAAAGCGAATTTTTGATACAGTGTTTGAGGAGAAGCGTCATTGTCCACTTCGAATTTCTGGGACACCGGAGAACCTTGAAGCATTACGAGATCCGTATAGTATTCCGTAATGTCGCCCAGCATTGTGCGGTAGTCACTACGATAGTCCGTTTTTATACTTTGAATTTCGAAGCAGACCGTATCGATTTTGGTTCCAGAACTATCGACAACAGCAATCTTTAAGGAACCGACATATAGTCCTGTCTTGATAGATCCTTCGTATTTTTTATTCTTGCGGGGGACAATGATTCCGGGCAAGTCTTCAAAACGAGCGTCCACGCCATTATTCGAAGAATCGCTTTCCACAAATTCATATTCGTATTCTCGACCCTCTTGAAGTTGCCACCGGCTTTCCCCATAATCAATGGCATCCGTCTCATCAAAGCATAACGCCCCCTCGGTATGAGGGGATATTATAAGCTTCAGACCTTTTCCAAGATCTATTTCAAGAGAGTCTTTTTTCATTTATCTTATGCTTCCGCAAAGCTTGTGAAGCCGTTGTCCAAGGCGCATTGGTACATGCGGAGAATTTTGTCGGCAGATAAACTGTATTTCGTTCCTTCAGGGACCATCATTGATGTTTTTTCATCAATTTTGTCACCTGTTTCACATAATTCCCAAAGCTCCTTGAGTACGGGGACAATTTTCTTGCGGCTCCCGTGTAGCTTCGGCAAAAGCTTTTGAACTATCGCACAATCTATAGCCTCGTCATCGCTCATGCCTGCAACCTGTTTTGCATGGCCAACAAAGCGGCCAATTTCTAACGCTGTCCTGTAACCAAATTCAGCATTCACCGTTTTTAGCTTGCCAAAGAATTTTTTCAAGACTTCGTTAGCGATAGATCTCGACTCAGCCTTTTCCGATGCAATTTTCACAAAGTCAGTCGCTTCGTTAGACAACACTCCACTCACGCCGTCAATATCAACAGGTTGAGCATTTTTGAGGAATTTATCCATGTTTTTGAGGAATTTATCCATGTCGTCTTCACTGACCTTAAACTCAATTACATTGGCGCGGTCAAGAACCTTAGGCGAGAACATGTAAGTTGTTTCATCGACATTTATAGTGCCAATGACAAAGATGTTCCTTGACAACTTGACTGATTTCGGCGTAGAACTATCATCCTGTTTCCACAGAGGTATTTCTTGGTGACTTTCCATAGCAGAAAGGAAATCAGCAAAGTAGCGTTCCACATAAGAAAGGTTCATTTCGTCCAAAATGAGGAAATAGGGCTTATCAGGATTTTTATTTGCATTGATAAGAATGTCCAGCACACCACTTTCCGGATGCACGTATTCCCCTGTTTTCAGAGCATTGGGATAGCCCAGCAACGGTTCACGATTTGTCCAATCAGCGCCAACAGAAACAACGCGCAATTGTTCATCTTCATTTTCAACCATTGCTTTTGCAAATGCGATGGCCAACTGGGTTTTGCCAGAGCCAGCAAGACCGCTCAGAATGACAAATGGCTTTGTCAGTAGGGATGTTGCAAATCGCTTGATGAGGAAATCACTATAGATTAAGCCTGTTCCTTTAATAGCATTTACGGCATGTACCATTTGGAATGCTTGTGTTTCTTTTGCCGTTGCGGTAAATGGAGTGTTAAAAACGGATTCTATTTCAGCAAGTGCTTCGTCGGGCACTTTCATTCGTCCCTGCATATTTCCGTTTATACCAAGCTCGTGCAATTTGTTCAATGAGAGGCGCAAGTCATCTTGAGCCAGGCTTCCTTCTAGTTCAAGGCGTATATATCTCGTATCTTTACCATTTTCCGCGTCATACTCACTCTGATTTACCCAATATTCTTTGTCGTTAATACAATCTTGAGAGGGAACATCATTGTCAATAACTTTCGCCTTGAATTTTATTCGGCCTTCACCTCCTGAACAATAAACATACACAATATCGCCTACGGCACATTTTGTATTGCCTTTAAACCAGTCTATCTGTTTATGTTCTTCAAAATAATTTGTCAGCTTAAATTTTGATTCATTGGATGGAAAAATCCAATTTTGTTTAACAGCAGTCGGTGTTTTTGTATCCAAATAATCTAGAAACTTTTTATAATTGGATATTGTCGCAGACAGCGCATTATTTTGAGTTTTATTTGCAGGAGCCTTATTCACCTTATCCCAAATACTCTGCGCTTCTATAATACTTATAACTTCAAATAAGGAGTTTTTATGTGATATAGACGACACTGCATCACGAATCACTGAATTATTTGGATGTACATTGGCATATTGATAACAGGATTTTTCAGCCAATTCGGTTTCATTCGCCATAAAATCATAAAACATTTTTTGGCGACCTGCGATGTTCGAACTGAGATATAGATCAATCCTGTTCATATTTATCCTCTTTGAAAAAAAATTAAAAAATACTTCTTTGTCGTCCTTATCAGCCACAACTGCTGCATTGTCTAACGGTAGCATTTGCTTCACAATTAATTGATTTTTATCATTAATTTCCAAAATGTCTGAATAACGATTGATAACATTTCTTAATATGTCTAAATTTCCAAAGTTTTCTTCAAGAAAACAATTTTTACAAGCCTCGTCATAATCGCAATTTTGATGCTTGCGTGCATATACGTACAAACTGCCCAATACATTAACAGGCGATTTAATTTTTTGAAACGACGAAGCTTTGACATAAGGATTTGGGATATAATACTTTTTGATCCATACTTTTAGATATTCCTCTGCATCATCTTCTGTTATATCATGATCAAATCTCGGGTAGTAAAACCCGTCATTAAGTTCACAATATAGAGCCAACTGGCAAGCCCATTGAGAAGAAGTCCCAAAATTTTCATAAAAATTTAAATTCGATTCTTTAACAATCTCACGGAATTCTTCGCGTTTCATCTTTTTATGAGGCAGGACATTAGCAACCTCTAATACGTTTTTTGATGAAAAATTCTTCCACCTACATGTTATGTCTGCCATAGGTTATTCCTCCGCAGGATCGTAATACAATTTTGCTAAAAAATTCGATTGTTCATCACACAATTTCGTCAACATCAGAAAAGATACTTCAGGAATTGCAATTCTTCGAATTAAATCATAAGTGTATGCATTCGGAGAGTCTCGATATAGCAGGTTAGAACTTTTCTTATAAGCCAATTCCATTGCATAAACTCTTCCATGCTTATCCTGCTGTCTTTTTCTTGTCAAATTAAAATGCAATTCATCAGGTAAGGTTTCAACCTCATTGTATAGCTTTTGCCAAGTGTTTACATTCACCTCATTTCGATAATTATATCGATGAGAAATATATTCCCATTTAACGGAATTCAAATACTCAATTATATCGTCTTTTAAAATAGTACAGTGAGCATCAAAATTTTCATCTTCAAAAAAACTAAATATATCTGGATCGTACTTACTTCCCATATATAAACAAGCCTCACCGCTACCAGTTCCTGCTTTGCATATTTTTACAAAGCTATCAACAAGCCTAATAGAAGCCCAGTCGTTTACATATCTGAAAATTTTCTTCATTTTTTTACACCATATTGAGTAATATCCATTTGTTTCAATATTGCGATCAAAACATCTACAACAATACTATTTCCTGCTTGCTGATAAGCAGCGGTATCGCTCACAACTATTTTATATGAATCCTTGAACCCCATAAGCCTGTGGCATTCTCGAGGCGTTAATTTACGGATTCGACCCTTATGTGTGACATAATTGTCAACGCCAGCCCTATGCATTTTGTGCATAGACTGAAGCAACGGTCTTGCTACATCTAAATCTGTTTTTGTTGATGTTTTAAAGTTTTTCGTTCCCCCAGCAAGAACATACTTAGCCACTTTGTCCGACAGATAGTATTTTTCTTCAACATCCTTCACATTAAAAACAAATTCATCAAACTTTTCATCTGATGGAGTCAGCTTGGAATCAGGATGATAAATAAAATCTCCATGCCAATTGAATTCCTGATTTCTCTTTTGGCATAGTGCAACATCCCCATTTATTTGAGTATAGCTCTTTTCACGATTCTTATGGCTTGTGACAAATTTTATACCTTTTTCCTTCAAAAAATATTTTGTATCAATATAATCTTCAAGAAAATCATACATTTTATACTCCAACGGAATTGGAGCGGGATACTTAAAGTCTGTTTTTGTTCTAAAGCCTAAGCAAAATACCCGTTCTCTATGTTGCGGAATTCCGTAATCGCAACTATTTAGAACACGAAACTTCACATCATATCCAAGCTCGTTGAAAATGTCGTACATCACTCGCCATGTTCGATGATTATCATGATTTAAAAGTCCGCGAACATTCTCAAAAAGAAAGACTTTTGGATGGGTTTCTTTCACAATTCTTGCAAATTCATAAAAAAGAGTCCCCCTGGCATCTTCAAATCCTAAACGATGGCCTACCATCGAGAACGCTTGGCAGGGAGCACCTCCTACAATAAAATCTACCTTCCCTTTATATTTCTTCGCATCAAACTCACGAATATCCGAGAACCAATCTTTCTCATCAATTTTATAATTTGCGAAATAACTCTCTTTGCACTTAGGTTCTATGTCACCCGCAAACATGATTTTATGTTTTAATCCAAGTCGCTGAAAAGCATGTTCAATAGCACCAATCCCACTAAACATAGTCCCTATTCTAACGCAGCGCTCAGGATATGCAAATTTCAATTTATTCCACAAGGGTCCATCCGAAATAGGAGTTTCCTTCAACTCCACATTTTCCAACTTCGCAGCCCTTTTTCTCACAATGCTTTTTACAGCCTTAATTTTATCGGACTCTTCTTTTATATACTTTTGAACACTCGTCATTTCACGTCACTCTTTCTAACTTTTCATTAATATAATAGCTTTCTGAAGCCTCGGTATTTTTCACCTCGGCCCTTCCATCTATAAAAGACCCAATGTAGAAATACTTTGGCTGAACAATTATCGTTCCATTCTTAACCATAATGCCCCATTTGCCATTTTTTTTGAAAGGAATATACCCTTTATAATATGGACGCATATATTCATAAATGGGAGGGACAAGTACACGATTGTTACGGTCACATAAACCAAACAGGCCATTCTGCCGAAACACATTGTAATCGCCTAAACCGTGTTCTGAGTCCTCAGATTCCTTTGAGCGAACTTGCTTGGAGCCTTCAGCGTGCTCTACCACGGACATTTCCTCATTGCCTTCAGAATAATCCGTCTCACGTTCATCAAATTCAAAATCCCTGATTATGGAACTGCCGTCATTAAAGCCTCCATTTTCTCTAGATTCTTCGCCTTCAAAATGATGTCGCCAATAGCGGTTCGCCATCGGCGTGCCAAAGCGATTGTACAAGCCCACATTATCCAAGATGAGAGACTTTTCCTTGCCCGCAGATATTCGCAGTCCTCGCCCAACTTGTTGGAGATACATCGCAAGCGATCTAGTCGGTCTTGCAAGCTGGACAAACTCTATGTCAGGGCAATCAAAACCTTCAGAGAAAATATTGACATTTACAATAACCCGAATGGAACCTTTTTTGAAATCGTCAATTATTTGGTTTCGCTCTTCGGCCGACGTCGTTCCGTCAATCATCGCGATACAGACGCCTTTGGTTGCATAAAGCGACAAGATATTTTGCGCATGCTTTCGGTCAATAGCGTATATGATGCCTTTTTTCCCTTCGGCAAACTGGTGATAGCTCTTGTACAGCTCCGCACGGATGCGGTCTTGGTCAAAAAGTTCAGACAACGCAGCATCTTGATAATCTCCATCAGCACCAAACCTGTTTATGGAGTTAACCGCATGCTGTATTTCAGAATTTCTCTTTACGCTGATGTAATCGTAATTCGAAAGATATCCTTGATTTACGAACCACTCTATTGGATGGGATAGAATAATTTCCGAATAAAGGGACCGGAATCCGCTGTGATTCATTCTCCATGGAGTCGCCGTAAAGCCAAGTTTTTTGCTATGCGGATACATTTCCCATAGTTTCTGATAACCAGATGCCATCGAATGATGAGCTTCGTCGATTATTATAAAGTCGAACGGGAATTCCCTCATGGTGTCGTAATTGCGCCTGGACATAAACGTTTGAATGGAAGCAACTTGCACCATGTGCTGCATTTCCATCTTTTTCCCGCTCATGATTATCCCGTGAGCAAAATCCTTTATTTTACCACTGGCTTGCTCGATGAGTTCTTTTCGATGGGCGATAATCAAGATTTTGGACTTCGGACTATTTACAAGGCACCAGCGCTGAATGTCCCGAACAATGCTGGTAAAGACCACGGTCTTGCCAGTTCCTGTAGGCATCTGAATCATGAGATTGTCCATCCTATCCCATAGCGAATAGGTCTCATTCTTCATCTCGGCCTGATACGGACGAAGACCACCGTTATCCGCTTCAATATGAGAAAAACGGATTAGCGGACCCTTGTATGGTTCAACGCATTCTATTTCTTCATCAAGAAAATCAATCATTTAACAGTTTTTACGCCTTCCATCCAGCGTTTTTCGCTTTTTCATAAAGATCTAAGGCTTGTTTGGCTTGTTTGTAGGAAAATAGTCTATTTTTCTTTATCATGCTTGCAAAATTTCCAATAAAAGCACTTTGTAACGGAGTAAAGCTTTCGGTAGCTTTCGACCATTGATACAAACTAGACCATTCATCTGCACTAATTTGCCTAGTGTCATCCACTATCTTTTGTTGAGCCTCATTCAGAACGACTTGAGTTGGGTCATCAGAGGAATCCGCACTCAGAATATCCTGAGGAATCTTGTATTTGTCGCCACTATTTATCAGTTTATTTTTCAGGGCATCCCAGCAGCGAGGGGCTTTCGTCCACTCATTGATGTTCGTGCCTGCATCAATATTGATCGTATGGTCCCAAATTTCCGGTTCAACCGCCTTTACCAACTCCATCGTCTTATACAGAACCGTAGATTTTATAGCATCTATGTCCTCTTGCGGAAGATCCTTCGCAATATACTTACTTTTACGTCGACCATCATCTGTTTTTTTTACTTCTTTTACCTTGTAAGTTATATGCGATTGCCCCCGTAGCAACTTCGCATACACATTATAAAGATCTATTGTCATTTCATGGTAAACAGGCATGGAGATAACGCACTGTTCCATCCAAATCTTATTTAAATCCAATTTGTTTTTTGTCAAGAAGGCCAGTGTTGATAGGGTATAAGCAACCATATTTGATTTGTATCCGGGAAGATTAAGGCCTTCTTTGCCGTAGAACGCATCTATCGCCTTAAAAAGAATTGCCTTTGCGATTGTCTTATGATAGTTCCCCGTATCAAAGCGCATTCTATTTGCTTTCATCTGTGCATAGAATACAGCATAATTGTTTTCACCACCCTTACAAACGCTCGATGGATTCAACAGCCAGCTCATCATAAACTTGGACAGCATAGCTTTATCAAACATCTGATTTTTTGGATATTCCGCATAGAACTCCTTTTCAGCGATCTTCGTCGGGTTGTGATTAGCCTTATCCAAATACTGTCCACGGGTTCTTTCAAAGAACCACTTACTTACAGGTTTACCAGCCTGATTTTTTACCCACTCCTGTCGAGAAAGTTGCTCAATATCAACAAGAAAGGGTTCATTGATGTTGAAGTCTGATTTCTTTACAGCAGATTGAGTGTTAGCGAATCGTGATATTTTATGAACGATGGAACTTTGTTTATCACGATCCTTTATGACGGAAACCTTCATTGGCACAAAAACTTTAGCCAATTGAGAATAGTCAATATTTTTCTTCATGGAAAGAACGGCACTAATGGACGCTGTTGTTTGACCACCATTGACAATTTGCCAGTCTTTGATCTGGGTGATTTCAGATCCATTATCTGTTGTACGAACGGTTATATTCGATGCTGTCGTTGAAATGCCATTATTATATGCAAAGAACATATCTGGTTCAGCGGGTGTATTTTCGATCCCCTTCAATTTTTCAGCATTAGTTGCCACATGGCCAATCATTGTATCCCGAATACCCTTGTTACTAGCACCCTTAAATTGGAGGAACGTTCGAACATTTTGTTCCAAAATTTGCTGATGATGCTTGTGATAAATTTGAGCCAAAACATTTCCTGATATTATGCAGAGATAGCAAGATACATTTTCGGACACATCCGGCATTTGAATGCAAGGTAGGGGGCAATTGTAGTCCGCTTCAAAATTGACAACAATAGGACTTTTCCCGGAAATGATCTCATTTTGACGCATAACGCGTTTTGCATCCCATATAACATACTCGCAAATAGTGCCATCGCCTATTTCCGTATTGCTTTTATCATAATCACTGGGCGCAATCGCATTTGTCATAAGGAACAAGCGTACACGATCTACTTTTTTTGTACTTTTGATGATTTCAGCAATCCGATACAAATCACTTTTAGAATCAGATATTTTACTGAATACCGATCCATTTAAAGACTGTTCATAGAAACGATATAACCAGTTAAAATGCCGATCTAATTCAGCGGCGGAAATACGAGTAGTTTTTTCCGAGTTGACATAAACAGTAAGGAATAGATCAAGGGATATTAAATCATCGTTGTCGTTAAAAGCCCAACCATCAAGAGCAACACCATTACCGTTGTCATAGCTATATAGATTTACTTGGTTCACATCACCAAGTCCTTGGATGTATCCAACGATTGTTTCCGTCAGTTCATCCCTTGGATCTTCAGACATTTCGAGCGTTTCGTCAAACTCCGCCTTAAATTTTTCAACTTCCGATAGTTCCTTATTGAAGACTCCTTCAATAGTAGGATCAACATAATTTAATGGAGATTGCGGTTCTTTAAAATCGTTGAATTCTTCTGTATTGGACATAAAATCCTCTTTAAATTTTTTAATGAAGATAAAAAATTTTGAACGTTTCTAAATACTCGTAATAGTGAAAACCGGGCGTATTATACATTATTAATTGCAGTTCCTATATACTTTAAATATTAAAATTGAGAAAACCAGCATTCAAACAGGTTTCATTCCTCCAAAAACACAATCACCTCATTTTCATCATGTTCCTTGCCAAACACCTCCCTGCAACATGCTCGCAACGCTGTTTTTGCATCGGCGCATTCCTTAAAAAGAACCATTCCGCCGTCTAAACATTCCATGTCGAGTTCACCATCAATGTCGATGCATTTTGGCTTGAATGTTGACCATAAGCAATAATCGACGAAACCTTTTTGGATGTCTTCGTCTTGCAGATTGTCGCCAGTCCCGCTTTGGACTTTCAGAAAGACTTTCTCATTTTTCACCCAAGCGAGTATCGCGTTGAACATAATGTGCAGAATCCTTTTGTATGTTGATTTTCAAGCCGAAAGTTCAGAATCTTTAGTTTAAAGATAGATTTTATTAATGACATAAAATGACGTTAAAAACTAAAAACCCAGATCGATGAGATGGCCGCTCGCGCCCGTTCTTACAGAGAGGCCCATAATGGAAAGAATCCGTTTAGCATTTGATTGCACAATTTACCCAATAGATAAAAATACCAAATTAACTTCTTTTTGCTGCGAAGCGGTTTACATCTAGGGAGTCAAACTATCAAAAGAATGGTTTCCGCTTTTTGTATCCGGACGAAAAGCTTGAAAAAGAGGCTTTCCATATCGATGTCGGCCAGCCTTTGAACACCCGGATGATGTATCTGGATTTGATCGACTTTGTTTCGTAGAAAAAAACGACAGCCGCTTTTTTTAATTTAACGGCTCTATCGGAACATCCCACAGAATCGTTTCTTCATGCTTTTCAGAAGCCTTCTTCAAATACACTTTTACCGGAGGCAAATTCGACTTCGAAACATTAAATACACACCATCTGTCAAAATAATCTATCAGGCCACCATTTTTTTTATAAAAAATATCGAGCGGAAAATCTTTTTTACTCAACGTAGTCAAAACATTCTCTAAATCAAGTCCACTAGAATCAAGCATTTCTTTAAAATCAAGGTCCTCTTTCGGATATTCATATAAAACTTCTTTCAAATAAGCCATCTCCATCTCATAACGAACACATAAGTCTGTATCATCTTTTCCGAGTATGTCAGGGCGCGATTCAGGATTATCCCTAAAATAATTCATACGCGCAAGCGCATAGGCCAATGGTATTTTCTGCTTTAGCA
>Ga0310786_10003233_pt1 | contig 23910 bp, 31 predicted proteins | sample AusTroGonzalo_MG_FD_203881 | JGI IMG/M metagenome (GOLD analysis project Ga0310786, IMG submission 203881) | Bovine rumen microbial communities from tropical cattle in Woodstock, Queensland, Australia - Gonzalo_03 (v2) (version 2) | ecosystem: Host-associated > Mammals > Digestive system >...
AAGTTGGCATAAGTGGTTTTCCTTCTTTATTTAAAACATAAACTAGCATTTTAATTCCCTTTAATGTAACTAATACATAACTCGTATCCTAAGATACGTTATACTCCTTCGCCAATGTTATATGAGGTTTTCATAGGCAACACTGTTCCTACAACTCAGAACTGTTTAATCACCTAACTTAGAGCTAGGAACTAGAAGAACATTCCTAGGTAACTATGTCATTCCCATATAACGTAGTGCTAACTGATTGTTGCACTGAGGCTAATCATCCACCAAACTTTTAAGGTTTGGAATATTTTTTAGTATAACCTCTTAACAGTTTTTATACTAAAAAATATTGTTGCTGAGGATAAGGATTCCCTAAAACTGTAAAAGACATTGATTTATAGTATTCAATCAATGTCTTTTATAAGGGAATTATTCTTTTTTATGCAGTTCGTTGAACAGTTCCGCCAGTTTTCTCACCTCCATAAAATCCATCTTGTCTGTATGGACTGGAGACGTATGAAGCTCAGTCGCCATAACGTATTCTATCTCTATAAGTGTCTTCATCGTCACGAAAGGGAGAAATCACCATATTGAGAATTTCAAGATTGACCTTAGAAGTCTGTCCGCAGTCACCCTTCTGACATACGAACTCTTTGGTCTTGAGTCCGTGGAACAGCTTGGCTTCCACCACATCCAGAACCGAACCGTCCTCAAACGAGAGACTTTCATCTGTTATGATGGAATATGCTTCCTTAAACTGGAGATTCTTTACAGAATATGCCAATAGAGCCATGTCATCCTTCAGAACATTCCTCTTCTGAGCTTCGATATAGTTCCCTATGGTGAAGAACGAGAACCTCAAATCCTTGCCCTTTATATTGACTATCATCGGAAGCTTTGGAATTTCCACATCCTGAAATTCCAAATCTGATATGTTAATCTGATATGTGTTAGGTGTCTCGCAGTATCTGCACGGAAATGTTATACTCACTGTCTTGGTCTGCACAGTGCTTATACGTCTGAGCAGAGAGATATACAAAAAATCGGAATAGGTCAAATCATACTTAGACCTCAGACCCTGAGTCTGCACTCCGTTAAGAACAAAATCTATATGTTCCTTTACGGAAAACTTCGACTGTGAGAGTTTCTTGGCTTCACCGAACGAATAAGGTCTGTATGAAATCTGAACACCTTCGGGATAGGACAGACACTTTGAGGGTAACTGGTCTATTACCGAAAATGTAGGCATTCCAGAAGTCTTGACTGTTTCATCATTCTTTTCAGTATGAGGTTCAAGCCTTTCAAGAGGCTGGGGAACCTGATTAAGCATTTCAGCAGGTGATAACTCGCTCATTTAATTTCTCCAATTTTCAGAAAATTTATCTGAAAGATATAGGTTTCTCACCTACCCTATATTTGAGATATTGGAAAATTCAGAAATACCTGACGAAACAATTCTTAAATTACTTCCACGACTACCTAATTTACTTTCCAAATCTCTTAATGATTGGGGTTCATGCTTTTCCCCAGCCACATTGAACTCAAGATTGGTAGTCTTCAAGGTATTAGCAGAAGTCAAAGCATTAATCATAGCCCTGCTTGGGTATATCCAATAGTAGGAGTATCTTCTCACCCTCCTCTGGGGAGTCAGCTTTGCAATAGAAATCTGTCTGCACGCTTCGGAAAGAGGAACCACTCCGCCTGTGATATCCACTATGCTGTTACTCCATTCCCTGAAGTAATCCTCCAAAACTTCCCATTGGTCGTCAAAGAACTTTATAGACATCTTTCTCCTTCCTATCTTAGAAGGAAAATCCACAGTGAGAAGGTCAAACACCATACTATCCCCATCTTCTATAGCGGTTACAGGTTCTGAAACTTCATCTGCTGGGAACCATTCATTAAAAGGACTTGGAGCACCCTCCAGCTTACAGTCCCACAGATAGGAACGGGCAAACTCTATATTCCTCAAATCCTCGATACCCTTTAAAAACATCAGTTCCCTCCTCCATTAATAGAAAAGGGCGGATTTACACAACCCGCCCTCTTTGTTAAGCCAGACAGAAATTACTTGACTGCTGGATGGTTCTGACTCAGATTCTTGAAGTAGTCCATCTGGATTGTAGCGGTAACTTCATACAAACCATTATCGGAATTAAGTGTTGGTTTGGTTACGTGAGAGCACCAAGCACCTACAAGGATATAATCCCATATATTGTTGACGCTTTCATTAAAAGACTGCCTGTCGAGTCTTGAGATAGTACACAAACCCTGATTGCCGAGCTTGCTCATCTGATAACCGTCACTTGTCCTCCAGCTTGATTCAACCCAAGCAGAGAAGAAAGCTTCAACCAGTCCGTCAACCGTGTCAACGAATCTGAGGTCTATTGAATCCTTGTATGTAGCCTGACCTGGCTGTTTGGACTTGAATCCACGAATATTTATATTGATAGGTTCTATAGTCTTATCAGGAAGGTCTGTGCTGGTACATCTCAGATTCACCTCGTCTACACCATTATCAGTGTTGGAATAGAACTCGGCTATACCACCATCGGCAAAAGAGATAGCCCCTGCGGGCACGTCTAATGTCAGCATCCAGTTGTAGGTGGTAGCGAAATCGCCTAACTGTCTGGTGCCTTCTATTGTTGGTCTTGCCATAATTTTCTCCTTTTATTCTATAAGGGGAGAGGGTTCCCCTCCCCCTCAGATTATCTTATCCGAATGATACGCCTGTTCTTGTGATAATAACTCTTGCTCTGATGTATTCAACAGCTTTAGTCGGCTGAATGTAGAGGTCTACATTCATCTGATAATTGTCGATGTCTTCAGGAGTGTTATTCTCATCTGAACACTTGGTTTCAAAAGCGTATACACCACGTCTTGCCTTCACTGAATCCATATAGGAATCAATTCCAGCCTTTGCTCTTGAACGAGTCTGTTCATCATTGAGTTCAAACAAAAAGTCTTCAAGATACCTGACGATAGCAGGTTCGATAACACACAACAGCAACCTTACATTGAGTCTGTCCAAAGCAGTTGGTCTACCTAACAGAGTCTTCTGACCCCATACAACTATACCCCGTCCTGGAGAGAACTTGATTGGGTTGATGTCAGCGTCATACAGCACACCGAGTTCAGTTTCAGTAAATCTTCTGAAACAGTCCTCAGCATTCACCATACCACGATTGAAACCAGCAGGTGGATACCACATTTCAGCGTTCATAGCTGAATATGCAAGAGCGGCAGCAGCGTAGCCGTCTGGAGATACATACAGATACCTGTTATTATATTTGTCCAGAACTTCAAGATGTGGAGTGAACAATGCGGAACGAGAAGAACCCATATTCAATGTAAACTTTCTGTAGTCAATCAGACTATTTATGAAATTACTTTCAGCTTCATTGGCATATGGTGTAGACAGATATGCTACACAGTCTCCACGCTGTTCAGCTATGCCATCCAGTGCCCTCTGATATGAAGGGGTAGCCCAGCCACCATCCATCAATACGGTAATCTGATATCTATCAACAGAAAGGAAGTTTTCGGCTGCCCTAATCATATTAGCGTCAGTGATTGGTTCCCCATCATCACCGCCAGCCATATACAGAGGAACTACCTGCGGAGTGGGTTCGCCCAAAAGGATTGGATTGTCGATAGCTCTGATGTAATCAGAACCTTTGAGTATATTTTCAATATACATATTGCGACCGTATCCGTCCTTAGCGTCCTGATTGCGTGATACATACCATGTTTCTACTGGCTGTACAAGATTATCCCTCTTGAACACTTCAATCTTGATTGAATCAGGTTCGGTATGTTCAGCGAGAGGAACCATCTTTACCTTGCCCGAACCAGTTTCGGTAAGAACTATAGCCACACCCTCGAGAGAGTTAGTCAAAGTCTTGGCAAGTTTAACGGTCTTGTCTGTATCAGCGATAGTATAATATGTGGTATTTTCTTCAATACCCTCTGGAAGAGTTGTGCCCAAATCCTTGACGAATCGGATTGCCTCACCCGTAGCCCAATGCTGTTCAGTAGCTATCGTAGTTGAAGCATTGACACCACCTGAAAGAGTAGCTTCCTTAGTACCCGTAGTAAGAGTATATGGAAGGTCCGGGTTGGCAACTGTAACAGCAGAAACTATTTCTTCTGCTTCAAGCTTGTTCTTGATTATACTTTCAGTAGTCACACCCTCTTCGATAGTGATGAGGATTATCTTGTTTTCAGTATCAATAGAAACTGATTCTTCACCTGTAGGTGCTCCGCCAGCTATCTTTAATGTGTAACCATTAAGAGTATTGCCAGCAGTAAAAGTAGCCATTATCTCACCAGTAGATACTACAGTGACTGCATCTTCACCACCAGAAAATTCCGCTGTAATTACTTCTGCAATTTCACCCACAGCAGTTTCGCCAGCAGTTGTTATAGCATCAGCAACTACTGTGTTAGCGGTCTTAAGTAATGTGCAGAGGTCAGCCTGAGTTGTACCAGTAGTGACCCTGACGGTAAGAACGCCTTCTGCGAAATCAATACTGTTGATGGTATCATTTTCAAGACTGATGGTATATGAATTTGGTGTAGCACCAGCAACAGCGGTAACGGTTATTGTGGACAGGAGGGTGGCTTCTGCTGACACAGCAGGGGTCACGTGTTCATATCCCACACCGAGAGTGGCTGTCGGACTTGCTGCACTGGTATTCACAACGGTAGTTTCAGAAAGAGGAATATCTTCTGCAACTCTGTAGAGACCAATCTTTACGCAGACATCATTACCCCATTCACCAGGATTGGCTGCGTAGATTGAGAATACTTCCTCATCGCTTGCCTGATGAGCTGTGGGGTCTGCTTCACCGTTAGCCCAGCTATTGTTTTCAGAACCCTCATCGAATTTATTGACTGAAAGTCCAGGATATTTGTAATTATCACCAATGACACGTCTTACCCACAACTGTTTGGATTTCTGCAAGAAAGCCAAAGCAGAGAAATAAGCAGAGTCATATCCGACCTTTATGGTTTCGTCAGGAGTAAAAACCTTCAGAAACTGAGTTTCATCGCTTATCAACACAGGTTCGAGAGGACCCTTCTTGGCACCTATGACTATGCCACCGAAAACACCAGGAGAACCTGGTATTCTTGTAGAAAGGTCTACTTCCTGCATTATGACCCTTGGCACACCAGTATAAGCCATAATTTATTCTCCTTGATTCTTTTATCTAAATCTTGATTTATTACCGAAAATTATTTATCAGGCTGGAATACCAGACCTTTTGGAAGAGGACCGAGTTTGCTCTTATCAACATTCTTGATTACCTGTCTTGGAGAAACGATGATGTTCTTGTTTCCGTAAGTGACACTGACAGGATAATTCACCTTTGAAATGAGCTTACCCATTACTACATCAGCCATGACCAGACCTCCGAAATATATATTTAATTCACGAAAAATTCAGAATTATTCAAAAATAAGAAGGTATCAGATACCTATTACCTATGAATCAAGTTTCGGAAGAATCATCTTGTCCGAAAATACCAAATCATTATATCTGAGGTCTCTTATAGTTTCATGAATCTGTAGTATAAGTCTGCTTTCCACATCAATAAGAGTTATGAACTCACCATATACGTGAAGTGTCGATGACACTTCCACATAATGATTGTCATTCTTGCTATAGGTAACTTCCGCCAAATCGTCCCACTGAAGATTATACTGGAACACCCCAATCTTGGGCAGATTCACCTTGACATGTTTTATCTCATCAATAGAGGCATCACAGGAATACATCACCTCGAATGTCTTGGCACCCACCACGTCTCCGAAATAAAGCTTGAAAGGAATCCCTATAGTGCATTGTCTTGCCCTGTAGTTCTTCACCCTCACGGCCATAGCCTCATCAAGGGTGAAAGTCCTCCCCTCCGGCTTGGGGTCTTTGGGGAACTGCCTTCTCTCTATGGCATAGGGAATACAGGGAGCCACGTTGTAACTGAAAAGAGGCAGAGTCTGTTCTTCTGTTATCTGCATAGCAGACCTTACCGCCCTCACCCCTCTCACTGCATCCGTGTAAGTCAGGCTTGGGTCGAACTGTATAGTCCAGTCAGGCTCCTTCTCCCTTATCGCCTTGAATATCTCACTGAGTATGGTAGGAATCGGAGTAAGCACACAATAGTTTCTTGACATAAAAAAACCTCTTGCAGTTTATTCACTACAAGAGGTTTATAAGATGATATACTAACTTATGATATTACTACCCTGAACAAAGAACCTTTCTGGAGGATTCTCGTCCAACAGTACCTTGACCGTCTCGTGGACATATCCGTCAAGGAACCTGTTGTCCGAACGGTATAAGTCTTCCAGCACCGCAAGCTCCAGAGATACCGACTTATGAATCACATTAAGAGTCATCGGGTCCGAAACCCCCTCCATACTGTCGGTAAGATTCATTATGTCCTTGACCAGCAGATTCACCATCACAGCGTTTTTGACTTCCTCGAAATTTGCCTGTTCCAAAATCCTTATTTATTCCTTTCAGTTTAAAATAGTTCCTACTCTCCCTTAAAAATAACACAAAAAAGTTCCCTCTTTCAATAGAGAGGGAACTTTTTTACACAAAATTAATGAATCAGATATGTTTTGTATCTTTCAAGCATTTTGGTGTCTTCTTCAGCAGTGCCCAGCAGAGTGTTCTGAATGTCTGTGGCGAAAGCCACCGCACCGTTTTCAAGCTTTGCCTGAGTGAAACTGTCCTTTGAGGACTGGGCGAAGAATGTGACCATATTGACTATATCTATGGGCTTCTTAATCTTTTCAGGTTCAACTACATATTCAAGAGCGTCTGGAAGTCTTTCAGAAAGATATTCCACAGCGATAGCATCAACTATTCTCGGAGCAATACCGTTTCTCTTGGCAGACTCATTCATTACCTTTAGGAAATCTATATTTCCGACCTTCGGCAAATCTTCCTTGAGAGGTTCCACAACCGCTCTTACAAGAGCATCCCTATCAGCTACCAGTGCAAGGACTTCCTTCACTTCACGAGGAATAACCCCAAGATTGAATGATTCATTGTCCAACTTTACGCTGAGAGCACCCTTCTCGAACATATTGTCGAACTTGTACTCAAGAGATGAGGTGAGTCTTTCTCTCTTAGAGTCAATCTTATCAGCAGACACGCCTCTCTGTTCAAGTTCATCGAGAACTTCAAGACCCTTCTCAATAAATTCAGTTCTGAGTCTGTTATAAGTTGCCTTATCCATTGGAACTGTAAGACCGTTGGAGCATACCAGACGATACAGACCTACATCGAGGATGGTCTTGTATGCGTTGACAGAATTGCTGAAGTCTGAACGGAGAGTATACATTATATAAAAATCCTTAGCAGAATTATGTTCGGTGTCTTCAGAAGATTCGACCTGTTCAAGTTCTGTAAGATTTCCTACCGGAACCACCCATCTTACGGAATGCTGAGAGGAATTCTTTGTGGTGAAACCATATTCCACCTGTTTGATTCTCGGTTCGGCAGTCGGGAAGGATTCCTTTATAAGCTTTTCTACCACTGGAATTGACTTGGAAAACAAGGGGATACCCTTTTCCATATCCATGAACAATCCCCTGTAACCAGCCCCTGTCTTGAGAGCCTGAACTCTGTGAATGGCAACTATATCGCATACATTATAACTGTTACCCTCAGAGGTATTTACTGTATGAGGAACATTATTGACCACAATAGAGATTGGCAACGGATTCTTTTCCGGAAGCTTGTCAGCCCAGTATTTGACCATTGTTGTCCTGATTTTGTCAGGATTCTTGATACCAAATTCAAAAGGTATTTTCAATATCTTGAGCAGCATCTTCAAGGGCAGACTCAGCTTTGCTGAAGCATAGGCTTCTTCTGTGACTTCCTTTGAATTTACATTGACCTGACAGGGAATGTATAACCATTCAAGAGCACCTTCGGTTGTTGTGGCACTGAAAAGATACCCGTCAGCTTCTACACTAACCAAGTCCAAATCTGAAAGTGAATCAAGGTTGACCATTCTGAAACAGCTTTCAAACTTTCTGAAGCCTTCAATGGCTTCTTCTGTGGGAATGTAGTCCTGAGAATTATTTCTGTAAACTCTAGGCTCGAATTTGATACGGGTTCCAGCAACCTGAACGGGCTGGTTGAACTGTCTTGTGGAACTATATGGAGCTATAAATTCTTCCTGTTCCACTACTTCAATCTGATTATTCTGAGCATTATCCATTTTCTGTTCTCCTTAATTTTACTTATCAGATTTTTCATCTGGCATAATAAGTATTCCGAAAGATATAGGGTCGTTAAACCACAACCCTTATTTTTTTTAAAAAATGACCCTCCCCTATGGGAGGGTCTAAATTGGAGAAAATGGAAAAACTAATTTAGGAATTTCAATGACTCATTTACATACTTCGTAAACATTATATTCTCTAAGGCTTGCATATAAGTAGCTATATCATTCCTCAGCCTTTCGGAAGTTATCGGACTGATAGCCACACCTTTGGCACGCCCTATATGGGGAGGATACACAGAAAGCTTACCCCCCTCCGCCACTATGGTCTGAGCAATCATATCCTTCAAAGAAGTGACTCCGTGCCACTTGGACTGACTGTCCCTGAACGCCACACGTATCTTTGTCCTCAAAGAGAACAGACGATTATATATGTATGCTCCGAGCATAGACTTTATGTATTCGGTAAACTTAGCCTGAATCCTCCACGTTTCCTTGCCTGTACTGTCCGACAGAGCCTTCAAGGTTTCCTGTGGAATATCAGTATTCATCACCAGAAAATTCGCATATATCTGCATTATTTCAAACCTTTGTCTTTTAAAAACATCCTGATTAATCTGCCACAAATAGGGCATTGAGAACCTGTATATACCTTACAGACTTCTTCAGGAGTCACCTCACCGCCACACTTGGATAAAAAGTTAAACCCTGGCTCACAAGGTGTATACGCAAAATGACTACCATCTTTAACACCTTCCCTATAAATCCAGTCACAATATTTTCCTGAAAAACCCCTTTTCATACTTACTTTTGAAATGGGTCTTCAACCCAACCCTCCTTCAATACCAGATTTCCCTCAATAGAAGCTATCATCCTCGCAACCTGTTCCATTGATTCTGATACCGACCACGAGTCACCCTCGCTTGTGGAGATTTTACTCCCCCACATAGAGCAGATATTATCTACATTCAAAAGAACAGGAGTCTTCTGGTCTTTAGTATGCAATATTATAAAATTACTCATCTTTTTTATCCTCACCGTCCTTTTTGGAAAGGATATTGCCCTTTACATCGTGACAACCGTTTCTAGCTTCCACATAATTTCTGTGGTTTTCCTGTGCTTCCCTTTCCTGAGCACGTCTGTTTTCAAAACTGAAACAACCTGAATCCCTTAACTCAAACCATAATGAACTTGGCATATTATTCTCTTCCTTTCTGATTTATGAGATGGGAGCAGGGGGGTTAGCCCCCCTGCCCTTTAAGCCGCAACTCTGTAATCAATGTTCTTGTTGAACTGACCGGCACTGGTCATACCATCAATATAACCCTTTGATTCGTAGTCAGTGCTGGAAGCATTTCTGACTCTTATCTTACCTGTTCTTACGTTGCAGGAATTAAGATAATCATTGACTTCTGTGGGGGTGGTAAGCACAAGGTCTCTGCATTCCGAGAGCACTCGGTTCTGTTCTTCAAGCTTCTGTCTCAAAGCCGAGAGATAGCCGAGAGAATATGTGTCAAGAAGAAGGCTGTATGCTCTGCACTTACCACTCTTAGACAAGCCCTGATATTTTTCGTCTTCAGCAAGTCTTTTCTTGAAACATCTTAAGAAAGACTCGAATGTGTAAGCAAGTATGGGTGTGAAGATTTCAACATCTTCCTTAATCCCCACGATGACCAGTCTCTTGTTCCAGTTCTTCAGAATCTTACATCTGAAGTAAGAAGCTATATTTGAAGCCAATAAAATCATCCACTTCTGACTGTAAGCTTCCAAAGTATTTCTTGCAACAGTCTTCTTGGACTGTTCAGGGTTTGGAACATCCGATTCACTAAGATTATATTTCAATAAAAGCTCTCTTGCTCTTAAAGCGGCATTCTGAGCTTCTGCTTCGGTGCCAGCTCTCTTGGCAAGAGCGAACAACTTGTTAATCTTTTCAAATACTTTTTCCATTTTATTTCTCCTTAGAATTTTTTATCTTGATGGTAATATATTCCAAGACAGATTACCAAATTAAATATAAAAAAAAATACTTTCAGTCATCCTTGAACATATCCCCCCAGAGTTCCTCCTCCGTAGGAGCCAGATTATAGTGAAGGTCTTTCCTGATTTTCACATTCTGCTGACTGAGATTGAAATAATTCCTGACAGCTTTAAGAATATTCTTCTTTCTGGCAAGCTGTTCACCGCAGATGATTATATAGGTATTCGTAGCGGTGTTATACACCACCCTGCCTCTGAGATGCTCCTCGTATTCATCATAAGGAAACCCCCACTCCTTCCTGAACCTGTTCCAAGTCCTGTAATGCTCGGCTGGAGAGTCCAGAATCTTCTGACCTATGAGATTTTCCTTAGCTTCCTTTATGGAGATAGTGTCACCGAATATCTCAAAACCAAGCTTGGGAAATCTCTCAGGGTCTTCCACGACCCAGAATATACCAATCTCAGGCAGAGCCGAAATCTTCTTCTCACTATATTTCAGAAAACGTCTTTTCATCGAATTTATCCTCTCTGTATGAAATCAGAGCGTTACCACAGGTTATTCTGTCTGAATCCTCCTCTTTACTCGGAACGAATACAATCACATCCCACCCCAATTCTAACAGAGGCTGCTCAAACTTTCTGTAGACATCATAGTCTGTATAGGTATCCCCCACATCATAACCGTTGAATACCGCATTATGTGTTTCGTGTATAGGGGTTATCTTGACTATCCACTTGGACATATCAAACATAGAGTCTATAATGTCAGCGTCCAATATAGTATCCTTGGTCACAGCGAAATTGAGAGTGTATCTTCTGCCTTTCGGGTCTGGCAGTCTGTCCCCCAGTTCAGCTATATCCTCCAACAACAGACTCCTGCCCTTGAAACCATCCTCCCTCTGTTTCTCATCTGTGCTGTTAATAGAGAACTGCAAGCCAGCCTCGCCCTTGTAGACCTCGTTCTTTATTCTGCACCACTCCGTAAGAAATGATTCGAGATTCTTGTTGTTCTTCGGTAGCATAGTGGATACTACAGGATGTATGGTATCAGCCCGAATGTATCTGTTCACCAGTGACTTCAAATCCTGTTCAGCAAATTCCAATACATAAGGATTGAATGTAGGTTCGCCCATCCTCGCAAAGTGGACATTGAACCTCTTTGTATGTCCGTATTCCTTGAAATTTTCAAGTATAGTTCTTATCTGATAGGCAAGTTCCTCTCTTGATACATTTCCATAGAAACCGTATTCAGGGCAGTCACAGAAAGCACACTGCATACAGCAGCCCTTCTGAGTGCTTATAGTTGCCACCCACTTTTCGGACAAATCCACCGGTTTGTGTTCTACTCCGTGAATCTCCTTCTTCAGTCCTAGAAAATCTGCCTTGATGTTGTTTTCCTTGCCGTAGTCCCCCACTGTAAGAAACTCCAGTTTATTTTCCCTATCTACAAAAATTTTACCGGTATGAGTATTGATTATTTCCATCAGTTATTTTGCACCTTTCTTAAAGGACATCTACAATTAACGAAGCCCTCAACCATTTTCTTGCTGTATTCTGAATCACTACCTAAACATTCGTCCATATCCAAAGCCTCCAGCAGTTTACAAGCCGGATATTCCGAATAATTTTCGTCTCTGGGCTTGACATAATAGAAATTGCACTTGGAACAACTGCTCGGAAGACTCTTCACAAATAATTCCATAGTTCTTATACCCCTTCTTCAAACAAAAGTTCTTCGCCGTCAGTACCTGAATCTTTTGGCACTGCATACCACTTGCAATCTGAACTCGAAATCCTTCTGACCACTCTGAAATCACTAGGGAAATAATTTGAATTTTTAATGAAATTATTTATAGCTTCTGAAAGCTTTCCCTCAATTACGATACTGTCCGAACTGACGAGCTTCATTTTATCTTTATGTATATCTGCTATCTTAAACTTGGTTTCAACCTTTGCACTGTCATCATAGGATTTTAAAGCATTGATAATAACGTCCAAACATTCATCTGAAAGATTCAGACAGTCATCATCCCTTTCCTTGTTCGGAAACCATCGTTTGAGTTCATTTATAATATCCAGAATTTTGACCATAATTTTACACCTCCAGAGAAAATATTCCAAGAGAGATTAGTTATTTCAACGAACTTTCTATAGCTGAAGCCATCTTATTTTCATAACTGAATATTCCTAATGTGTTCGATTAAAGAACCCTTATCCCTCTCCACCAGAGAAATAAAGGTCAGAACCTTTTCACTCCACCCTGCGAGAATACTGGTCTTATCCCCTATGAACTGCTGTGTGCCGTAGCCCTCCAAATCCACAGCGTGAACCCAAAGATTCGGATTGATGTCCCTTCTGTATCTGTTCGCATAAGGCTGGATTGTAGACTCAGGATATGTGTTGGTTTCATTGTCTGAGAATATAATCACCCTGTCGAAAGGTTTCACAGTCTTTTCACTGAGAGCATACTTCATAGGAAGAGTCATATCGGTTCCTCCACCTCTGGGTCTGTCGTGGGATATTCTGTGAAGTATGGACTCGGACTTGGAGGGTGTGGCTATCCTCCATCCACCCTGTGATATATCCTTGTCGGTATCCATATAACCCCACTCATCTGAACAGTCAAAATACATAACAACACATTCCTCACATATGCTGGAGGCTAATACACCCAGAAGATTAGCTATATCGAAACATTTCACCTTGGAATGACTGCTCAAGGAATTGCTCATAGACCCTGACTCATCTATAGCTATCAGAGTTCTACCTTGAATCCGTTCCATATTTTCAATAGAGATTCTTAAAGCCAACTCAAGGCACTTGAATACTCTGTCGTCCATCAGCCCTTCAGAATCGAGTTCACGGTATGCAGACACATACCTGAAGGGAAGCTGTCTGGACTTTCTGACCTGTTCCGGACTGGAAAGGAACCCCAGCACCGGTTCGGAATCAGCACCGCATTTCAGTATATTGCGGAGGTTTCTGAGCAGAGCCATATACCCTACCTTCCCCGATTTGATTAATTCGTTCCAGACCTTTTTAGTATTGCCTTTTGCTGAAAGTTCAGTCTCCCAAGTATAAGGTGTTTCAAGACTGTCTGACAAAACTTTCTTCAACAGAACTGAGGTCGCCTCGTCCTTCGGTCTTGGATGGGTTATTCTGATTACATCTGAAAAGCTGAAACTCTTTGAATCTCTGTTGTATTTGGCAAGAGAATACTCATCGAACTTCTGAATATTTCTTGCGATACCCCTCTTGAGGGAGTTGGGATACGGAGTCACAGCATATGTATGGCTACCCTTGGTCTTGGTTCTCTTTGCAGTTTCAAGATGCATCTGATGATAGCACGCCATTATCTCAAGTATGTCGTCCGCCCTGAGTATTATATTGTCCAGCACTGAGGACGTATACTGAGGTGCCTTGTCAGCTATTATGGAAGCCAGTACGTGTGACACCGAACGAAGGTTGAACTCCTTTCTCGCAAACACAGCCAGCTTCGCAACGAACTCAGGGTCTGTTCCACATAGGGATTCGGCAAGAGTCCTGATTTCGGAATCAGTAGAACCATAATATTTTTCCTCACCCACAAAGGTGGTAAGCACAGCAGTGAGCAGATGTGAATGTTCATCCATAGCATAGGCTTTGTTGCCTGAACGGTTTACCGTAATATCACTGCCCTTGGTGGAAGTATTGAACTTTGACATTATTCTGTTACCTTTCTAAATAGGTGAAGCCCTCAGAGAACCTGAAGTGGGAGCTTGTTAATCTCTGAGGGCTTCTTTTTGCATGGAGGGCATACAGACACCAGATAAGGAAAATTAGTATGTTTGGAGAAACCGAACCTTATCCGGTGTCAATATACCTAAGTATAAGAAGCCGAGAAAAACCGAAAACGGGTTTTTTGGTTATCAAATTCCGAAGTAGCCGTTTTCTTCACTACAGGCTTCACATTAGAACCTGTGGGACTCGAACCCACATAGCCCCCTTTAGAGGGCATTTTACCATTAAATCAAGATTCTACGTTATTTTTCGCATTAACTGCGGTCTTTCTGGCAGACAGACCACCGATTTCCTATTAGCACCGATAGTCCTCCTCTGGGCTTCACCCGGCCATAGGATAGTTTCAACTATGGCAGACTCCTTAAACAGGAATCCAATCTACTCTTACGTTGTGAGGAGTATTCAAGAGTACACCATCTAGCTCTCCTCGGACTAGCTGTCTCGGAACGGGTATCTCTACCACCCCCATATGCTGACAGGTTCTCAGCCCAGCCTTGTCCTATGTAGCCCCCCAGACTGTCAATGACGATTGGTGGAATCGAACCACCACAGGCATCCATTAACGGATACACCGAGGCTCAAGTAGCCTCTACCTATTTCCAATTCGGCTAAACCGTCAATAGAATCTCTGAGAAATCCAAAAACAGTGTATTTTCTACGTGTCTTTTACCAATTAAACGATACCCCAGAACATTATACTGGTTTAATGGGGCTTGAACCCATATCTCGCACCCTGTCGAAGTAACTGTTTTCTTCACTACAAGAGATTCAACGCTCTCAATGGGACTCGAACCCATGTCGTAGCCTTGAAAGGGCTATGTCCTGACCGCTAGACGATGAGAGCATATCAAGCGTGCCTAGCAGGATTTGAACCTGCGACCACAGGATTAGGAATCCTGTGCTCTATCCAACTGAGCTATAGACACCTAGGGAACTTCTTTAAAGTGTAGTTCCAAACACCAGACATTCCGAACAGTGGGTCTTGCTCGAATTACGGGTGCTGTCTGGCACCACCGCTCCCCTATAAGGTCTGAGGTTATGAAAGCTCTCACGGACGACCCGCCTCAGAAGACTTTTCCGCTACAGCTTTCCCCCAGCCAGTGAGGAAAAATGCTCGATGGGGGATTCGGACCCCCAACCCCGTACGGGACATGAACCTGAATCATGCGTGTCTGCCAATTTCACCAATCGAGCAGATTTTCAGAATCCAAAATTCTTTTTCTGAAAGTCTTGTAATAGATATAGCTTTTTGCTAAGACTATTATCCAACTTTTCACATAATTTTTCAATACTGTTCCTAAAGAAGTCAAGAACCTTGATTATATCCTTAGTATTGATGTCTTCTGTAGAATAACTGTCAGCTTCATCCTCAATGACTCTGATTCCGCCAATCCACAAACTCTTATTGATTACGAACTCAGGGACATCTATGACAAGATTCCCATCGTTCCCTCTGTACCATCTAAACTGAACGTCCAGTCTGGTATACTGTTCAATAGAGGAATCGGCTTTTTCACCCATAAAGGTGATTCTTGCGAAATTTTCTTCTATAACAGAATCAGACTGATAGGTTCCGAAGAAACCGTTAATGTCATAAGATATTTTGCTGAGTAGTTCAGTTATTTCCATTTTGATTCTCCTTTAGGTTATCTGATAATATACTATTCCAGCCAAGATTACCCGATTCACTTCACAAATTTTTCAATCAAGTCAGTGACTTCATAGCAGTTACGGTTGTCGAAAGTTTCAACTGCTATCGGTTTACTTCCGGCAGGTTTACGGATAACCTTGTATGAAGAATCAAAAGTTATGTTCTGTGAGCAGCGTGTGCCTTCAATTACAAAGCGATAGTAGACTCCGAGATGAAAGCTTGAGTCTCTGTAGGTTTCAAGAGAAATTGAAATGCCGTCATCACTGGTGAGAACAAGACATCTTTGTCTCAATTTATCAAATACTTCAGCATTTTTTCTGTTGTGAAATATAACGGCTGCCAGTTTGGCAATCACTACTGCTACTCTGTTCATTTTGATTCTCCTTGGTTTTTTTTATCTTGATGATAATATATTCCAAGAAAGATTATCGGATTAACCACAAAAAAAGAAGCCAGAGGGAGCGACCCTCTGGCCCGATAAAATAAGGAGGCAAACAAATCCTAAAAAGATATAGGTTTTACGAGAGTATTACTTTTAAAAACCTGAACCCATATACTCTCTCAAATATTCGTGGTGAATATCCCACATAGGCTGTAAAGCCTTCTGAACCTTCATTCTCGGCTCGTAGCCTATCACAAAGGTAAGTTCGACCAAATCATTGACCGAATCCATTATGATGTCATCACATCTGCCCACCGAAGTGTCTTTTTTAATAGAGGTGAGATTCCTTATGACCCCCTCGATGGTCTTTTCTCTTTTCTGAGGCAGACCTGAAACATTCCTCAGAATGTTCACCGAACTCTCAGCTATTTTCAAGTACTTTTCTGTCTTTAACATATAATTAAAATGTTTCTTTTCATTAAAATATATTAAACAACTTTAGTACAATCAAGGTATTCACCTAGAGCTACAATAGCTCTAGGTTTTCCCTAAGTCACCTTTAATAGGTGTTAGACTCCTTCGCCAATGTTATATGAGGTTTTTGTATAAAGCACTGTTCCTGCAACTCAGAACTGTTTAACCCTATACCTTAGAGCGTGGGGCTAGAAGAATACCCCACGGTAACTATATCATTCCCATATAACGTAGTGCTAACTGGTTGTTGCACTGAGGCTAATCATCCACTAGGTTTTAACCTAGAATATAATTTACTATAAAGACCATTAAGGATTTATAGTAAATTATACTATTGCTGATGATTCTTATATAATTCCTTCAGACTTGAAAGGGCTTCAGGCACTCCCCTAGGGTCTGACTCCACATTTCTGATGTATAACGCCGTCACCCCCTCAAGGTATCTTTCATACTCACGACCATATACTATAATATAGAGTGGTCGTAAAATAGAAATCTCCATCCTTATGAAGGGTGAACAGGCTTTAAGGGTTTTATCCCTCACCATTATATCACACTTCACTATCGGAAGTATATAGGGTCTGAACCTGTTCAGCCCAGACACCTCCAGCATACTGCCGAGAGTGTGAGGTATAACCCCATAAGTGGGGAGGACTATCACGGGTCGGTTCGGGTAAGTCGGATACTCACACTTGGAGTATTCCCCACAATACTTACACCTGCATATTATAGAACGAAGTTCTTCAAGGTTCATACAAAAAGGTTGACCTGACTTTTCAGAAACTCCGCTCCGAACCTGGTCAGACACTCATTGATGTCCTTGCACGGAAAGGACATTCTCCTGATGTTCAGAGAGGGATTGTATTCCATAAGCTGACTGGCAACCTCCCTGTACTTGGAAAAACATCTGTTCCCCGCAGTATCGTTGTCAAGAGCAAACACTATCCTGTCAGTGACCGCCGACAGCCAATAGAGTATCTGAGGCTGGAACAGAGCCGAAAGGAAAGACACAGCAGGATACCCTGATGACTGTGTGATGGATTCAGCATCTATCACTGATTCAGTCACAAACAGAGTCTGACCACGGATTTCCTCGAAAGGTCTGGTATAATAACAGAGGATTTCCTTCGGGTCTGCTTTCACGGTAATATATCTGAGTCTTGTAGCACTCTTCCCTATATGTCTTACACTGAACCCGGCAAGGACATTTCTGTTTTCCACAGACACTATGGGCATAATCAGAGCATCCGTCAGAGCATAGGGATTCAGCCCCTGAGTCTGCAAAGGTATTACCCTGTTCGTGGTAGCCACACAGGGAAAGGACATTCTCTCCTGATATATACCCCTTGTTCTGAGGTAGTCCGAAGCCCTCCTTATGTTGGAAGAATCGGCATACAGCTTTTCAGCTATTTCATCCACAAGCCTCATATTTCAAAGGGAGGTGTCCATACACCTCCCTCCCCCATTACTGTAAAAGACTGAGAACAGTCAGATAGGTGTCTTCCTCGTATTTATCTTCCAGAAATACAGCCTTACCTGGAACTTCAAGCAGTTCTATATTATGACTATCGTGGAAAGATACAGTTCTCAGCAGAGATGAGAGTGTAACCTTGAAGCTGTGTTCAGTATCATCAGGTTCGTAACCCTTTGCAGTCATCGGTATTGTATCCTTAGACTGCTTACCTGTAGCGTCCTCAGTCATAAGAGTCATACTTGTGGACTCTCCCTTGCCTATCCTGTAGGACATAGTTACTGGAAGCTTCTTATCAATAGAAACGACTGAGAGCTTCTGCAACGTGTTCTGTAATACATCTCTCGGAACCATCAGCCTCTTATCGGTCTTTACCGCACTGACTATAGGTGTGATATTCAGGAACTGATACGGAGTCTTCTCAAAACCGCACATAGTGTTGCCGTCACGGATTATATAATAGTCATCGGACTCAAACAGGTATGTATTCTTGGCATCAAAGAACTGTAATGTCTTTTCCATACCCACCAGAAACTCATATCTCATCTTGAGGCTGATTCCCTCAAAATGCTTGGAAGTCATAGTCACTATCGAGAAAGGTGTCCCCCCTATCGCCTGACCGTCTCTGATTTCCACAAGAGAGAAATTAGGCTGGAGGTCATTCTTGACCGTAAACGGATATATGAACTGTATAGCCTTTCTGATTGAGTCAGGGTCTATCTTGGACTTCATCTTCATTGATTCCATCTTACCGCTGAAATCTGCAAAATCAGAATCAGGATATGTGGTTATCTCAAGATTGGTCTTCCCGGCGGTAATCTTACACAATCTCTTTTCTGGAAGCACGTCCAGTTCAAGAACATCCTCTGTGAAGATGGTGGCTATTCTGCTCAGAACATTGTAGTCGAATATGAACCTTACTGATTTCCCAGCCTTGAGTCCTGACGGCTGAACCAGAGGGATTATATACTCAGCAAATGAAAAAGGATTGAATGTGGACACCCTTAAAGTGTCCTTACCTAAAATAAGTCTCACTGGATTGGGGTTGGACTTCATACTTGAAGTCATCCTCACGGCAGTCACGGCTTCCTTGAAGTGCCCCTGCTCCACTGTGAACTTATACTCACCCTTGGAGGGAGATTCGGAACCCTCCATAAACTCCTTGAGGTCTTTTATATCCATAGTGCCGAAACTTGATTTAAGTTTGTCGTTTATTTCCTTGTCACCCTTTTCGACAGGTGCTTCCATAGGGGCGTTGTCTTCCGCCACCTTTACTTCTTCTTCAACTTCCATATTTGGGTCGAACATTTACAGAACTCCTTGAATCGAATTATTTTCAGAACCTCTTGCCTTATTCAAGAGGATTTCCATTTCACCAAACATCTTTTCCTTAAGGACTTGAAGTTCCTCTGCACTGTCACAACCGAACTCATCCTTAATTTTTTTCTTCAGAGTCTTTTCCTCTTCCTCCACATTCTTATAGAGGGCTTCCTGTCTGGCAAGTTCTTTCTCGATGTCAGAACCCAGCCTTGATACTTCTGACGAAAGAGCTTCAAGGTCACTGGAACCGTAACCTCTTATCTCGCTTACAGAGGGAAGAGATTTAAGCCTCTGCTCCAACTGTGATAACTCCATTATTCTTTTCCTTTCTAAATTTCAATAGGGACACTGTGAATGCTGTGACTTTATTATGACTCAAAGATGAATATGCTGTATTTTCCACAGTGTCTGAAAGATATAGACTAGAACGTGCAGATGTTTATAACTGATGGGTCAAGTGACTCAAACTCTTTCATAACTCTGTCCTTCGCCTTCTTTCCCACAAAATTTGCTGTCTGCTTCTGCAATTCCTTGTCTGTCACAAACGAAGGGCATACATCCCTTCCCAGACAGAAACAGCAGGATATTGCATTGGGGGTAAATATCACCGGTGCCTTGGTAGCGTCAAAATCCCTCTGTTCGGGGTCTGACACCCTGAGAGAGGTCAGCCACGATTTCAGTGCCGACAGAACCGAGGACATCCTCATACAGGATTCCCTCAGACGTGAGATATACCCTCTGTCGAACTGAAACGCCTTGTATCGGCACCCCTTATATTCAAGGAACATCATAAACTCGGGAACCCTGCCGGTCATTATGCTCAGAGCAGTCGAATAAAGATACAGTTGTTCCTCGTGGACGAACCTGCTCAGATTATATTTTCCGTCCAAAAGGGTATAGCCGTCTCTGAGCTTTTCAATACTGTCAAAACATTCCATTCCGTAAGTATTGTATATATAATCCGTGAACCCCTCTATATGAAAGGTATCTATTCCCAGATTCAGGTCAAGGTCTATCTCGCTCTCGCACAGCATAAGGTCAAGATTCACACCGTCCCTAGCCCACATCTCAAGAACCTTTCTGAGGATATTTGAAATCTTGACATAAAATGAATCCCAGTCCTTGTTGACCCTTGCAAAGACACAAGGGTCAACAAAACATATCTGCAATCCTTCTACAGAGGGGTCTAACCCCCTGCCCCTTGCTATCTCAGTAAATCTCTTTCCTTCCTCAGACTCAAAAAAATATCTTACGGATTTTATGTTCATCTGGTCTTCATATGAAAACTGTGTGACCGTTTCACAGAGCAGAACAAGATTTTTATTGAACCACTCCATAGCAGAATCCACACTACCGAATTTCCGATATATCCTTGAATTTATATATGTTTCAAAAAGCTTCTGAATCACCCATCCTGGCAGAGCATAGGTATCCTCCCTCAACAGAGGACATATTATGGTTTCTGGTGCTAGTCTGCATATATTGGTGAGGAACCACTGTGCCTGACACCCCTCGAACTGGTTCTTACGTGTCCAGCTAAGAGTATGCCCCTTTTCCTCAAGATTCTTCAACGTAGCATCTATTCCGAATAGAAGTTCAGACATCTTCCAGATTCCTCAGCTTTTCACAGAGAGTATCCTCACCGCCGATTAAGAAATGTTCAAGACATCCGGTATCTACATATTTCTTCTGCAAAAGTTCAGCAATATCCTCTACAATAGAGTTCTCAGCCTTTATCATATCAGCTTCGGAACCGTTCTCAGGATATGCCCCCACTATAAGGATTCTCCTCAGATACTTCTTATTCATTAGCTTTCTCCGCCTTTTCCAGATATTCCTGTATGGTTTTCCTCACGTCCTCCGGCATAGCTGTCAGCATATCCTCCGGAGTCTGAATCTCCATAGCCTTCTCTGACGAGCCGAACCTTTTCTCCAGCCCCTCCACGAACGATGACACCATACCGGAACTCTCAACGTCCTTCCTGAGAGAATCAGTCTGGAATATTTCCGATGAGGGTCTGAACTTTGACAGTGTTTTATACTCCACTGAGGATTCAGTGACCACCGCATAACTTGGAACGTGCTGATGCAGAAGAACATCAGTAGTATTGAAATAGTCCTTCACCACCCTGCCTACAGACCACGGCTTTGAAATCATATACTTTCCCAGAGCATTGAACCCCTCCGCTGGAGGTAGTGACTCTATCGGAACCGAAAAGAGATTCCCTATCATAAGAGGTGGAAAGGAAAGATGTATATGCCCCTGAAGGAATATATCCCCGCTCGGACATATATACGGAAGGGAATACTGGCTATACACTTTAAAGAATACATTCACATTGGCATCTGGAATAAAATCTGAATGTATCATCACCACATCTATGGAAGTCTTTTCCTTCAGAGCGGTTATGGAAGCGTTCAGTCTTCTCAGTGCAGACACTGTATCATCTATCGGCAGATAGGGTATGCCCCACACCCTCACAGTCCTGTCGAAAGACCTGAATGAAATCATAGGTCTGTCTGTATAGTCATAATTAAAGATAGTAAGATTCCTAGTAGACTTTCCCAGTAACCAGAAAGGGGATTCCCTCACTCTGTCCACACTCGATGCCGGAAGGTCATGATTCCCAGGAATAGCCAGCACAGGCACTCTGAATGAATCAAAGTATTCCGACACCTTTGAAATATCACAAGGATGATATGCTGTAGGCGACTTGTAATGAAATATATCCCCCGTCACACAGATTACATCGGGAGATTCCCTTTCAATATCCAACCTGAGAGTATCGAGTTCCTCCCATACCGTCTTATGATATTCAGACTCCACCCTGCTCGCAGGAACCCTCCCCACTGGTGCTATATGTAAATCTGTAACATGAACAATCTTCATTAAAAAACTCCCATACCTTTCCATAAGATATAGGAGTTTCAATAGGTTGCTTCAATAGAGGCTTATGGTTCTTCGTCCGAGGGAGTTTCTTCGTCCTCATCTGGTTCAGGTTCTGGAGTGGGGTCAGGTGTTCTATCCCAGTCCCTTGTATATATAGGCAGTTCAAACGCCTTTATGAGTTCGTATGCTCCGCACTCGATATACTGCAACTGATAGTATTTATCATTGTCCATATCCGAGCCTCCAGGCTGGGGTATGTTCTCTTTAGCGGCATACATACATCTGAAGGCAAAATCATTTATCGGAGTCTGAAACCTTGACATCATAGTGGAATAGTTGGACTCACCCTCCCCAGCCTGTGACTCGAAATCACACCAAGGAACAATGATGTCTGTTTCAACCAGCCCCTGAAACCACGAGGGCTTGGTGGTCTCCATTATGTCATTGAACACTGAATATTCATAGAGGGTTCTGTAGTTATATGGAAGCTTGTCACCTGTTATGGCGATATATGTATAGTGCTGCATAAGCAGTTTGGAGAGGGTAGACCCCGTGAATGTCGGAATCTTCTCCAAAGCTTCCACCAGACTGTCGTGAGCATTCTGGTAATGCTCCTTGGCAGCCTCTTCCTTCTCTGTGTCTCTTGGGGTATCAGGGTCTATACAATGGTCTTTACAATACTGAAGAACTTCAGCAAGATAGGCTTTGACCTCGTTCAGTGTATACATATAGATTACTTACCTATATACCTGAAGACACACCTTTCACAGTCAGCACCCAGACCGAACTCAGGATGATACGTGAAGTGGGATTCCTCATCCACTACCTCTAAAAGTTCTCCAAGTTCTTCTCTTTCCATCCATTTATCGACCATTTCCTTATCTTCTTCAGTCAGACCCTCATCATCGCCATACATCATATAGTATATAGCCCAAGTGGGAATATCATCATATTCTATAAATTCTCTGCTTTCAACTATTTCACCTGTTTCCTTATCGGTATAATCAGATTTAATATTTCTTGCAAGTCTTAATTTTCTCATAGAAAAACCTCCGTATATGATACGGAGGTTATCAGATACTCAATAAAGTCTTGTTCTGTATCTTGGATTAGTGTGAGTAATTGAATCCTCACAGTGTCTTTTGATAAGAGCATAGACAGAATCTGCCTCTCTTGAGGTAAGGTCTTTATCTATGGACACCCTTGCCACGTCCAGCCTGTATGTTCCAAAGGTTTCATTCTCCAAGTCCAACCAATAGAAATTATCTTTTCTAGTGATTGTTACACTAAAAGTACAGTTCTCAAACTCAAAGGAAAAATCAATCTCCTCTCTATGAGTATAAGGTCTTGAAACCATAAGGGAATGTCTTGTGAAAACGCTGTGAATCAAATCCTTTATATTCATTATTTCTCCTTTAACTTAAATCACACACGAAGTCTTCTTAAATATCTTATTAGGACAGACATATACTCCAAACTGGACTGAAGCCGCATGATGACTTCTAGTTTCATAAATTGGTTCCCCATCAGCAAGTATAGCGAAAGTATATCCAGCAAAATCTTTGGGAGAACTCTTAGCAATTTCAGGGTCAGAAAGATAGCCTATGAGTTCCCAACAAACCCCTTTGAAGTGAACTGATTCTTCAACGAAATATTTATAATTATTTTTAATATCTTTCATAAAAATAATCTCCTTAAATTTTTATTTTCAAGGAGATTATTCCGATAAAGATA
>Ga0310786_10003234_pt1 | contig 23900 bp, 24 predicted proteins | sample AusTroGonzalo_MG_FD_203881 | JGI IMG/M metagenome (GOLD analysis project Ga0310786, IMG submission 203881) | Bovine rumen microbial communities from tropical cattle in Woodstock, Queensland, Australia - Gonzalo_03 (v2) (version 2) | ecosystem: Host-associated > Mammals > Digestive system >...
TGGGCAATATCAGCCCGGCAACCAATAAAATGATTAGTTTTTTCATATTCTATTAACCATTTAGAACGTGTAGCGCACACCGAGATTGAAGGAATAGTCAAACATATGCCCACCGGCACCTTGACCAGTAAAAAGGAATGCATAACCAGGACGGAAATCGAATGAGAATGCAATCGGGGCATTAACCATATTGGCTTCAAGACCAACTGCTCCACTTATGCCAAAAACTCCCACGTCAAAACCTTGCATTCCTACATAACCTATTTTCATCTGACCTCCGGCATAATAATCCAATTGGATGCCTTGACCTTCCGTAATTTTGCTCTGATAAGCAAATACACCATTTGTTACAGCACCGGCATAAGCGCCACCTTCGGTACCACCGTTAAGGTTCATAAAATACCCTTCTTCAAGAATAAGGGTAAAATGGTCCGTTAACATCGCTTTGTATTGTGCACCAATTCCTAAACCGGCTACCATACCAATACTGTGTTGATACTTCTTTGCCGAAACAGTTGTCGCCATCAAAACGACTAATACAAGAGATAAAATTTTCTTCATAACTTCGTATATTTTAGTGAATATTATTTTCCGCGTGCAAAATTACAACTTTTTTTGCAATCATCCAAATTATTTTCTAAAAGAAAAATATTTTTGCCCAAAAAACGATATAAATACCGTTAAAATAGTGATAACCATCTTACTTGGAGTCGGATACCAGCCCCAAACTTCGACGCATAGTTTCAAACCGAAATAGTTAATGGAAAGATTAAGTGCCACAATCAAAATATAGCGCATCAGCTGGCGGAAACTATGTAGCGAGGACTGCGTGAACGTCACGTATTTATTGAGCCAAAATCCCGTGAATAGCGTAATTGGGAACACAATACACAAGGTAGCAATATGAGGAGTTAGACAAAGTTGCAGATTCGAAACATGGATATACACCAAATCATGCCCTATTACAAAATTATAAATAAGGAAATAGAGCACCCAGTCCAAAACCATGTTTCCGCCCCCGCAGGCTGCGTAGCGAAAAAGTTGCTCAGGAACCAGTCGTTGAAACGGTTTATAGAAAAAATCTACAATTTCTGTAATAAAATTAGCTAATTTGTTCATTTTTTTTTGCATATTTCAAATAAAAGTAGTACTTTTGCGGCGATTTTGTGAAAAAACGCTGCAAAATTACAACAAATTTTTTAATTAACCAAATTTTATGGACGACTATCACCAACAAAATGCAAAAAGTACGCGCCAAGAAATCGCTGGGTCAGCACTTCTTGAAGGACCTTGGTGTCGCCCAAAAGATTGCTGAGACCATCAATCCGACCAATTCGGATGACAAATTTCCCGTTCTTGAAATAGGCCCGGGCATGGGCGTTTTAACTCAATTCCTACTTCAAAATTCCGCTATCAACCTCACGGCTATCGAATTAGACCGCGAGTCGGTGGCATATCTCAAAGAGTGGTATCCGGAATTAAATCTTATTGAAGGCGATTTTTTGAAATTAGATCTAAATAAAGTTTTTCCTGATGGGCAATTCGGCGTAATAGGTAACTATCCATATAATATAAGCAGTCAAATTTTCTTCAAAGTTCTGGAATATAAAGACCGTATTCCAGTTTGTTCAGGAATGATTCAGAAAGAAGTGGCTGAACGAATCGCTTCCAAACCAGGCAAAAAGGCTTATGGCATACTTAGTGTGCTTTTACAAACTTGGTATGATATAGAATATTTATTTACTGTTGACGAAAATGTGTTCAATCCGCCGCCGAAAGTCAAATCGGCTGTGGTACGATTACGACGAAACAGTCGTACATCGCTTGACTGCGATGAACGGCTTTTCAAAACGGTCGTGAAAACGGCTTTCAACCAACGACGAAAACAACTTAGAAACTCATTACACGAATTGATTACAGATGAGTCGAAAGTGGAAGCTTACCTAACTAAACGACCGGAACAACTTTCAGTAGAAGAATTTATTAACCTTACAAAATTATTGGAACCATGTCAGAACTGAGAATATTCTATAAGGACAACGATAAAATAAAAGTTGCAAAAACAATCGGGGCACTCAAGGAACTTGATAAAAAAGATATCATATGGATTGATTTGCTCGATGTAAGCGACAAAACGGAGGATACACTTGAAGGATTCCTTAAAATCGACATTCAGGAAGATGAGGAGATGGAAGAAATCGAGATGTCGTCCCGTTATATCCAGACGGATGATTCGATTGTAGCCAACAGCAACTTCCTACACTCTAACTTTGAAGTTGAACCTGTTAACTTTATCCTCAAGAACAATATTCTTGTCACCTCCCATGACGAAGAACTCGGTAGTTTTAACGAAACTATTAAACGAATGTTTGTGAATACCCGAAACTTCCCGTCAGGATTTCATGTATTGGTAGCACTTATGGAAACACGTGTTGAAAAAGACGCCGACTTGATTGAGGATACTACGGATATGATTACCAAACTATCAGATGAAATCACTAAAGCTTCGGATCATGTGGACGAAGATTTTCTCTTGCAAATCAAGGACTTACAGGAAAAAGTGACTATTATCCGTCAAAATATAATGGATAAACAACGCGTTATCAGTAATTTTTTGAAATGCGACTTTTTTCCTCAGGAATTACAACCACGGCTGACGATGATTATTAAGGATATTAACTCACTTTTCGATTATACACGTTTTGGTTTTGACCGTCTGGACTACCTGCAAGATACTTTCCTCGGTTTGGTTAATATCGAACAGAACAAGATAATCAAAATATTTACCGTTATTAATATTATCTTCCTGCCGCCAACGCTTATTGCTTCTATGTACGGAATGAACTTTGATATTATGCCAGAACTGCATTGGAGCCACGGATATCTCTGGGCAATCGGACTAATGATTGCATTTACGCTTGGAGTATTAGGTATTTTCAAAATCAAAAAGTGGTTATAAACAAGTTTTCAACAATTTGAAATAATAAGTTGTTTACACGTGTTAAAAACTTTTACTTTTCAACCTAATTAACATTTAATTTATAGTTTTTAACGTGTATAATCTGATGATAGTCAGCAATATACCTAACTTTTCTACATATTAACAATATATAAATCTACATAGAGTTTTTAAAAAAAATAAAGTATTTATTATATAATGTGTAGAAAACTTTTTTCGTAAGAATAAATAGAAACTTTATAATATGGAGGTTAAAATACCAAAGATAGTTGTATTTACAGGAGCAGGTGTATCAGCCGAGAGCGGATTGGGAACATTCCGTGATGCAGACGGATTATGGGAGAAATATCGTATAGAGGATGTTTGTACTCATGAAGCATGGTTGAGGAACCCGCAATTATGTGTGGATTTCTATAATGCTCGTCGTAAAGATGCGTTAGCTGCACAACCTAATGCAGCGCACTATGCCATCACAAAATTACAGCAAGCGATTCCTACAACAAAGATAGTAACGCAAAACATAGATGATTTGCATGAACGTGCCGGCAGCAAGGATATAGTTCACTTGCATGGAGAAATTACTAAATTACGTTCGGAAAACAACGAAACAGCCACCGTTCCGCTTGAAGGATGGGAGCAACATTACGGAGACCGTCATCCTGATGGTTCTCTGCTGCGGCCATACATAGTATTCTTTGGTGAAGGAGTACCCTATTTTCCTTTAGCTTGTGAAATTGCAAGTGAGGCAGATATTTTGATTGTAGTAGGAACAAGTCTTAATGTATATCCGGCAGCCAGTTTGCTGCAATATGCGCCAATTTCATCGGAGATTTATGTTATTGATCCCGGAATGCCTGAATTCGGTATTTACAGGGACAGAATAAAACACCTCCGGAAGAAAGCTTCCGAAGGTGTACCTGAGTTGGTTGATATTCTTATTAAGCGTTATACCTCATGAATCAAGCAATGTCCAGTCATTTCAGCCGGTTGCTTAATACCTAAGATATAACAAATAGAGGGGGCGACATCCGCAAGGATGCCGTTCTCGCATTTATAAGGGAATTTACCGTCTTTTTCCTTGCTATCTGCAGGGATATAAACAAACGGTACCGGATTGAGCGAGTGAGCAGTATTAGGTGTACCATCCGGATTAACGGCATTATCAGCATTTCCGTGGTCGGCAATAATTATTACCTCGTAACCGTTCTTACGGGCAGAATTAACTACGCGATCTACACAGATATCAATGGTTACAACTGCCTGTTGAATGGAATTATAAACACCTGTGTGACCAACCATATCTCCGTTTGCGAAATTGAGCATGATGCAGTCGTATTTTCCCGTATCCATCGCATCACACAAGGCTGCGGCTACTTCTGGTGCAGACATTTCCGGCTGCAAATCGTATGTAGCCACTTTTGGTGAAGGAATCAATATACGGTCTTCGTTCTCAAACTGCGCATCACGACCGCCGGAGAAGAAGAATGTAACGTGTGCAAACTTCTCTGTTTCTGCTATACGTAGCTGCTTCATACCTGCATTTGCCACGATTTCACCGAGCGTGTTCTGTACGTTCTCTTTCGGGAAGAGGATGTGCAATCCGGTGAAGGTGGATTCATACGGTGTCATGCAATAGTAGTTAAGATTAGGAATAGTCTGCATACCATGTTCGGGCATATCCTGTTGGGTTAACACAATCGTCATTTCGCGTGCACGGTCATTGCGGTAGTTAAAGAAAATAACCACATCGCCTTCTTGAATAGTGGTCAGCGGTTTGCCGTTGCGTATATGAACAATAGGTTTGATGAATTCATCGGTGACATCAGCTGCATAGGATGCTTCCATTGCTTCGTGCATGTTCTCAAATTGTGCACCTTCTCCATGAACGAGACAATCGTAAGCAATCTTTACGCGCTCCCAGCGTTTGTCACGGTCCATAGCATAGAAACGTCCTTGAATAGTTGCGATTTCACCGATTGTTTTTGCCATCTGTGCCTCAAGTTCGTCGATAAATCCAATACCCGAATGTGGGTCGGTATCACGGCCGTCCATAAAACAATGTACAAAGGTGCGTCCATCCAACCCATACTCTTTTGCGATTTGCAACAAATAGAATAAATGATCTAATGAACTATGTACACCACCATTACTGGTTAGCCCCATAATATGGAGGTTTTTGCCGGACTTTTGTGCAGTGGAAAAAGCGGAAACAATCTCAGGGTTCTTCCGAATGGAGCCGTCTTTGCAGGCACGGTTGATTTTTACAAGGTCCTGATAAACCACCCGTCCGGCACCGATATTGAGGTGTCCTACTTCTGAATTACCCATTTGTCCGTCAGGCAGTCCGACATTCTCTCCGGAAGCTTGCAATTGAGAGTGTGGATACTTATCCAACAAAGCGGTCCAGTGTGGTGTGTTGGTCGAATAAATGGCATTGGCTGCTGTTTTTTCGCCGATTCCCCAGCCATCGAGAATCATTAATAAAGCTTTCATATATTTATAAGAATTTAATCAACGATTGGCGTACATAGATTCGTAATATTTCTCGTATTCACCGGATGTGATATTATCCAACCAAGGCTGGTTATCCAAATACCAGCGTACCGTACGTTCTATACCTTCTTCAAATTGCAGACTTGGTTCCCAGCCAAGTTCCTCTTTGAGTTTGCGGCTGTCAATGGCATAGCGCATGTCATGTCCGGCACGGTCTGTCACAAACGTAATCAAATCCAAATCTTCCCCTTCCTTGCGGCCAAGAAGCCGATCAACGGTCTTAATTACAACCTTGATAATATCAATATTCTTCCACTCGTTAAATCCGCCTATATTATAGGTTTCCGCCACTTTTCCTTTGTGGAAGATAAGGTCAATAGCTCTTGCGTGGTCTTCAACAAACAGCCAGTCCCGGACATTCTCACCCTTGCCATAGACAGGTAAAGGTTTGCGATGACGGATATTATTGATAAAGAGGGGAATCAGTTTTTCGGGGAATTGGTAGGGGCCGTAGTTATTCGAGCAGTTCGTCACAATGGTGGGCATTCCGTAGGTATCGTGGAAAGCGCGCACGAAATGGTCAGAGGAGGCTTTTGAAGCGCTATACGGGCTATGGGGGTTATACTTGGTTGTTTCTTCAAAGAAATCCTCGCCATAGGCAAAGTGATGTTCTGCAGAGGAGGCTACAGTCGTGAAGGGCGATTGTACTCCTTCCGGGTGTGTGAGCTGTAGTGCACCATAGACCTCATCGGTGGATATATGGTAGAACCGCTTGCCTTCGTACTTTTCGGGCAGGCTTTCCCAATATAGTTTGGCTGCTTGCAACATACTGAGGGTGCCCATTACGTTCGTACGTGCAAAGGTGAACGGGTCTTTGATGGAGCGGTCCACATGACTCTCCGCTGCCAGATGAATGATTCCGGTTACTTGCTCCTCCTGCATCAAGGCATAGATAGTGTCAAAGTCGTAGATATCTGCCTTGACGAAGCGGTAATTGGTTTTGTTTTCGATATCTTTGAGGTTAGCAAGGTTGCCGGCATAAGTCAATTTATCCACATTGATAATGCGGTATTGAGGATATTTGTTGACAAACAAACGCACGACATGGCTTCCGATAAATCCGGCACCGCCGGTGATGATAATACTTGGCATAGTATTAGGATTTATAATTGAGCCGCAAAAGTACAAAAAAAAAATGGAAGTACAAAATTTATTGGTCAATTTGATTAAAAATGAACAAAATTTGCATTTTTTGTCAAAATATTTGGTAATGTCACTATATGTGAGAGGTTAGGGGCTAACGGTTAGGGGTATTGGTTACGGGGTAGGGGTTATTTTGCTGACGGCATTGAGGATGGGAGTGATGGAAGGAGGCGTTCCGGTGGCTTGGATGAGCCATTGTTTGGGCGTCAGTCGTCCGAGACGATAGATGCGTTCGTATTCGGCAGCAAAGGCTTGTTGGGTTGGGCATTGTGCCAAGTGTTCCTCCAACTGATATTGCACAATATGTCCGAGGGGGTAGTTGGGCAGGTACATCGGTGAATTGACCATGTGGCTGTAAATGGCAAGCAGTACGCAGTCATGTTCTCCGAGGACGGGTCCATAGTAAGTGTTCCAAATATCTTGGGCAATGCGGATTGTTTGTTCGCAGAGTTGTTTGGGAGTAGCCTTAGGATGTGCATAAATCCACTGCCACATCGTCATATCGACGAGACTGACACCCATGATTTCGTACATGGACCAAAATTGGTCAAAGACAAGGTCATTTACCATTTGGTCATTTACCATTTTGTCATTTACCATTTGGTCATTTTTTGGCAGTAGTTGGAGGTCGCGTTGCTGCCAGAGGAAGGCGCTGGCTTCGGTGTATGCGGTGTTGGGTACGCCGGCGAGCATATAATGGTCAATTCGGTACATATCAAGGACTTCCTCGACGCAATGTCCGAATTCGTGTACGGCGATATTGTAGCCTTTATAATCCATGCCATCTGCGGGGATACGCGTTCTGAGTCGCGCCTGTTCATTTCGTCCGAGACAGGGCCACGCATGTCCGGATCCACGTGCGGGTTCTACGACAATATGTGAGGCAATATCGTTGGCATCTTCAGCAGCAAATCCCATTTGTCGGAGTAGCCGCGGCATATCTTTGGCAAATGCCTCTGCGTCAGGATAGAGATTGCGCGTTAGGGCAGTAAGATGGTCCTCGTTGAGTGATGCGCGCGACTTGAAGCCATCATACCAGATGTCGTAAGGCCGCAGTTCGCGTCCTAAACGTTTTTGGATGATGTCAGCGACCTGTTTGACTTGTGTTGAGCCGACAAGCGCCCGGAAGAGGCTATCCAACTCCGCAGCTGGTATCTCCACTCCACCCTCGAAATTGCGAATAATAGCAGTCGGAGAGGCAGGGCAGTACTTGTCTTCGGCGAAGAATGCGTGCGCGATAGCAAGAATGCGTTCGTAGCGGGTGTACGGTTCGGGGGCGTTGCTGTCTGAATAGGGTTTCCAGATATATTTGCCATTGTTGATTGCGGCTTGCGGAATGTCCTGACGGACAATTTGTTGCATCACTTGGTAAATCATTTCCTGCTTTTCTTGTCCGGTGACGGAATCGGCATAAAGTGCTTTGAGTTCATCGCGCAGATTCCAGTGGCTGAGCAGTACTTTGTCGTCGGGCCATAGTTGGCGGTTATCTTCTGTGCGCAGCGAGCCCATGTAGATATTATAGTCAGCAATGTAGTTTTCCGCATCAGCAAATGCCTGTGCCAGTTGGGTGTTGACAGCAGCCGGTATGCGTGTTGTGAATATATCGCCCATACGCGCCATCGCCCACTCCAAGCGGGTCCAGCCGGTTCCGAGGGTGTTCTTCTCTTCGAGGGAGTAATGCGGGAAGTTGAGTATTGTGATGAACGCCAGTTTGTTGGCAAACATATCGTCGGAGAAATGTGCCATAGGGCTGTAGGCGGACATTATCCAGTCGGTGATTTGGGGTTCTCCGGCATTGGTCAGTTGCGTTGGGCGCAATAATTCTACGGTCAGTTTATCGGCAGCTTCGTAGCAGTTTTCAAAGATGCGGCTTAGCGATTGAAAGAGCGCGAGTCGCTGTTCCGGCGTTTCGCAATAATGCTCTTGCACAAAGGCGTCAAATTCCGCCTTTGTTCCGTCTTCAGCGCGCCACAAGGCAGCCGCCTGTGCGATACCGCGTTCCTTTGGTGAAAGGGTCGAGGCGGATTGGGGTTGGTTACTACAGGAGGTCATAATCAGAATGGTTAAAAGTGCCGCAAAGCACAAGGAGCGGTATTTCATAGAATATTCATTTATAGGGTAATATTGAGTCGGAAGCGCATTGCCCAGAAGGGCAAGTCTGGGGCGTTGTTTGGAGCTGTGAGTCGCCAGACGGAGTGGATATCGAGTACGCGTAGGATATTTCCTATACCGCAACCGATTTCGGTATAGGGTCTTCCTCCCCCCCACGCCAGTTTGAAGGTAGCCAGTTCTCGCAAACGGAGGCGTCGTACGCCGGGAATGAGGTTGAAGAGGATACCTTGTCCGTTCCACTCGGTATGGAGTGCGATATACTTGTCGGCGGCATAACTGAAGTTGTTGAGAAGGGTAAAGCGGTAGGGGTCGTAGGCATAGCCTTGGTTGCCCTCAAAGTGGTGCAAAAGTGCATAGGGGACCTTACCAAGGACACAACCCGCCTGCACCACATAATCGAGAGTTCCTCCCATTCCGAGTGGCACATGATGGCGGAGCATGATATTGAGTTTGGAGAAGAGCCGGTAACGTTCCATATCGTTAGTCTTGTAGCTTCCAGCTTCGATGCCGAGATAGAGGACGGGGAGCGAGTTGTGCACATAGTATCGTGAGAGCCAGTCATCGATTTTGCGCTCGTGCCAGCTAAAGCGGAAAATAGCTCCAAGGGTCTGATAGCGGAAATTGGGGATGTTGTGATAGCCGACGAGCGGGTCGCCGTATCCTTGCCAACCGACACGGACATATGCCTGGGTTTCCAGAAAGTCAGTCCAGTCATCAGAGAACCGGAGTTCAAACTGTCGTTGCCGGGTGGCGGTATTAACGGCGAGTTTATTATAGCGTAGCGCCTCAAACGCGTATGCCGTAAAATCCATCGCCCGCAGGCCGATGTTGTTCTCATAAAGGAGGTTGGTGAAGTCATCCACTTCCGCCCAGACATAGCGGTCGTGGTACTCGAAGAAAAAGGTATTTCGCCGCAGCGTAGGAAGCAAAACCGAAATGCGTCCCATTCCTTTGAAAGCATCGTCTCGGAATCCGTAGCCGACCGCTGCTTCCAGCGAGACATGTTTCATCAGCCGCTGGTTGGTGCGGAAGGGCAGTCCAATGTGTACGGTCTCATGTTTATTGACCTGCAGAATCTCCTGAATGTTGCCGATGTCGATACATGTGCCGGTTGGGATATAGCCGGTATTGATGATGGTGGCAGTCCATTTGGCAAAGCGGATTAACGGAATCGAATCGAGCACATCAAAGGCATCGTTTACCGCCGTGTCTGCAGTTGCTGCAATCGGTTCGGCCGCTGTTATGGAAGTTCCGGTCAATGAATGTCGCAGCATTACAGAGGGAAAGTAGCGGCTGGTGTCGGTTTTGACCGCAAAGTCGAGCAGGGCGGTTATCTGTTCGTCCTGTAAGGTATTATCTTCGCCCAGCGTTTGACTGATGTGCAGGTCGCGCAGGTAGTTGATGTTGTTTTGTGCCGGCACATCTGCAGTAATGGCACGCAGGGCATAAGTCGCCGAATCGATGTACATTTCGCCGTTGAAAGTGGCGTAGAACGGATTCTTTGTGCGGAAATGCACCAAGTACTGCTTGCCGGTCTCCGTTTCGAGCGAATCGGCAAGGTAATAGTTATAATACGTGTTGCCGGAAGCTGCTAAAGGCGAGAGAAAACTGCGGCCTAAGACACTAATGGAATTGCGGTAGAAGTCGAGGTTGCCGTTATCTTTGAGCAAGGCGGAATAGTCTGTGGTAGAGAGCACAAGCGAACGCTCTTCCTTGCTGCCTTTCGCTTCGGATTGGTCGCCGGAAAGAGTCATCTGCTGCTTACTGACATACAGCGGGAGCATCAGGGTAGAGTCTTCGGTTTCCACCATTCCGGAACGCAGGCTTTTCCACAAGCGGCGTTTGAGGTGTCGTGAATCAATATCGCTGATATAGAGTTCAGTAGCCGCAGAAGCGTCTGTGGTACCCCCTAAAAGGAAGCGGTCGTTGGTAGTGCGTTTGTCTCGCACAGCGGCTACGAGTGGTAAGGCCGGATTAGCGCCCGGGCGCACATAAACCTCTTCAATCGTTGCGGTCTTTTCCTTCATTGCCACTTGTACTCCCGCCATAGTGCCGGCTTCGATAGCAAATCGCTGGGTATGATATCCGACGGCGGAAATAACAACTATTCGTTTGCGGTTCAGATTGGCGCGCAGCATAAATGCGCCGTCTTCGTTGGAGGTGGTGCCGACAGTAGTGCCCTGATAGTAGATATTGGCATTGGCAATGGGTTCGCCGGTTTCATCCGAGAAAATGTCCCCTACAAGAATCGTCTCCTGTGCCATGGCTGTGATGGCCGTACACATGATGAGAAATAATATGTGGAGACGGGTTTTCATGTGCGATTAACAGGGTGAAATTGTAGAACGGCTTTGCGCAAATCTTGAATATCCACGTGGGTATAAATCTCTGTGGTGGTGATAGATTCGTGCCCGAGAAGTTGTTGAATAATGCGCAAGTCTGCACCATTCTGAAGCAGGTGAGTAGCAAATGAATGTCGTAAGGTGTGTGGTGAGACGGTTTTATGAATGCCCGCTGCGGCTGCAAGACGTTTGATAATAGTGAAAATCATTGCCCGTGTCAATTGACGCCCGTAACGATTGAGAAATGCAATATCCGTGAATTCCGGTTTGATATCCAAGTGCGAGCGGTCTTCTAACCAATAGACGAACCATTTTTCCGCTTCGGGAGAGATAGGAACAAGGCGTTGCTTGCTTCCTTTGCCTTGAATGAGCATATAGCCTTCCTCGCGGTACATATTGGAGAGCTTGAGGTCGGTTAATTCGCTGACGCGCAGACCGCTCCCATAAAGCATTTCAATAATAGCTCGATTGCGATGCCCCTCATTGCTGCTCAAGTCTATTTGCGCAATCATGGCATTTATCTCCTCTACGGTGAGTACGTCCGGAAGATGCAGTTCCTTCTTCGGCATCTCAATCAGCTCGCTCGGGTCGGTTTCGATATAGTTGTGATAGAGCAAAAAACGGTAGAATGAATGTACACCGGACAAGATACGGGATTGGGAGCGGGCATTGCTATCTTGTCCGAAAGATGAATATACGAAGTCCTGTAAATCGGCGTAAGAAGCCTTGACAGGGTCAATGCCGCGTTCTTCGAGATAGGTGCGCAACTTTAGTAAGTCCTGTTCATACGCCAGCACTGAATTTTCCGACAGCGAACGCTCCAAACGGAGGTAAGTGTGGTATTCTTTATAGAGGCTGTCGCTTGTCTTCATACTTTAGCACGCCGTGAAAATGCAACTTGTATTGCTTCTTGTCCGAAATGAGATTAAATTGTATATCGGTTATATCGCCTGTTTGCGACACCACAAATGATGAGTCGCTGCACAGAATGATACTGCTGATTTTGGCATCATCAATTTTCAGCAGATATGTGCCGGTTGGATTGCCTTCAAAGTCCATTCCCGGAAGGAAGGTGTTTACCGCTGCAGTGGTATCGCACTTGTACGTTCCGGCAGCAGGAACCGTATCCGTCAAAGGTAGGAAGATGTCACTGAGATAGAGGTTGGTGCCGCTGCCTTGCACATATCCGAGGGAATCAAAGGAAATGTCTTTTGAATAGAGGTCAAGGGACACCACATTACGCTCCAGCCCTTTGTAGTAGGCTCCATAGCAAGTGATGGTTCCTTGTGTCAATTCGGATTGAAGCACTTCCGGTTGTTCCGACGATTTTTTAGCGGTACAAGCCAAAAACAAGAGGGGTAATATGTATAAAAATTTTCTCATTCAATTCGTAATTTGCGGACCGGATACCACGCCGAGACAAACCCGAGCAGCAGTACCGTAAGACCGATAACGACAATGTCAATGGCCTGTACCTGGACCGGATAGGACGAAATGATATATTCCGTTCCGGAGCCGAGTTTAAGCAGCCCGAAATGCTCTTGCACCAAGCAGACGGCAAGACCTATGATAAGACCGAAAATAGCACCGAGTGAGCTGGTCAGCCAGCCTTCATACAGGAAAATGCGGCGGATAAGTGTGTTATCAGCACCAAGGTTGCGGAGAATTTGAATATCCTCTTTTTTGTCAATAATCAACATGGAAAGGGAACTGATAATATTAAAGCTTGCGATGAGCATAATAAATGCCAAAAGCAGAATTGTCAGCAGTTTTTCCACCTTAAGAATCCGGAAGAAGTCCGCCTGCTGTTCGTAGCGGTCCTGCACCATAAAATCTGCTCCGAGGATGTGTTGTATCCGGCGCTTGGCTTGTTTGACGGAAGTGGATTGAGTGAGTTGAAGGTGCAGTGCGGTAACAGTCAGTGAATCGTACTCGAACAGCTGTTGTGCCAGCGGCAGCGAGATAAGCATATAGCTGTCATCGTATTTGACCTGATTGACTGCAAACGTACCTGCGATGAAAGTGCTTGCCTCGTTAAAACTCTCGTCTGGGCGTAACATATTAACCCGACCGTTGCGTTTGGGTGCATAGATTCGCAGTCCGCCTACAAAATGCGCATTGATACCCACTTGCGCCGCCAAACCGCGTCCGAGGACAGCGCGTTCAAAAGCACCATCGAAAACGCTGTAATAGCCGTCTGAAATAATGGAATCGATGCCTGTAATGGCCGGAAAGTTGTCATCTACACCCATTAAATGCGCCGGTACTTGATGGTCTTTGTAGCGGATAAGCGCTGTTTCTTCCACCACTTGTGAAAAGGCAGCGATATCGGGCAAAACCAACACCTCACGGATAGAGTCGTTTTCTATAGAAAAACACTTTCCTTGTGTTGCTGTGATACGCAATTCGGGGTCAAACTGCGAGAACATATTCTCGATAAGTGTTCCGAAGCCGTTCATAACGCTAAGTACGCACACCATAGCCGCCGTCACAACCCCTACCGCCGCAGCACTTACGCCGCTGACGATATTGATGGCGTTGTGACTCTTCTTGCTGAAGATGTACCGCCATGCGATATGACCTTCAATCTTCACTTTTTCAGCAGTTCGTCTATTCGCTCCATTCGTTCAATGGTTTCGTCCAGATGGAAGTGCAGTTCAGGGATAATCCGCAACTGATGGCGCTCCAGATTGCCCATTTCACCGCGGATGTGTCCTTTTTCGTTCTCTATATGCTCCATCGTGGATGCCACTTTGTCTTGCGGGAAGATACTGAGATAAACATGCGCGATGGCCAAGTCCGGAGAAATGCGTACTTCGCTGACAGAGATAAGTACTCCGCCGAGGTTGCGTGCATAACGGAGAAAGATATCTCCCAAATCCTTTTGTATCAGTCGCGCAATCTTATGTTGTCTGGTTGTTTCCATACTATAAATACATGTGTATGATTAATAATAAGCTGCCCATTGTTGCAAAACAAGGGAAAGGAGACGAATCTCTTTTCCCTGTATTGTAATTGCCAATTGTTCAATCGTCAATTAAAACTTGTGGCGTCCTTCGTCTGCAACGGTCAGTTTCTTGCGACCTTTTGCACGACGAGCTGCCAACACGCGGCGACCGTTAGCGGTAGCCATTCTCTCAAGGAAACCGTGTTTGTTGCGTCTTTTGCGCTGTGAAGGTTGAAATGTACGTTTCATATTAGTTGTTTTTTAGGCCACATCCCGTGGCGATTATTAAGCTATTTCATGCCCTACGCCTTAGCCGTTAAGCGAAAAAAGCGTGCAAAGGTACTGCTTTTTTCTGAATTAGCAAAAAAATTTTGCATTTTTTTCATTTTTCATGCTGAATATATCGAAAAATTGTTGTACTTTTGCAGTCTGAAATGTAAAAATATCGTGTTAGTCACTACTGAAGCCATCGTTTTGAATCTGCAACGGCACTCAGATCGTTCGCACATTTTGCATACATACACTCGTTCGCACGGACGTATGAATTTTTTAGTGTATGGACTTGGCTCAAAAAAGAAATCTGCTGCACCATACGCGCCGCTTTCGTTCATAGAACTTACGGCCGATATTCGTCCGGACCGTCCTATAGCGACTCTAAAGGAAGCGCACCTGCTTGCCACCCAATCTTCGTTACCTGAAATGGAGAGACTACTGCCTGACTTTCAACTGAAAAAGTCTGCCGTTTCGCTATTTTTGGCAGAATTTCTGTATCGCATATTGAAGCATCCAATGCCGGATGAGGCACTATTCAATTTTCTTGGAAGTACGTTGCCAATCTTAGACAATACTGCATCCTTTGAGGATTTTCATACAAATTTCTTAGTCGGTTTTGCCGCTCGTCTCGGTTTTGCAATAGACGAAAACGAGCACCCTGAATTGCTTCGTGTGCCCGTTTCCCGTGCAGACCGCCAACAGCTTCTACGCCAGTTGTGTGATTATTACACGCTACACATTGAAGATTTCAGAACCCCGCTTTCGTTGGATGTTCTGATGGAAGTGTTTGACTGAATTACCATCCGTTGTGATGGATGTTGGCGGGATTGTACTTGTCTTTTACCGCCGGATGTTCTGCAGGAATACCGACCGGGACAACGCACAACGGAATAATATGTTCCGGCAGGTTCAACATCTGCTGTACCATTGTTGCCCGTTTCATATCGGGGTGCAGACCGGTCCAGACAGCTCCCAGTCCCATTGCATGGGCAGCCAGAAGGAGGTTCTCCGTGGCGGCAGATACATCATTTACCCAGAAAGCGCCCATTTCTCCTTCAATCGCCTTGCTCAAGTCCCCACAAGGAATAATGGCGCAGGCTGGATGATTGGAACAACGGGAATAAGGTAGCGCTTCGCCCAATTTGGCAAGGAGTGCATCGTCGGTAATAACAATAAACGCCCACGGCTGCTTGTTTATAGCCGATGGTGCCGCCATTGCAGCGCGCAAAAGGGTGTCGATTTGCTCGGCGGAAATCTTCTCGCCGCTAAACTCACGCACCGAAACGCGGGTCATGATGGTTTCAATAGTAGAATTCATAGTGCTTGTTTGTTGGGTACAGGCGGTGAATGAAAGCACCGCAAGTGCAATAATAAGGATTCGCTTCATAATGTTATTTATTTTAAGTGTTTCTATATGCCTTTGGGGTCTGCCCTGTATGCGATTTGAAGAAACGATTGAAGAAAGCCACATTATCAAAGCCCAAAGATGCCGCAATCTCTTTTATCTGGGTGGTTGTCAGTTTGAGTTGCGCCTTTGCATCTGTGAGGATAGCATCTGTAATGATATCTCCGGCTGTTCGTTCACTGGCAGAGCGAATAGTGGAGCACAAATGCGGCAAAGTAATACGCATAGCGTCCGCATATTGCGAGACGTGATGCCACTCCTGATAGTGCTTCATGACAAGCTGGCAGTAGTCCTGGTAGATTTCCATTTTGCGGTCAATGGGCTTGATAATCATTTCCTCCGCTGATTGCGCATAGTTTGAGTAAGTGGTTTGGAGCAGATTGAAGATATGTACCATCTTCTCTGTATTGAGCATGGAGGGCTCTACGTTTGTAGCCTTGAACAGGATGTTTGCCATATCGTTAATCACTTCCGCCTGTGCGGGTTTAAGGTGCACAATCGGCGAATGTACCTGCATGGCAGCCAGGGACATACGGCTGTTAAAGGTGTTTTTCTCCAAGAACGAAGAGGAGAAGAGCAGGTAATACACGAGGGCATCGTCGCTACATTCGTGTATGAGCAGGAAACTCCCCGGTTCAAGGAGCAGGATATCGTTCTGCTTAAATTCATACTTGGTGATATTGATAGTTGCAGTTGCGGTGCCGCGTACCAAAAACGCATAAACACCACACATGATTTTGCACGGAAAACGGCCGTACTCATTCATAATCTTACCACTGGCATCACCAATCAAATAGTCCACCGGACAATCCAACAACGGGATATTCTTCTGTAATTCCATAACCAATTTTTAAATTTCGCCGCAAAGGTACAAAAAAAATCGGATTATTACGAATAATCTTAAAAAAAAGTTTGTTTTTTAGTGAAAATGACCGTTTTTTTGCGTTTAATGGTAAAAAATGTCACTTTCAAAAGGTCAATTCCAGCAAAATAGGCAAATGGTCAGAGTATCCGTTACGATTGTAGCGGAAACCGGTAAAAGTGCGTTTCGGCCGCAGACCCAAGTAGCGGCGGTCCTCTTCCTGCAGCCAATTGGCGTCCATAATCCGCGCCGTGGCATGATTAAGAAGCGATTGGGAGACATAGAACTGGTCGAGACAGGTCCATGTGCCTTGGTATTTATGCGTGCCGAGCGGTGCGGGAGCGTGGATTACTTCAGAGGAAAGCATCAGATTAGTAAAATGCGGCAGGTCGTTCTTCGGAGACATGTTCATATCTCCGCATACAACGATTTTGGCGGAAGGCGCATTTGTGCGGATGGAGTCAGCCAGTCGTGAAATGATGGTCTTGACCGAATCTCGTTTCCATTGCGAAGCGGCATAACCACCCAATTGTGAGGGCATATGGCAGGCAATAAGGTGAAGGGTATCGGATCTATTAACCCCAAACACCGCATACAGCAAATCGCGTGTCTGAGATTGCTGCAAGGCGATTCGTATGGGGCGTGCAGCCAAGAGACGGCAACGCGTGGAATCATACAGCAAAGCCACGTCAATTCCGCGGTGGTCGGGACTGTCGAAATGTATGATACGATACGGATAATGCGGCATTTTGCGACAAAGACGGATAAGGCAGCTGTCGCTTTCCACCTCATTCAAGGCAATAAAATCAGGATAGCCATTCGGCACAGAGGCTGCGATTACGCGGGCAATCTGCTCCGCTTTGCGGTTAAAACGCGTGTAAGACCATCGCCGCGAACCATTGGGGGTGTATTCCTTGTCCGGATTGAGGGAGTCCACAGACGGATGAAAGAAGTTCTCTACGTTGTAGGACAATAGCGTCAGTTGTTGACAAAATGCAGGAGATATTCCCGCAACCAAGAGCAATATAAGCCCGTATTTGCGCATTAGGAAAGCATTTGAACGGCTTTGCGAAGGGCAGTAATAAAGGTGTCAATTTCCTCAATGGTATTGTACATCGCAAAGGATACGCGCACCGTCCCCGGAACACCAAGATAGTCAATCAGCGGTTCGGCGCAATGATGACCTGTACGAACTGCTATTCCCTGCCGGTCAAGGAGCGTGCCGAGGTCGAACGGATGGATATTGCCGACATTGAAACTGATTACTCCCGCTTTCGGCAAACCGGCCGCATAAAGGTGTATATCAGGTATTTGCGCCAACTGTTCTTCCGCATAACGGGTGAGACGCTCTTCCGTTTCTTGTATGGTAGTGCGACCGACGGCGTCTATATAATCCAACGCTGCAGCAAAAGCGGCAGTACCGATGAAATCTGGTGTTCCGGCTTCAAACTTATACGGCAAGGTATTGTAGGTGGTGTGCTCGAACCGTACATGTTCAATCATTTCTCCTCCACCCTCTGACGGCGGCAGGAGATTAAGCCATTTTTCCTTGCCATACAAAACGCCCAAGCCCGTCGGACCGTACATCTTGTGAGCTGAACATACATAGAAATCACAGTCCATAGCCCGTACATTCACCGGCAAATGCGCTGCCGATTGGGCGCCGTCAATGCAAACAGGAATTTTGCGAGTATGTGCGATACGGATGATTTCCTCCACAGGATTGATGATACCGAGCACATTACTTACGTGCGCTACGGAAACAAGACGCGTACGCTCTGTCAGCAGGGCTTCAAACGCAACTATATCAAGAGATAGGTCTTCTTTCAGCGGTATTACCTTCAGTACGGCCTTCTTGCGCTCGCACAACATCTGCCACGGAACAATATTCGAGTGATGCTCCAGTTGCGAAACAATAATCTCGTCCCCTTCCCGCACGAACGCCTCGCCAAAACTGAATGCCAACATATTCACGCTGTCGGTGGTGCCTTTGGTGAACACAATCTCCTTGGCAGATGCCGCTCCTAAAAAATCCGCCACACGTTGACGAGCCGATTCATGCTTGGCGGTTGACACTTGGCTCAGATGATGTACGCCCCGATGGATATTGGCGTTCCAATGACTGTATGCTTCTACTATCGCACCAATCACCTGCTCCGGCTTCTGAGTCGTCGCAGCATTGTCAAAATACACTAACGGACGGTTATAAACCTGCTCATTCAATATCGGAAAATCTTCTCGATTCATATTATTATTCCTAATTCCGCCGCAAAGGTACAACAATTATTTGATATATGCAAGTAAATGCGGTTTTTGGCGCACTTAATTTGCTGTTTGAAGGTTTGAGCTTCGCTTGGTTTGAAGGTTTGAGTCCTGCGGCTTGGTTTGTGAGTCTTAATAAAAATAGACGTATTTGGTAGTTGGGGAGGCGGGAGGTGTTTCGCTTGAGCTGGAACTATACCAACGCACTAAGATGTTACCGGCGGAATCGTATTCGTACTTGTTGGTTTCCTGCCATTTTACAATATCTTTCTCCTTGTAAATGTGGGATGTAACATTACCATATTCATCATAGACATAATCGTCTGTTGACAGACACTCCCCCAACACCTCATTGGCAAAATCATACGCGACAGATTTTACCACATCACCACGTGTGTTATAGGTGTATTCAATACTTTGTATTGAACTCAAAGTGGTTTCGCCCAATAGATTTTTGAGGTCATAAGTATATGCCACACATTGTGCATGTGTATCGTCTTGCCATGTATATGTTCCTTTTTGCACAAGAACTTTTATGTCACCTAAATAGATATAGAAGACGTTTGATGCCAATTTGTCATTTCCAGAGTATGTGTATTCAATCCATGCTTCCTTGTCCCAATTATCCTCATCAACATACATATAATCTATTTTATCTGTCAGGTTGTTATGGGAATCATATTTCATTTCCGTTTTATGCAGGTATTTGACCAGAGTCATGCTATCCAGTTGGCAAGTTATATTCCCCGCTTTATCATAGGTGTAGAATATCACTTGCTGCAATTTCTCGGTGCCGTTAGACAGACTATATCTGTATATACTATCTATTGCCGTGTTGCGCTGTTCCGGCGTCACGGGCTTTTCCGGTTCTTCAGGTTCCGTGCTTTTCTTCGGGTCGCAGGCAATACAGCAGAACAAGGCTATTACCACAAAAGCAAATTGAAAAATAGTTACTTTCATAATCGTTGTTTATAAATCGATTGAAAATTAGAAATTATAGGCGATGCCGATGCCGTTGCCGGAGGTTTTGATGCTCCAATAGGTTTGTGGGGCGGCAGACGAATGAGACACGTTGTAAACGTCAACGGATTTATGCATCCGGTGATAGCCCACTCCAAGCATTGTTGTTCCCGCAACTAAAGACACAAAGCCAATGGATGCTTGTAAAGGGAACACAACGGGTCCAACCTGTGTACGTAAAAGCCACGGTAGTCCAACAGGTATTGTGACCATACCAAAAGCGAACAATCCCCAACCTACCATGCTGAGTTTGTAGCCTTTGTTGTATTGCGCAAACAATTCCGGGTTGGTATTCTTTAGATACCCGCGGAATTCTGTACTATTGATATAAGTTACTCCATCAACCGTATATCGGTCATGGTTGCGCACAATACTACTCTGTACGTTTTCAGCTTGCGCTGCTTCCTGCCCATAACCTGCAATGGCAAGAAGTGACATTAGTAATAAAAATCCGAATTTCTTCATAGGTATAAATTATTATTAATTTTGTATCACGCGGTAATAATATTCGCGCTTTTGATAAGCTCTCCAATAAGGTTTGTAATGGTGATTGCTTATCTCATAGCCATTATCCATAATTAAAAAATACAGATTCTTTGTTGGTATAGGTTCTCCATGGTCTGATATACCCCCAAAGCCATACGCAACTAGATAATGTTCCAAACTATGCACTAATAAAACCACTGGAAGATTAGTTAAGTAAATAGAACTTGTGGCATCTGATGCAGAGCAATCGTTTGCAATAGTAAAGATATTATTTGTTGCAGCCGAAAACGCATTATCTAATTGACACGGTGCCATAAATATTTCCCAATGTCCATGATATTTGACAGGAATACCATATTGATAAAATAATCCTGTTAAGCCATTATCAACTTCAGGACTTCTATTTATATATGCCTCTCTAACAGATACCCAAGACCACCACCCCCAATTATCCAAACTATCAAAATTATAATGGTAATAACTATAATCCGAGTTGTCATCATTGAAATATTGTTGTGTACCATCTCCGTGCCAAGGCAGATACTGTCCGTTGTTTTGTGGATAATAGTTCCGCAAACCTCTATATATCCAAGCCAATGAAGCCGGACCACACCCAATTTTCCAAAATGTTTGTTGTATTTGCGGGGCACAATACGGATGTGCCGTATAATCACGACAATATTCATTTGTCCCCAAATAATTTTTCAATCTTGTGACATATTCGTTTATAACCGTTGGAGAATGACCACCAAACGTACATAAGAGAGCTCCTAACATATGTGGATCAAGATCTAATGCAAGTACATCCTCAATATCACTCCAGTAAGCTGCCGCTTCATCATCAAATTCGATATCAGGTTCAGAAGCTCTTAATCTTAATTCGTCAAATTGTGCGATATCTTCCGGCGGAAGCTGCTCATATAAGAGATTCCATACTTCTTGTCGGGGGTAATTTAGATATGCACAATTCTCGCCATTCTCCACCGCACGATAACCTGTTCCGTCAAAGAATACACGACATGGATATTTACCTACATAATAATCATATCCTGCATTATCATATGGTAATACGTAAGGAAACATATACGCTATAGCACAAGGAGCTTCTCTTCTTGCATAAACAGTAATAGTACTTGTTATTTCATCATCTTCGACCAGTCCAAATTCATAATATTTGACACGTCCATCAAAATCATATATTGCGCGTGGGCGTTCCGTTAAATACCATGTCGTTGTGTCATAGGGGTTGAAATGGCATTCTCTATCTTCAAATTCGTCATATACGATTCCCTCTCTCAATCGATTAAGCATGTGGTATTTCCCGTTTTGTAATTCATAGGTTGCTGCAACTGCAGCCACATCCGGACACAACAATTCACTATCATGTTCCCTACATTCAGTAAGGACATCTGTATCTGTCGAAGGAAAAAGACCGGGTGTGAGCACCTTTCTAACCATACTTGTACTGTTATTTTTGGTGTCTGGAGCCTTCCTCTCGTCATTACATGCAGTAAAGCAAAGAACACATATTAGTACATATAAGAAGTTTTGACAACTTCTAATCCACCTAATGGAGGCGCAAAAATAATACATTTTTTTCATATAAACAAATTTTTTTGATAATTTAGTCATAAAAAGTTGACAAATAATGTTTTATCATGCGTATGTGCATGAAATTCTAATTTTAATTGTGCCGGTGAGGGCACTAATTGAAGGCTCTCACCGGCGGGAAGATTAAGGTACAATAAACTGTCCGACGAGTGCGCCGCCGGCAGTTTGGATACGGAGCGCATATACTCCGGAAGGAAGCTGCTGTGACATGGAGTTTGTAAACTGCTGGTTGACCACAATACTGCCAGTTGCTGTGTTGGTTACAATCGCCTGTGCTGAGGGAATAGCGTTGTTCTGCTTGGAAACAGACAAGTTGTTACCATTGCGGGAAGCACGGAAATCGGTAGGTGTGGGAGGGTCTTTGGGTGTTTGCTCGGGATCGTCCAATGGATCATCTCCCGGCATAAATCCCATTTGGATAACCGGAGTTAATGTGATTTCTACTTCTTCTGCGTGAAGAATACACGGCATAGCGAGCAATGCGCTTAATGCCAAAACAAGAAATTTCTTTGTCATACTTGTTATAATATTAAGGTGTTAATAAAATAATAAAACCGCCAAACATTAATCGTTTGACGGTGCAAAAGTACTGCTTTTTTGTGGAGTGACCAAAAATAGAAGTGGGAATTTGTATCAGCTTAAATCGTTGATTTTCAATGTATTAATTATTTTTGGATGTGGGAATTTCATATAAAGTTATCCCTTTATTGCCAAATTAAGCAAAAAATCATGTAATTTTTTGCCGGTTGTACCAAGTTTCTTGGCTGTTATGTCTTTTAACTTTCCGATACCATTCTGTGCATATGGAAGAATATCCGCAATTTGCGCTCTGCTGAAACCCATTAGTACCAATACGCATAGACGTATTTCTGTTTCATTCAACACTTTCTTTTTGCGTAATTTGGATACCAGCATGTAAAACAGCCGGTCAATTATGCTGCTCATCGTGTCAAAATCTGTCCATGACAATTCTTTGATAATGTTATTACTATTTCGCAGTAGTTCGCATTTGCCAATTATTTCCTCTTCTACCCTTTGATGATTTGTGATATAAAGTTCGGTTAATTCTTCATGTCTCTGTTGAATGGCAACAGCAGATTGCTCCAAATCTCCTATTTGTTGTGCCAGTAATTGATGCCGTTTTCGTTTAGGATAAATGTATATTGTCAATGAAATACCAAAAATCAACAATGTTATCGTGACGGCGTATACCCATGTCCAATCATATTTGCGTTTTAATTCTTGTTCCAACAATTGTACAGCCTGAGACAATTTTCCTTGTCGTATTTTCAGTAGTTTTTGAACATCCGCTCTATCGGCTGCCGTTTGACGGATTGCATTTTTATCTTTCGTTTCATCATCGTTTGTGAGAATATAGAGCGCATTGTGAATGTCATATAACGAATTGGATTTATTCATTACGATATTGGCGTAATGTGCAGCTGAATCGTGTAATTGTAAATAAGAAAAAGTCTGCGCTTTAATAAGAATTCCTGTCGCATTGTTGCGATTTATGGCACATACTTCATTTGCATAATATATGGCGGAATCATATTTATGACATCTCAAACATAGTTCTGCTCTCGTCATTGTGACCAGTTCAGACATGTGAGGAATTTGCTCTATTCGTTGCAGAAGTGACCGACAGCCTGTTGAATCTGCCAATTCTGCTTTTTCAAAAGCCATGCGATATACACCATAATAATAAGTAATGGTGTCATTGACCTGCCAGAAATAGTCTGTGCAGCGTGAATACATATCATAGGCTAGTAGGAAGCTTTCTGCCAGATGGCAAATGGTTCCCATATTGGAATAGACTCGTCCGAGGATGTGGTAGTCTTTGGTGCGTGAGTGTGTGGCGTTGATGAAGGCTTGCATGGCTTCGGCAGGATTGTCTTTGTTACGGAGGATACGGCCGTAATGGT
>Ga0310786_10003237_pt1 | contig 23888 bp, 17 predicted proteins | sample AusTroGonzalo_MG_FD_203881 | JGI IMG/M metagenome (GOLD analysis project Ga0310786, IMG submission 203881) | Bovine rumen microbial communities from tropical cattle in Woodstock, Queensland, Australia - Gonzalo_03 (v2) (version 2) | ecosystem: Host-associated > Mammals > Digestive system >...
AATAGGGAATAGGGAGTAGTGATTAGGGAATAGTCTATGTCTAAGTGTTAAGTCTAAGTCTATATAACAGCTAATTTCCAATCCGCAAATAATCAATATACGGTTCAATTTCGTTATAAAGCAAGTCCTTTTTGATTACTTTCTTGTCTTTGTCGAGGAGGAACATGTAAGGGATGGTGCGGGTGTCGAAGAGATTATTATCGTCAATGGATTGGTCGAAGTTCCAGCCTTGTACATACTTCGGATTGGCCTCGCGGGATTTGATGTAGTTGTTCCATACCTCCGGGTCGTCCTCGAAATAGACCATCACAACTTTCAATTTTCCAGATTCAATCGCCTTGTTCAGTTTGGCATAATCTTTCATGAGGTTGCGTACCTTATGGCAGGTCGGACAAGTAGGATGTTGAAGATAAAGAATAGTGTATTCGCTTTGAATGTCGTACATGGTTGTAGTGTCTCCATTAGCAAGCACCAATGCAAAGTTCGGAATTGTATCGCCAGCGAGGTTCTTGTCTATAAAGCCCAACTCTCTTGTATAGCGTCTCTTACGGTCTTGGTCCAATTTAGGATACTGCATCGCATCCTTAAGTATTGCAATGTAGGTATGTTCCACTTTGTAAGGTGAAATGTTGCGACCAAGGACATACTCCAACTCGTCAAACAGATACTCGTAAGAGGTCTGATTGACTTTCGCTTTGTTGAGGGCGGCCACCAAGAGCGTATCAAATTCGGGATTGTCCAATTGGTAAATCAGATTGCAGATTTCCTTCATTTTTTGTGCGACAACAACAGTGTTGAAGATGCGTGGATCGTTCCAAGCAAAGTTGTCGAAGAAATGTTCAATGTAGTAACGATGGAACAGTTTACGATCGTTGAGCACCTCTTGCGACGGGTCTGGCAGATAGGTTAACGTAGCCACAACAGAGCCAAGGAAATTGTTCGAATTGTCAGCGGCGACTCTTTTCTGATATTCGCGCATCTCATCGTTGATGTGACGGGCAGCGGCGGAAAGCGAATCGACCAACACCTTAAGCATGTACTGCGGAAGGCCACTTTTCTGCGCATTTTGGAACACACCGTTCAAGGAGTCCAAACGTTTGTTGTATTGGGCAATCCCTTTCAGATAGTCGTAATAACCCGTGTTTTCCTTCGAATTTACAAACGTAACATCCTCATTGTCAATGGTCAGTGTAAAATTCTGTTTCTTTTCGTTAGGAATCAGAATGACACCAAGGAATGTGCTGTCACCTAAAATCTCGTACATACCGGGTTTCATTGACTCCTTGTCTCGTAAGGTCACTGATGGACCGTACGGTGCGCGCAACACCTTCTTGGTCTGCAACTTGGCCTCGCTTTTCACGAACACCGAATCGAACTTCTGATCCAGCTTCATCGTGATGTTGATGTTCACCTGCGCCATCGTGGCCATTGCGAACATCAACATGAAAACGGTTGTTATAGTTTGTTTTTTCATATTCTTTATCATTGAATATTTTCCTTATTATCTTGACTCTATTCACTCATCATTTTTACTATTGCATCCGAAAAATACTTTGGCAAATCCGAGGCGATGAGGGTGCGAGCGGAATGTTCCTTCGCATAGGCATCGCCGGCGGCGCCATGCAAGTAAACGCCTAACATGGCGGCGTGTTCGGGCGGGTAACCTTGCGCTAACAGCGAGAGGAGCAGTCCGGTGAGCACGTCGCCGCTGCCCGCCGTAGCCATGCCCGCATTGCCGGTAGTGTTGAAGAACTGCCGACCATCAGGGAGCGTGATGACCGTGTGGTGGCCCTTCAGCACAAGGATAACGGTATAGCGTTGGGCGAACTGTTTCGCACGTTCCAGACGGTCGAAGTCGTCAGAGGGTTTGCCTGCAAGACGTTCAAATTCAGCAAAATGCGGAGTCAGAATACTATACGGTGGCAGAAACGCGAGCCACGTTTTGTTCTCCGCCAACATGTTCAGCGCATCGGCATCGATGACAAGCGGAAACTTTATCGTGTCGAGGATGTCTTTCATCACCGCGACCGTCTGCTTTTGGGCACCCAAACCAGGACCCAAAGCCACTGCATTGAGATTCTCTGGCAGAGAGTTCCAATCTATTTTATTGACATACTGTTCGTTATCATCAGGATGATGGATGGCTTCCGGAAGAGTGATGGCCAACGTTTGGCACACAGACTTCACGGAATGGACGGTTAGCTTGCCCATGCCGCCGCGCATCGCTGAAGTGGCTGCCAGCACTGCCGCACCTGGCATCCGCTCGCAGCCAGCCACCAGCAGTCCATGCCCAAACGTGCCCTTGTGCGCATAGAGCGGACGCGGACGGAGCAGACGAAGCATTCCGTCATTTTCCAATGTCATCCTCTCTATATTCTCCAGATTATCAGACAATTCCATACCAATATCCACCACTTCAACCTCTCCAATGCAACCGCTATTCTCCGGCAGGAGGAAGGCTGTTTTCTGGAACTGGATGCTCAGAACCTTATCCGCGATGACTACCGTGCTATTGTCGGGCGTATGTTGATCGGCGAAAAGACCCGAAGGAATGTCCACCGAGACCACGTAGGCGGGCGATTCATTAATATGTTGGATTACCTCAGCAAAGAATCCTGTAACGGGTTTATTGAGTCCGATACCGAAAAGGGTATCTACGACAATGTCATCTTCTTTCTCTACAGGCTGATTGTCAGCACTATAGTGTATTGTATGAGCGTTTTCGTACTGTTCAGCGACCTTCTGCCAGCGTTGCAGCTGGTATTCCATTTCACTGCTATAACGCGCATTTTCCGGCGCACAAATCACCAAGTGAATCTGATTAGAAAGATAGTGTTCTTCCAAAAGTTGGATAGCTATCACCACTCCATCACCGCCATTGTTGCCAATACCGACATAGAAATAGACATCCTGTACATTGTACAACAAAACATTATAATATAAGGTTTCGGCGCAAGCGGCACCGGCCTGCTCCATCAACTGCAAGGATGAGATACCCTGCTTCTGCATGGTAAATCTCTCGCATTCACGTATTTCCGAGACTTTTAGAATTGCATTTTCCATCTTTACAAGTTTACGATTTTGAGTGCGCAAAAATATAAAAAAAGCTTTGACTATCTATACTATTATATAGCCTTTTCTTACTATAAAAACATCATCATATTTTATGTCCAACAAAATGTTCAAAAAAAAAATTTGAAGAAATCATCACATCTAAAAAAAATGTATTTTTGCGGATTAATTGGGTAATGATTGTAAAAAAATAAAAGATAAAATAAACAATTCAATTAACCTTATTATTAATCAAAACCAAAAAAAAATGAAGAAGATTTTTACTTTGACATTGGTTCTTTTGGCAATGGCTTTTGCAGGTAATGCTCAAGCATTGTTTTCTGAGAACTTTGACAACGGCACAATCCCCACAGGTTGGGTTACCGTTGACGCAGATGGCGACACCTACACTTGGGAAGGAAGCGCCAATCCTGCATCCTACTTCCAAGCAGGAACAGACCTGTCGGGTAGTGGCCACAACCTATCCAATGGTTTTCTTGTCTCTGGATCATACAGCAATGTCTATGGTGTTCTCACTCCTGACAACTGGTTGATCACCCCTGCCATTAACCTGACCGCTAACTCAAACCTGACTTTCTGGGTTTGCGCTCAAGATGCCAGCTATCCTAATGAGCACTATGGTGTTTACATCTCTACGACTGCCGGCACCACCCCCGCTGACTTCACTCTCCTTAGTGAAGAGACCATCGACGAAAACGGAGGTAGCCGTCAAGGTGAATGGAAGCAGAAAACTGTCAATTTGGCTAGCTATACCGGCCAAACCGTTCGTATTGCTTTCCGTCACTTCAACTGTTCTGACGAATTCCTTCTTGACTTAGATGATGTAGAAATCGTCGCCCAACCTACCACCCCGACAATCGTTGCACTTCCCACCACTATTGATTTTGGCACGATTGTTCTTGGTGGATCAACTGACGCAACTGTGAACGTCACCTCCTACAACCTCTCTGCTGGTGTGACCGTTACTACAACAGCTCCGTTCAGCGTTTCTGCTGATGGCACCACTTTTGCTACTACCGCTACCCTCGCCAACACTGGTGGCACTCTCTATGTACGCTACAATCCCGCTGTTGCCGGCACTGACAATGGTACTGTGACCCTCTCTTCCACTGGTGCACCTGATGTTACAATCACTGTGACGGGCAGCTCCGTTGATTGCAGCAACATCACGATCCCCTTCACCGAAGGTTTTGAGAGTTCTATTGACTGTTGGACCATGGTCAGCATGGATCCTGTCAATGACAACCGTTTCGGTGTTTATGCGGACGCAAACGCTTACGACGGCAGTAACGATTTCCGTTTCAGCAGCTACAGCACGGCTACTGACTACAACCAATACCTCATTTCTCCCGAATTGACCTTAACAGGCACTGATTCTTACGTGTTAACTTTCTTCTATAAAGGTTACAATTCTTCGGAGAATTTCAGAGTTCTGTATTCCACTACAAATAGCAATATCAGCAGCTTCACCCAACTGGCAGACTACACCAACGTGGCCACCTCTTGGACACAAGTTTCTCTTGAGCTCCCTGCTGGTACTAAATATTTTGCTATCAATTATTACGGCAACTATCAATATTACCTCTATATTGACAACATCAGTGTCGCAAATGCTACACCGTCAATAGCACTCAACTTAGATGCCATCGATTTTGGCACTGAACCTATTGGCTCCATCTCTGATGTTGAGGAAGTCAATCTCACCGCTATCAGCATCACGACTCCTATCACGTTAAGCGTAGCTGCTCCTTTCGAAGTTTCTGCCGATAGCATCAACTTCGCAGCAACTGCAACCATTCCCGCTAGCAGCAACATTGTTGCCAACCACACTTTCTATGTCAGATTCGCTCCCACTGCTGTTGGCACTTTCACTCAAAATGTCACCGTTACCAATGGCACACTCAGCGAAACAGTCGCTCTGACTGGTAGCGCTGTTGATTGTTCTGGTGGTATTGCTTCTCTGCCTTTCACGTATAACTTCAACGATGCAATCGTTCCCCCGCTTTGCTGGACCGTTGCTTCTAATCCTGAAGCTTTCTACGCTGCTTCTACGGGTCAAGAAGGTGATTATGCTGCTGGTATTCAAGATGTCGATGCGCTCATCACTCCTGAAATCCACACCACTGACGCTATTTTGGTGTCATTCGACTACATCAACTACTTCGGCACTGGAGCCACTGAACCTACATATTTCCAAGTAGGTTACTCTACCACTGACAACGATCCCTACAGCTTCACTTGGCAAGGTAGCAACCTCTGCGCTGTTGACGAATTCACCAATTTCACCACCATTGTTCCTGCTGGTACAAAATATGTGGCCATTGGCGTTTCTGAGATTGGTGAAGGTTTATATTACGGCATCCTTGAAATGGCTGACGTTTTCTTTATTGACAACCTCTCTTTGACTGCACTCACACAGCCCATGATTATTGTTTCTCCTGAGAACATTTCTTTCGGTTCCACCATGTTTGGAACTCCTTCTGATGTACAAACCGCTAACGTTGTGGGCGCCCTGCTGACCAGCGACATCGCTGTCACTGCTCCTGCAAACTTCGAAGTGTCCATCAATGGCATCTCTTTCGCTTCTACCGCTACCATTCCTGCTAATGGTGGTAATCTCTACGTGCGTTTCAACCCGAGCACTCCTGGTAACCACAACGGCAACATCACTCTGACCAGCGGCACCGCCAGCAAGACTATCGCTGTTTCCGGTAACGCCGTGGATTGCTCTGCTCCTGTTGCTATCCCATTCACCGAAGAATTCGAGGCTGAACTCTATGGTTGTTGGACCATTCTTGATGAAGACGGCGATGGTTATTCTTGGATGAATTATGGTATGGAACCGTACGAAGGTGACGGCTGCATTTCTTCTGCTTCTTACATCAACGACTTAGGTGCTTTAACTCCCGACAACTGGTTGATTTCTCCCGCATTATCTATTCCTAGCCAAGGTGCAAAATTGTCATTCTTCGTTAATGCTCAAGATGCTAGCTTTGCTAATGAGCACTACGGTGTATATGTTTCCACCTCTGGTATTGCTCCGAACAACTTCACGCTCCTCTATGAGGAAGATCTTGACGAAAATGGCGGTTCTCGCGAACAGGGCGCTTGGAAGGAAAAACTTGTCAACCTGCCTTACGGTGGTCAAAACATCCACATCGCTATCCGTCACTTCGACTGCACCGACATGTTCTTCATAAATCTTGACAACTTCAGCGTGACTCCTGGTACGGGTATCGAAAATCATGGTTTGAGCACCAAGATTTACCCGAACCCTGTAAAGGACGTTCTCTACATCAATGCAACCGCCAACATCAACCGTGTTGAAGTTTACAACATGATGGGTCAAATGGTTGGTTCATACAACGCTAACGATGTTAACACCCAAATCAACACCAACAGCTTCGCTAACGGTGTTTATACAGTGAAGATTGAAACCGAAGACGGCACAATGACCAAGAAATTCACGGTCGCTCGCTAATCTCGGAATCATATCATTATAAAAATCCCGGGCCTAATGGTCCGGGATTTTTTGTATGTATTCGCAGTGTGTCCCAGGTTAAAAAAAAATGAAAAAAACATTCACAGCATATCAGTAAAAAAATATATCTTTGCAGGATTAATGTAACCGCTCTTGATTATAGCGTAAAATCTAAAAGATATCCGCTTGATTATGAGCATATTGAAATGTAATAGAAAACGAAAAGATGAGTTATATCGCGTTTGACAAAGACAAATTGGTGAACATCGGCTTCGCAGAGGATCGGGAAATTTTGCGTTGCAGCAGAACCGGAGCTTTTGCCACCACCACCCTGTGCGGCCTTAATACCCGCAAATACCACGGCCTCTTCATCGTGCCGCAGGACAACTTCAATGGCGAACGTCACCTGCTGGTCTCCGGCATCAACGAGAACATCGTGGTCAATGACATGGATTTCCATTTGAGCATCCATCAATATAAGGACAGAGTAATCGACCCAAAAGGCAACAAATATCTCCAAAAATTCTCCGCCGATGGCGTGCCAGTCTATGACTACCGCGTCGGAAAATTCAATTTCCAGAAATCCTTCCTCTTCCAACAAGATGCCGAACGGCTGATTATCAAATACACCTTTTTGGACGACATTGACGAAGTGGCGTTTCAAATCGAGCCGCTGCTGGCTTTCCGCAACATCCACCAGCTCACACACGCCAACGACAACGTCCGCTCGGGCTATCAAACTGTCGATAATGGTGTAGGCTTCTGCATGTACGACGGTTATACGCCCGTCTATTTCCAATTCTCGGAACCCGTGCACTATCAGCACCACCCTGACTGGTACCGCAACTTCGAATATGAGGAGGAACTCAAGCGCGGCTACGAAGGCCATGAAGATTTATGGTGTCCAGGCACGATTACCGTAAAGGTTCAGAACAAGGAACTGTATCTGAGCATCGGCACGGTGCCGGCGAACCCCGCTGAACTCGCAAGCCTCTACGCTCACGAGGAGAATCAGCACACTTTCCGTTCTTCTTTCGCCAATTCCCTGAAGAACGCCGCCGAACAGTTCATCGTGAAACGCAACGGTCGCACCGACATCATCGCCGGTTATCCGTGGTTCGGACGCTGGGGCCGCGACACTTTCATCGCGCTGCCAGGACTCACCCTTCCGTTCAACAAGCTGGATCTCTTCGAGGAAATCACCGACAGCATGATCGCTGACATGAAGGAAGGTCTCTTCCCGAACATCGGCACCGGCGAAACAGCTTCGTATAATTCTGTTGATGCGCCCCTTTGGTGCATCCGTAGCCTGCAAATTTACTACGAATATATCAACAAACCCAAGAAACTGTGGGAAAAATATGGCGATGTCATCAAAAACATCCTGTGCGCCTACCGCGACGGCACGATGAACAATATCCGGATGCTTGAAAACGGACTGATCTGGGCTGGCGGCGACGGACTCGCCCTCACCTGGATGGATGCCATAGTGGATGGTCGTCCCGTGACTCCGCGCACCGGCTGCCAAGTTGAAATTAACGCCCTGTGGTACAATGCCATCAAGTTCGGACTTGAACTCGCGCGCGCAAGCCACGACAAGGATTTCATTATCGAATGGGAACCCCTTGCCACCACCTTCCCCGCAGTATTCAAGGAAACTTTCTGGTCGAAGGAAATCGGCTATTTGGCCGACTACGTGAATGGGGATTACAAGAATTTCCAAGTGCGTCCTAACATGCTGATTGCCGCATCATTACCCCACGCACCTTTCAGTGAAAAAATTCGTCAATTGGTGCTCAAGCGTATTGATGAAGAACTGCGCATCGAAAAGGGTATCCGTACCCTGTCGCCCAAAGACCCCGAATACAAAGGGCACTACAAGGGCACGCAAGCCGAACGCGACGCCGCCTATCACCAAGGTACGGCATGGCCGTGGCTGTTGTTCCCCTTCACAGACTGCATGCTGAAAGTACATCCCGACAGCGCCCCCGACGTGCTCACGGACATCCTATACCGCTTCGACAGCTGCATGAGTTCCTACGGAATCTCCACCATCGCGGAAATCACCGACGGAGACCCTCCGTACAAACCCAACGGCTGCATTTCTCAAGCATGGAGTGTGGCAGCGTTGCTCTACATGAAATGGAAAATTGAACAAGTTAAGAAATAGATGATAATCAGATAATTATTATGGCGATAAAAGTATTAATGTTCGGATGGGAATTTCCCCCACACATCTCAGGAGGACTGGGAACCGCTTGCTACGGCCTTACCAAAGGTCTGGCATTGAACGGCGTGAAGGTCACCTTTGTGATGCCCAATGCTTCCGGCGATGAAGACACTTCGTATGTCAAAATCGTTAACGGGAGTGATGTGGAAGTTGACCCACGGACTTCCGAATATTTCCTGCAATCCGAACAGACCTCGTACATCCAAGTGAACAGCAAACTCATCCCTTACGTGGGGTTAGACGACTATTATAATGTTGTCAATCAGATAGAAAGTGGTATATTCGAAAATACCACTGGGGAGAAACGAAAATACATTTTCTCTGGCAAATACGGTGCTAATCTGATGCAAGAGGTCAACCAATATGCTAAAATCGCAGCCGAAATCGCCAAAAACGAGGATTTCGATCTCATTCACGCACACGACTGGCTGACCTATCGCGCAGGCATCGCAGCCAAACGCGTCTCTGGAAAACCGTTGGTGGTGCACATGCACGCCACGGAATTCGACCGCTCAGGCGAAACCAACTACAACGACATCGTATATGGCATGGAAAAAGAGGGCATGATGGCCGCAGACGCTGTATGTGCGGTCAGTGACCTCACCCGAAACATCGTCATCAATAAATATGGCATTCCCGCCGAAAAGGTCTTCACGCTCCACAATGCTGTGGAACCCAACGACAAGAAAGTGGAACGCCGCAAGTTTGTCTCTGAAAAGATTGTAACTTTCTTAGGCCGTGTCACTTACCAAAAGGGACCCGACTACTTCGTGGAGACCGCCAAACGCGTATTGGAGAAAGACCCGAACGTGCGTTTCGTGTTGGCGGGCGACGGCGACATGATGCCGCACATCATCGAGCGTGTGGCAGAGTTAGGCATCTCCGATCGTTTCCACTTCACCGGATTTTTGCGCGGCGACGACATCAACAAGATGTTCGGCATGAGCGATGTGTATGTAATGCCCTCGATATCTGAACCTTTCGGTATCTCACCGTTGGAAGCTATGCGGGCGAAGGTACCCGTGGTCATCTCCAAGCAGTCGGGTGTTTCCGAAGTGCTCACCCACGCCATCAAGGTCGATTTCTGGGACATTGACGCCACCGCCGATGCCATTTATGGTCTGCTCCACTACCCTGCCCTTTCGAAACTCTTCGCCGAAGAGGGCGCAGCCGAGGTTGACCGCCTCAAATGGGAGCATGTGGCCAAAAAATTAATCAATATTTACGAAAAAACGCTCCATTATGAATAATATATGTTTCCACTTTCAGATCAGTCAGCCGTACCGCCTGCGTACGTACCGCTTTTTCGATATCAATCAAAATCATAACTATTTTGATGATTATCAGAACCAATATCTGACAAAGCGTTTGGCAGAGCGCTGCTATCTGCCCACCAACAAGATGCTGTTGGACCTCATCAAGCGCGTCGGCAACAAGTTCCGTTGCAGTTTCAGTATCTCGGGCAGCTCCATTATGCTGTTCAAGAATTACTGTCCTGAAGTCATCGAAAGCTTCAAGGAGCTCATTGCAACAGGATGCGTAGAGATTACGGGCAGCACCCTCACCCACAGCATTGCGTCACTGTATAATGAAAGTGCGTTCATGGAACAGGTGCGTCTGCAGGAGCAACTGCTGATGGAGACTTTCGGCGTGAAACCCATCTCTTTTTGCAACACGGAAATCATCTATTCTGATGAAATGGGCGAATGGCTTGGCAACGCCGGCTACCGCGTTATCCTTACGGAGGGCGCACGCCACATCCTCGGTTGGAAGAGTCCCACTTACCTCTACTGCAATCCTTACCAGACGGATGTAAGACTGCTGCTGCGTTCCTATCAGCTGTGCGATGACATCACACTGCGTTTCGCCGACCAAGGTTGGGATCAGTATCCGCTGACCGCCGGCAAATATATCCGCTTCTTGGAGAATATCAACACGGAGAGCGAATCGCCGCTCATCAATCTCTACTGGGATTACGAGACCATTGGCGAACATTATACTGCAGATACAGGCATCTTCGATTTCTTCAAATCCTTGGTCACCGAACTGGAGTATCACGAAAACTACAAGTTCATCACGCCTAAAGACGTGTTAGACATGGATTTAAGTCCGGCAACGATGCACGCTCCGTGGCCTATTTCTTGCTCTGGCGAAGAAAAGGACACCCACGAATGGCTTGGTAACGAATTGCAGCAAGAGGCTTTCAACCAATTATTTAAGTTGGAAGAACTCTATCAGAATTCCAATAATGCCAATGCTAAATTGAGCTGGTTGCGCCTCCAAGCTGCAGACCACTTCAACTTCATGAGTTCCAAATGGTTTGGTCACCGTTTTGTGAAACGTAATTTTGAAGTTTATTCTTCACCCTATCAGGCGTTTATCAACTATATGAACGTGCTGAATGATGTGAAATTGCAGTTGGAAAATTAGATGTTTGACATGAGACGTATGACGTTTGATTTTTGACTTTTGATATTACATTTGTCATACTCTTCACAAATCAAAATCATAAGTCACAAGTCATACGTCATACGTCATAAATCAAGCTTCTATATGTTACTCGACAAATTACAAAACCACAAGGTCTATCTCGCCTCACAATCTCCTCGCCGACGTGAACTATTAGCGGGGATGGGGATAGATTTTGAAGTCATCAAAACCGACGTGGAGGAGACCTACGACCCGTCGTGGAGTCCCGAACAGATTGTGATGCATCTCTCAAAGCTCAAGATGTCCCCTATCGACATGAGCCAATACGATCCTTCATCCATTTTCATTACTTGCGACACTATTGTGGTAATAAACGGAGAAATCGCTGGCAAACCGAAAGACGAAGAGGACGCCAAACGGATGTTGCACGCGCTGTCTGGCAATACGCACACCGTTTATAGCGGTCTGACTGTGGGCACCCTTGAGAAACGACTTACCGATTACCGCGCCACGGATGTCGTTTTCGAGACGCTGTCCGATGAAATGATACAATATTATATAGATCAATACCGTCCTTACGACAAGGCCGGTTCCTACGGAGTGCAGGAATGGATTGGGCGCGTAGGCATCCGCGAAGTTCATGGCTCCTTCTACAACGTTATGGGGCTCCCCACAAGATTGTTATGGGTGCTTTTGGAAGAAATGACCATCAAAAAGCATACCCAATTGCCAGTTTAAGTCCATCGAATACCCGGTATCGGTGCGGTTGCTTAAACCATTCCGTATTAATCATAGGACCACCATGAAGAATATCGCGCGTAGGATCATATATCGGCACTGCAAAATCCACGCGAATCACAAAGAAATTCAGGTCTAAGCGCAAGCCAAGGCCCACATCCACAGCAATTTCCTTAAAGAAACGATCGAAGGCGAATTCCGCGCCGGGCATGTCTTCGTTCTTTCGTGCGAGCCAAATATTACCCGCATCTACAAACAAGCCGTATTTCAACGATCGGTAGATTGTGCCGCGATATTCAACATTGAATTCTATTTTAATATCACCCGTATAGAGAGTGTCAGAACCATGCTTATAACTACCAGGGCCCAACCCGCGATAGCTCCAACCACGCATACTGTTGCTCGTTCCCACATAGAAACCTTTATCATACGGAATGTGTGATTCTTTGTCCAAAGGAATTATCATGCCCAAATTCGCACGCATTGCCAAAGCGTTATCTTTATCAATAGTATAGGTATAATTCCAAAGCACATCCATCTTCTCGAAAGTTGTGTAATTATAACCAAGCGTATCCAGTTTATTCTGGCTTAGCATCCAACGCTCGTCCGGGGAGAACAGCGCATTCAAACCCTTTAAAAGCAAGCCCGACGATTCTAGATTTACTGTTAAGTGCATATTATGCTTTCGAGTTTCCAACAGTTTGGGTACCAAATAGTTAAAAGAAAACTTCGTGGAAAAGAGGAAGAACTTACCGAACCTTTTTTGATAGGAATCGGGGTATGCATCATAATTGAGCAACCTTGAATAGCTTTTATCGCTATTATTAATGGTGCTGACATCTATCGGACTTAAACTATAAGAAAAATAGTTAGATGGCATCCATTTATACGTAAGGCTGGCGTTGTACATCAGACGACGATAGATGCCCGAATAGTTGACGCCCGCCGAAATAGATGTGCTTCTGTAAATAGAATTTTCATCTAAATGATGGTTAAAAAGGAACAAACGGTTGGGAAAATCCAAAGTAGCCGAAAAACCGAACTCAGGGTAGGAATAAGCTTTGTTATTCTTAAACAAATTGTTCAACGAATAATAGAAATAGCCGCCCGACAAATTAATCGTCAGATGCTCAGCACCTTTGAAAAGGTTTCGGTTCATATAGGTAAGCGAGATATCCGATTTGTCATTACGCAGTTCCACCTGTCCTCCCACACTATGCTGTTTCTTGCGAACCAATCGGTAAATCGCATCCAAGTAACCAACCTTTTTGACCGTATCCAAAAGCGCACTATTTTCCTGGAACGTAATGTTAATATAGTCAAAATTGTCGAGGCCTTGCAATGCGCGACTGCTCTGGGCACGTGACAACTGAGAATAGGCATTACCTGTACGAGTGAAAATCGAATTAGACAACACCTTCTTAGAGAAGTATTTATGAGTAGGCGTACCCTTATAGAGCGTGCCTATGAAATAATAATTCGCGCTATCGGAACCAGATCTCCATTGGTAATAAGCAGTATCATATTCGAATTCCACTCCCGCCATCTGCTGTAAATCAGCATTCACATAAACGTTATTGAAGTAATATTTATAGAGATATCGAGACGTACTTTCATTTTGAGGGAGGTTCATCACAATCGTCAATTGCACCGATCGTGGATCATTGCCGAGGCTATCCACAGGATCGTATGCCACATCACAACGAATGATAGACTTTTCCACATAATAGTAACCTTCATTGCGTATCAGGTTGATGATTCGTGTCAATTCATTCGTGATAATCTCCTCATTATACTGCATCCCAGGGTGAATCAGTGTCTCTTTTTGGTTAATCACCACAATACGTTTATATTCGTAAATGGGAATGTCATAATTCACCTGACTGACGGTATAGGGTTCTCTTGCGGTTACAAAGTAATCGACTTTCGCTTTATTTGCCTTTTTACCTAAGAATGTCACCTGATAATCCACGCTTGCGTCAAAATAGCCCAACTGTTTCATCACAATTTTCAGTTGGTCGGTGGAATTGAGGATAGCAGCGCTATCCAACAACACAGGTTCTTCTCCCATCTTTTCGCGCAAGAATTTCTTGAACTTGCTGTCTTTTAACTCTCCATTCTTATCAAAAGTTGGCCGTCCCCAATCATAAAATACGGTTTTAATGCGAAAAAGGTCCAAAAACTTGGTATTAGTTACGGGTCTCACGTATGATTTGAGATTGTCGAAATCAGGACTTTTGGCATCCTGAACTTTCACATCGTTCTTTACAAGCATCGTTTGCCCCTCCGGAAGATGTTGGACGGAGCTACATGATGCCATAAGCAAAACGCTTATAAACAGCAAAATATAAGTTCCTTTACTAAATTTCACCTTTCGAACGAGAGTGGAAAATGTATTCGACACACAAAATAACAAAAACAGAGAAGAGAGTATTTCCGAGTATAACCAACATGGTGTGGCCAAAATTCCGGAACGACATGGTTTCAAGCAAAATAGAGGTCAACTGATACAAAGAGGTTAATATCAGCGTATATAAAAGAACCCACCGGAAGTCCTTAACTCCGGGCTCTGGGCGGTCAATATTCTCAAATTTGACATTGTTGCTGCCATTCAGCCAATGGACTACATACGGGCGTACGAACATCATCAGCGTGCAGGCGAAGGAGGAGACTCCCAGTGTATGTGCAAATGCATCCACCACAAAACCAGTGGCAAAACCGATGACATATTGCAGCGACAGCGGCAATTCCAATGGCAGCAGAAACAGTGCCAACAGGAAAAGTGCCGGAGTCATATAGCCGAATAGACATATATGCTGACATACAGTCACTTGTACGATCAGCAATATCAAAAAGCGTAATATGTTAGCTATAATGTTATTCATTCTTGAAGTTCGCTTTTAGTGAGTCTAGTTCTGCTTTGAAGGTATTTTCAACCAAATAAACGGTATAGATATCCGAATATGGGGTAGCCAGATTGATTTTGATGGTCAAGAAGCTGGCATTGTTGCCCACCTGCACCTCCTTGACAGTGCCGATGAACAGTCCTTTAGGGAAAATGTTGGAGAATCCGTTGGTGAAAACGGAGTCGCCGATATTGATTTCAGAGTGTTGTGGGATGGCTTCGAGGTAAGCCACGCGCGGGTCATTATCCTCCCAGATTACGGTACCGTTCTGGTTGGCGGGGGTCACCACCGCGCTGATACGTGACTCGGGGTGGAGAATCGGGCGTACCGTAGCGAAATTCGGAGAGACGTCGGTGACGACACCCGCCACGCCCTGGGGCGACAGTACCGCCATATCGCGGGAAATGCCGTCGTTAGAGCCCTTATCCACAATCATATAATTGAACGCACGATCCGTGGTTCTGAAAATCACGTGCGCATACGTGTAATCGTACATGCGCACACGTTTCGTATTCGTCGAGTCCGGCGTGCTCATCTCAGTCAGAATAGTGTCCTCCTTGACGAGAAACATGTTCTCGTGCTCGCGCATAAGTTCAATATTCTGCTGTACAAGAGCTTCATTTTCCGGTCCCAAACGGAAACGGTGTATCATACCCCTACCGCTCTTCTGAATCGGCCCCACGATGCTTTGTACTGCTCTTGACAATCGGTAATCGTTGAATGCCAACGACTTACCTATCATCACGACGCTCAGAATCAGAAGAACGGCGAGTACGATAATATGAAATGCCTTCTTGAAAAATTCTATGAGATTATTCATCAGGCAGGGAGTAAACTATTTCTTTTCAGCGAGTTCGCGGCCAGCCTTCATGCAGGCGAGGTTCACGTTCACGATATCTTCACCTTTGCGGGCGAAGTTCTCGCGCACAGCATTCTCGATCTCTTCGTAAGGCAGTTGCAGATACGGAGAAGCGGCACCCAAAATCACCATGTTGGAGCTACGGGCGGAACCGAGGTCCTTAGCGATTTGATCGGCGTTGATAGCCACACAGTTCTGCACTTTTGCCAACTCAGCCTTCAAAGCGTCGAAGTCGGGATAGTTCGGGATGTTCACGAAAGGTTGGTCGTTGGTGATCAACCAGCCATCCTTCTTCAGCCACGGCAGATAACGCAGTGACTCCATCGGCTCCACAGAGATAATCATGTCAGCCTTACCCAGCGGAATCAGGTCGGAAGCGATGGGTTGGTCAGAGAGACGAAAATGGGACTGCACATCACCGCCGCGCTGGCTCATGCCGTGCACCTCAGCTTGCTTCATGTACATTCCTCTTTTGATGGCGGCTGCGCCCACGATCGTGGCGATGGAAAGGATACCCTGGCCGCCTACACCTGCTAATATGATGTCAATTTTCATTTTTTAATTCGTTTTTGTTTGTTGAGACGCACGGCCGTGCGTCTCTACGATTATTATTTGTTTTTACCCCCTGTAGAGACGCGATTAATCGCGTCTCTACAAACGGACGTTATACGTTCAATTATTTTTTCGCAGCTTGTTGTTTTTTCATTCTGCGGCTCAAGGTCTGGATACATTCGCGGGTCGGGATAATCACGGAAACGCCTTGGTATTCAAGTTCTTTCTCGATGATAGCCACGTTTTCTTCCAGATGACCCTTCAGCGGGTTGATGCGGTGGATGTGGTCTTCCTTCACGCCGAGACCCTTGCAGATTTCGCCGAGGACGCCGAGTGCGTGGGAATCCTGACCGCCTGTCATACCAGTGGTGCTGTTGTCGAGAATCAACACCGTGATGGGGGTGTTCTCGTAGATAGCATCCAACAGGGAGGTCATACCGCTGTGAGTGAAGGTGGAGTCGCCGATAACAGCCACACACGGGCTGAGGCCAGCGTCAGCAGCACCCTTAGCCATGGTGATGGAAGCACCCATATCGACTGTGGTGTAGATGGCGTTGTAAGGCGGAAGTGCGCCGAGGGTGTAGCAACCGATGTCGGAGAAGACTTTGCCCTTGCCGTGTTTCTCCATAGCCTTGTTGAGGGCAGTGTAGGAGTCGATGTGCGGGCAGCCCACGCACAATGCGGGAGGACGCGGAACAACCAGTTCGGGAACGGGTGCACCGTAGGTATCGGGCAGACCGAGGGCCTTAGCCACGAGGTTCGGGTTGAGTTCGCCGTCGCGAGGCAGTTCGCCGCTCAAACGACCCATGATGTTGCCGGTACGGTTCAGCACGCCACGGACTTGTTCCTCGATGAAAGGATAACCCTCTTCCGCGATGAGCACCTTGCCACATTCATCAACCATCTTGGCAATGAGCTTGGTGGGCAGCGGGTATTGGGAAATCTTCAACACAGGGTAAGGACATTTACCACCCTCGAAATTCTCCATCAGGTAGTTGTAAGCGATACCAGAAGCGATGATACCCATGCTCTTGTCGGCACCGTCAATGTATTTGTTGAAAGGAGAATTGAGAGAATCGTTTTCGAATTCGGGTTGCTTATCCAACAGCTTGCGGTAGTGACGGCGAGCGTTTGCAGGCAACAGGATGAATTGTTTCGGGTCTTTCTCGATATTGAGCGGGTTTTGCGGACGCTCAGCTTTGCGCTCCACGCCAGAACGGGAGTGTGAAAGACGGGTGGTGAGGCGAATCAGCACGGGGGTGCGGAATTTCTCAGACATCTCGAATGCATAGTAAGTGATGTCGTAAGCCTCTTGTTGGTTGGAGGGCTCGAAGCTCGGGATGAGAGCGAACTTCGCATAGTAGCGGGAGTCTTGCTCATCTTGTGAAGAGTGCATGGAGGGGTCGTCGGCGACCACCACCACGAGACCGCCGTTAGCGCCAGTGATGGAAGAGTTCATGAAGGGGTCGGCAGCCACGTTGAGGCCGACATGTTTCATGCAGACCATCGCGCGTTTGCCCGCGTAGGACATACCGATGGCGGACTCCATAGCGGTTTTCTCGTTGCCAGCCCAGATGCTGTGCACCTCGCCAGCCTTGCCCTGCTTGGAGTTCTGGATAAATTCGGTAATTTCAGTTGAGGGAGTGCCTGGATAGGCATACACTCCAGATAATCCGGCATCCAAAGCGGCCTGAGCCACCGCTTCGTCGCCTAAAAACAATGCTTTTGACATAATCTATAGTACTTTATTGTTTGTATATTAATGATTTAAGTTCTTCTATATTAAAGGGGCAAAAGTACAAAAAATTATGTTACGCTCGTCTCGCCTAAAAAATGTACTTTTGCCGCGAAAATGAACAACGAAAAACGACACTGGTTTTGGCCTTTGGTGATGGGCATCGGATTGCTGATTTCCATGCTGGTGGCGGCGGGTATCGGGGTGATTCCTGTACCCGTGAAGGTGATTGTGCAAAGTATCGGACAGAAGTTTGGATTTTTTACAGACATACAAATAGCTGATTACTATACGGTTACTTTATGGCAGTTACGTATTCCGCGCATCGTGATGAGCGTATTGGCGGGTGCGGCGTTGGCCATTTGCGGTGGCGTTTTCCAGAGCATTTTCCGCAATCCCGTCTGCGACCCTTACATCCTCGGCATCTCGTCGGGGGCATCGTTAGGAGCTGCCATAGCCTTTATCTTTGGCTGGGATGCCCTGCTTTTCGGCATCACTTTGCCCGCACTCGTCACCGCCCTGCTCACCCTGTTCATGATTCTCGGCATCGCCCGACTCAAAGGAAAGCACAACACCAACACGCTGTTACTCATAGGAATAGCCCTCAATTTTTTCATCTCCGCGATGATCACGTTGATGATCGTGATGAACCAGAAGGAGATGCATAAAATTTATTTTTGGACGACGGGTAGTCTCACGCATGTCTCTTGGTTCGAAATTGCATGGTTGGTGCCCGTAATGATTGCCTGTATTTGCATTTTGTTCTATCATTCCAAACATCTGAATATCATGCAAGTAGGAGAAGAAACGGCGCAGACGTTAGGGATTAACACCCAGCGCACTACCTACATTGTGCTCATTACTTCTTCTGTGCTGATTTCCGTGGTAGTTGCCTTTTGCGGTTCCATCGGTTTCATCGGTTTGATTATGCCGCACGTGGCACGGTTACTCGTGGGCAGCAATAACCGTCGGCTGTTTACCTACTCCCTCTTTTTCGGTGCTTTCTTCCTGCTCATCGCCGACACGCTTGCCCGCACCATCGCCGCGCCGGCGGAACTTCCCGTAGGCAGTATCACCGCGTTGGCCGGCGCTCCGTATTTCATATATTTGGTAATGCGGAAACGGTAAACAAACGATCCCCATAGACGTTTCTCGCAACTCTTTCGCCATATATTTTACATTTACACAAACTGGCATAAATTGTGTCATTTCTTTCTTTTTTTGTCCAAAATAACGACAATGATTTTTTATAATGTCTGACTATCAATTACTTATGTTTACTAAAAAATGTTAATTTTGCAGCCGAATTTTAATGGAAATCATTTATGAAGATTTTATTCGTCATTGATGCCTATTTTACGCACAACAATGGTACCAGCATATCGGCACAACGATTTGCAGATGAGCTTCGCAAACGCGGCCACGAAGTACGAGTACTCACTGCTTGCGATGAGCAGAAAGAGAACATATACAGTTTACCCGAACTGAAGATTCCATTCTTCCAGGGACTAATCAGGAAGCATGGATTCCAATTCGCCAAGTGGAAAAGAAAAACAATCCACGAAGCAGTGGAATGGGCGGACATCATCCACTGTTTCTTACCTTTCGTGATGGAAGCGAAAGCTAAGAAAGTAGCCGACCAATTGGGGAAACCCTCGACTGCCGCATTCCACGTACAACCTCAAAATATCACATCCAGTCTTGGCACGGGCAAGGTGGATTGGGTCAATAATCTGGTTTTCAGGCTATTTAGGAATACCACATACAACCATTACGGTCACGTACATACGCCGTCCCAATTCATGGCGGATGAAATCTCATCACGCGGATACACTGCAAAAATACATCCCATTTCAAATGGAATTCAGTCGGATTTCAAATGGACCAAACGGCCGAAGGAGCCCGAATTTGCCGACAAAATCCTTATCATGATGGTTGGACGATTGGCTGGCGAAAAACGGCAGGACCTCCTCATCAATGCTCTGCAATATTCGAAATATGGCGATAAAATCCAGCTGATTTTTGCCGGAAGGGGACCGAAATACAAACAATATTACAAGTTAGGAGAGAAGCTGAAGAATCCGCCTATCTTCACCTATCTTCCCAAAGAGGAACTAATTAACAAGCTGGCGCAGTGCGATTTATACGTTCATGCTTCAGATATGGAATCGGAGGCTATTTCCTGTATTGAGGCCTTTGCCACTGGACTGGTGCCCGTCATCTCGAACAGCAGTCTATCCGCAACCAAGCAATTTGCTCTGGACGAACGCAGTCTTTTTGAGGCTGGGGACCCGCAGGATCTTGCACGCGCCATCGATTACTGGCTTGACAACCCAGAAGAGAAGAAGAGAATGGAGAAAATCTATTCAGAATCTGCCACAAAGTACAATATAGACAATTCCATCACCCAATTTGAGGCGATGCTGCAAGAGGCGATAGAGGACAGCAAAAAATAACGATTTACTTCTCGTATCTTCATAACAAGAAAATTTGTATCTTTGCAGATTAATGTTTTCAGCCGAAAAGGGCTCATACTAACTTATATAAACTTTTGACCTCCAACACTATAGGACATTAGATGTAGTCGCTTGTAATCCATTTCGCGCCAAAATTTGTTCGAAAAATTGTTTTTATGAAGATACTGTTTGTCATTGACACCTACTTTACCAACAACAACGGGACCAGCATTTCAGCGCAGCGTTATGCCGCAGAATTGCGCAAGCGTGGTCACGAAGTGCGCATCCTGACGGCAAATGACTCCGGCGAAAACGACGAAAACCTCTTTTCGTTGCGTTTCTTTCACATGCCGATATTCCAGCCGTTGATGAACAAGCACAACTTCAATTTCGCCAAATTCTGGGGCAAAGAGACTCACGAGACCATCGAAGCCGCTGTAGGTTGGGCTGACATTGTGCACTGTTTCCTGCCATTCCCCATAGAGGGCGTAGTAGAGCGTTACTGCGAAAAAGTAGGCAAAACCTGCACCGCTGCCGCACACTTACAAGCAGAAAGTTTGACTGCCAACATTCATTTGCATAGATGTAAATGGGCTAACGATTTGTTTTACAAGATCTTTGCAAAAATTCTTTGCAACCGCGTAAAACATGTGCACTGTCCTTCACAGTTCATGGCCGACGAGGTCAAGGCGCACGGTTTCACCGCCAAGATGCACCCCATCAGCAACGGTATTCAGCCGGTATTCATTGAAGCAGGCAAGCGTCACATCGAAGGTCACCGCACAGAAACTTTCGAAGAATACAAGGGTAAAATCCTGATTATGATGGTGGGTCGTCTCACGCGCGAAAAGCAGCAGGCTTTGATTATCAAGGCGGTACCCTACTCCAAATATGCTGACCGCATCCAGCTGGTCTTCGCTGGCCGCGGCCCCATGCAAGAGAGCTACGAAAAACTGGGACGCACCCTGCCGCTCAAACCGCAGTTCGTTTATCTGAAACGGGATGAGCTAATCAAGTTGTTGTCGCAAGCCGACCTTTACGTACACGCCGCCGACATGGAATCAGAAGCCATTTCCTGTATTGAGGCCTTTGCCACGGGACTTGTGCCGGTTATCGCCAACAGTCCGCTGTCAGCCACTAGACAGTTCGCCCTTGACGAGCGGAGTCTCTTCAAGGCAGGCGACGCCAAGGACCTTGCCCGCGCCATCGACTATTGGCTTGACAACACCGAGGAACGTCTTAGAATGGAAAAAGTGTATCAGGAATCAGCCAACAAGTACAACATTGACAACTCCATCACTCTCTTTGAAGAGATGCTCCAAGAAGCCTTAAAAGACGACGGAAAATAACATTTCCACGTTTTATTTTGACAACTAGAATTTTTTGTATTTTCGCCGAGTTATTAATTTGGACGAAGTAATTGATATTGTCATTCGTAATTATTTTATTATCAGTATCATAAGACAACAATTGAAGAATTGTGGGAGAGCAGTTTCGCGCAAAAAAAATTGACAATAATGACAATATAATGAAAACTCCTATAATAAACATCGGGGATGAACATAAAAAAGAGAAGTAAAGTCACATACAATATATTGATACTTTTCACATTAAGTATCCTGACATTTCCGCTTTTTGGGCAGGAAGGTCGGTTTGGTAATGCATGGGTGAATGCTGATGGATCCACCACATTCCGTTTTGAGGATAGTACAGCAACAAATGTGAAAATCGTCTGCGACTGTCGCTTGCGCAGAGAGACTCCAGAAATAAAGAAAGAGAACTATCATAGAGCCAAGATGCAAAAAGACAGCACTGGGGTTTGGATATACACCACTCCACCTTTGGCTCCTGAAGTTTACACTTACATGTTTGAAGCTGGGGGAAAACATAGTAATGACCCTAAAAATCCTGACTCCATTCGCGTGCGCTGCGATAAGATGAGCACTTTCATAGTGAATAGTACACCGCAAACGCAATTATACACCAGTAAGCCGTTGAGAGGACGAGTAGATACTGTGGTATTCAACAATCCGCTAGGCAAAAAGAGCAGGGGCGTTTTGGTGTATCTTCCTCCACAATACGATGACAATCAAGAAGATTACCCTGTTTTATACCTTCTTCATGGTCTTAATGGCAACGAATATTCCTGGACAGAACGTGGTCGTGCCATCGATATTCTCGACAACCTTATCGCACAAGAAAAAGCTAAACCCATGATTATGGTTCTTCCCGATGCTAATCCCGAAATGCTTATCGGCCAAAAACAAGACATAGGGTTATTCAAAAACATCTTGCTTTTTCCTTCTTGGGATGACCTGGACTTTGAAAAATGCTACCCGATTCTTGACTCTTTTTTGAGCCAAAAGTACCGTTTTTCAGCAACTCGCGGAGACCGCGCTGTGGCAGGGCTCTCCGCCGGTGGCAAACAATCCGCCAACTTAGTCAACATGTACGACAGTACTTTTTCTGCCGTGGGATTGTTCTCCCCTGTGGTAGGCAATAAACAACTGCCCAAGAGCAAATTCGCTAAATATTGGATCGGCGGCGGTCAAGGCGATTTTTTCCACCACAGAATCAACAAGTTCCGCAAGAAAATGCAACAAAGGCACATCCCCTACACTATGTATAATTCTGTAGGCGGCCACACCTGGCGCAACTGGCGCGTTTATTTCACGGAATTCTCGCAAACGCTGTTCCGGTAGGGTCGAGGGTCGAGGGTCGAGGGTCGAGGGTCAAGGGTCAAGGCAATAGGCATTAGGCAATAGGGAGTAGGGAATAGGCAAAGGCAAGTTTCAGGTTTCAGGTTTCTGGTTTCAAGTTTCTGGTTTCAAGTTTTAAGTTTTAGGTCTAAGTCTAAGTCTAAATCATAAGTCATAAATCTTACGTCATAAGTCAAAAGCTAACAGCTAAAACCAACAGTCAATATGAAAAACACCATCGCGTTCATCATAATAATTGCAATTTGCGGTTTAACGACAGCGCAGACGCAGATGCAGAACAACAAGTTCGAAGAGTGGACCACCACTGACAAAGGCAATGCCGTTCCGAAGTACTGGCATTCGTACGGCGACGGCGACTGCCAGCTGAAGGGCATTTACTCTTGGGGTTGCGGTCCGACTACAAAGAATCACAGCAACCGCGTAACCGGTCATACTGGTTACGGTTGCGAGATTTATTCCATCTCCATTGCGGGCAACCTCGTCAATGGAGTGCTCACTACCGGACAAATGCAATTCGCTTCACCAGAGGATAACAGTCCTAACAATTATACTTACACGGACAAAGATAACAAGCTGGGGCACAAAGCGGCCATGGCGTTCACCGGCCGTCCCGACTCTGTCTATTTTTGGTGCAAGTTTGAGATGAAGAATCCCTCCAACGTGGCCATCGCGAAATTCCACTTGCATGGTAACATCGCTTACCGAGATC
>Ga0310786_10003239_pt1 | contig 23874 bp, 22 predicted proteins | sample AusTroGonzalo_MG_FD_203881 | JGI IMG/M metagenome (GOLD analysis project Ga0310786, IMG submission 203881) | Bovine rumen microbial communities from tropical cattle in Woodstock, Queensland, Australia - Gonzalo_03 (v2) (version 2) | ecosystem: Host-associated > Mammals > Digestive system >...
TTCCGAACATGTATCACAATCGGAAGGTTACGTTCCTGTGCCACAGTAACTTGCTGCGAGAAAACTTCTATTTGTTCGTCAAGAAATGTTTTGTCCCAATACAAATCAATGCCAATCTCGCCAATGCCAACAATGTTCCGCTTCGGCAATTCCGCAAAAAAAGCGTCAAGTTCCGATTGGAAGTTTTCGTTTACCGAGGTTGGATGCACGCCAAGCATTGGGAAACAGTGTTCAGGATATTGTTCCGCAACGGCAAACATCTGATTCCGTGACGAAGAGTCAATGTCGGGAAGAATCATTTTCTCCACGCCCATTGAAACCGCACGGCGGATAACTTCGTCGCGGTCGGAATCGAATGCTTTGTCATATACGTGGCTGTGGGTGTTTACAATTGATTGAGAATTGACAATTGAGGATTGAGAGTTATTCTTCATCATCTTCGAGATTTATGGTGTCTTCTTTGCCAGCTACCAGCAGCACAAATTCTCCTTTGGGTTGTTTTTCCTGAAAATGCTTGATGACGGTTGGAATACTGCCACGCACAACTTCTTGGTACACTTTTGATATTTCGCGCACTACCGCCACATTTCGTTCTCCGATAAATTCCTGAATTTGCGTAAGCGTTTTGATGATTCTGTGGGGCGATTCATAAAAAATGATTGTCCGTGTTTCGTCCTTCAGCCCAATTAGACGGCTTTGGCGGCCTTTTTTGTGGGGTAGGAAACCTTCAAAACAAAATCTGTCGGTTGTGAAACCGCTCATCACAAGAGCTGGCACAAATGCCGTGGCTCCAGGCAAACATTCCACTTCGATGTCGTTTTCAATGCAATGTTTTGTGATTAAATATCCCGGGTCGGAAATCGAAGGTGTGCCGGCATCGGAAATCAACGCGGTGAGCGAATTTTCGCGGATACAGTCGAGAGTGCGGTCGAGCGTGGCGTGTTCGTTGAATTTATGATGCGCCATCATACGGGTTTCTATGCCAAAATGTTTCAGCAAATTGCCCGACGTGCGGGTATCTTCGGCAAGAATCAAGTCTGCCTGTTTCAGCACTTCCACCGCGCGGAAGGTCATATCCTGCATATTCCCGACAGGAGTCGGAACGACAACCAATTTTCCCATACTATAAATATCTTCGTTCCACTATTGCTAAAAAGTCCTGAACATCAGCACTTTCAAAATCCCAATCGAATTCTTTCTTCAAATATTCAATTGCTTCGTAGAAATTCGGTAATCCATTCAGCACGGCGATTGTGTTTTCAAACAAATCCTGGTTGCGGTTGAACAACACGTATCTGTAGCGCACACGGTCGTTGATGCCAATTGCGCCCATAATTTCCGCTATCGGTTTTTTGCCCAATTTTGTTCCCAAATCGGTAACTTGTTTTGGTGTGAAAAGTTCTTGTTTTTTTGCTGGTTCTTCAACAGGTTCGGGCGTTGGTTCAGGTTCTGGTTGAGAAACTTCCTCAACTTTCGGTTCGGGAATTTGTTCCTCTTGAACAGGCTCGTCTTTAACTGACAGAACATCAATGATTTGTTCCTCGGCTGGTGCTTGTTCCTTCGCTGTTTCCACGACAGGTTTTTCTGTTGGTTCAACACCATTTTTGTCGGGGACAACTTGTTTCAGTTCCGACAGCAAATCGTACAATTCCCGTGTTTTCTGCAATACAATATCTATTTCGATGGCTGGAATAACCGATTGTGAATCATACGCTTGCACATATCGGTTTACATCAGCGGCACGTTTTTGGATTTCAACAAGATTTTTGTCCATACGTTCTATTTTGTACAAATGTAAGGAAATAATTCAAATGTTTCAATTTTATCTTACTTCATTGCCTAACAATAAAGCATTGTCGCATATAAAGCAAAGAGTAGAGAGAATAGTATAGGATTTTTGTTTCTCCATATTTTTACGTTTCTTTGTATAAAAACTTTTGTGCAATGGCGAATTTGGATTATAAGGCGGAAATAATTCGTTTTAAAAAAGAAAAGAATGCGGTCATTTTAGCGCATTATTATCAAAACGATGACATTCAGGATATTGCTGACTTCTTGGGTGATAGTTTAAAGCTTAGCCAAATGGCACTGCAAACCGACGCTGACATTATTGTGTTCTGCGGTGTGCATTTTATGGCGGAAACTGCAAAAATTCTGTCGCCGCATAAAAAAGTGCTGTTGCCAGTGATGAATGCTGGTTGTCGTATGGCAGACACTATCACAAAAGAAGCATTACTCCAATATAAGACCGAACATCCTGACACAAAGATTATCACGTATGTGAACACCACCGCCGAAATTAAGGCGTTGAGCGATTGTATCTGTACGTCAACAAACGGTCTCAAAATCATAAACTATTACCTCAATAAGGGCGAAAAAATTCTTTACACTCCCGACCAAAATCTGGGGAAATATGCAATGCACATTTCTGGAAAGCAATTCGAGGTTTGGGACGGATGTTGCCCAATCCACCACTACGCACGTGTCGATAAAATAAAGGAACAAAAGACATTACATCCGAATGCTTTAATTATTGCGCATCCAGAGTGTCAATTGCAAGTATTGGAAATGTCCGACTATGTTGGTTCCACTGCGGAACTCCTTTCATTCGTCACTAAAAGTGACGCAACCGAATTCATTGTTTGTACCGAAAAAGGTGTGTTACATCCTATGCAAAAACAAAATCCAGATAAGAAATTCTACCTTGGCTGTCCAAGTTTTATCTGCCACGATATGAAACTTACCACTCTGGAAGATGTGTACAACTGCTTACAACAAGAGGCTAACGAGATTTTTGTTGATGAATCCATACGCCAAAAAGCTGTTAACGCACTGAATACGATGTTGGAGATTTCGAAGATGTAAAATCACAGTAAAGATTATTACATCGTTTCCATAAAGAATAAAAGGGATTTAAACGATATGTGTCAAATTGTGCGATATTGTTGGTTGCTGGCGATGACAATGATTTGTCTTGCACAAACTATATACGCACAAGAATTTAAGCAATTTTTCTATCCCGATGGCTCCGTTTCTTCAGAAGGGACAATGGTGAACGGGAACCCCGATGGCTATTGGAAATCGTATTATCAGGACGGGACGCTTAAATCCGTGGGAAAACGCACTAATTTCCAACTCGACAGCATTTGGTGCTTTTACGACGAACATGGAAACCTGCAAAAAGAAATTTCATATTTTGAAAACCATAAAAATGGATTTTATAAAGAATATGCTGTTGCAGATTCTGATATTTATTTAAGTATGAGTGTGTTATATGTGAATGACCAAAAGCAGGGCGTTGAACAATATTTCTCGCCGAATGGAACACTCATCAAGGAAATCCCCTACGAAAACAATCACAAGGAAGGAAAAAGTTTTGAATACAACGACAGCGTGGTCACCACCATTTCCATCTACGAAAACGACAATCTTCTTTCCTCGCAGTCAATCAACCGCACCGATGCGCAAGGGCGAAAAACCGGGCAACACATCAGTTTTTATCCCAACGGGGCTATGAAAACTGAGGCAAACTACACCAACGGGAAACTAAATGGTCTTTACAAACTATATAATCAACACGAACAACTGGTGCAAGTTGGCAACTACGAACACGATTCGCTGATTTACTCCAGCTCGTCAATGGCGGAATTCGAAGACCCGTTTGAGAAAAAAGAATATTACGCCGATTCAACTCTGAAATACAAAGGTTCGTTCCGCGACGGAAAACCAATTGGTGTTCATCGTTCCTACAATTCCAAAGGGGTAATTACCGACGGGGCGCTGTACGACGTGAACGGAACACTGATTGGCCATGGCATCACGCAAGAAAACGGCGACAAAAGTGGAGATTGGGTTTTCTATTTTCCCAATGGCAAAAAGGAATCGGAAGGAATTTTCTCCAATGGTCAAAAAAGCGGCTTGTGGAAATTCTACTATCCTGACGAAACTCTCAAGCAAACAGGCAATTTCCGTGAGGGCAAATTCGATGGCCCGTGGCGATTCTACAGCGAAGTAGGCGATTTGCAGAAAGAAGAGGAATACGCCAATGGTCAGCGCAATGGTCTCAGCATAGAATACGACGACGAGGGAGAAAAAATTTTAGAGGGGATGTACAAAGACGACCAACGGCAAGGTGTTTGGGAAATTCGCATTGGCGACATCGTTTCAAAAGGGAAATACGCCTACGGCGAGAAAAATGGCGTTTGGGAAAGCTCGTACCTCAACGGCAACAAAGCGTTCAAAGGCGATTACATTGGTGGCAAGCCTAACGGCACACACACATATTATTACCAAAATGGACAAATTGAGCACAATGAGCAATGGAAATCAGGCAAAGCCGTAAAAAACTGGAATTACTACACCGTAAACGGTAGCTTGAAATACTCTATCTATTATAAAGACGGCAAAGAAAATAGAATTGTGGCTCCCTCAAAATAACCACAAAAATTGAGCATTAATAATTGTGGTTATTTTTCATGCTTATAAGCATCAAAATTACCTAATATTTGCTCTATGTGTATGACTTCTGGACAGGAATCCCAAGTAAATCCACCGCCAGTCAAATACCATTTGTTGCGTTCCGAAACAGGGACTTTCTTTATAGACGGAAAAGCAGAGATTGGAGCTATAATATCCCTGCCGTCCTTTAGACTTACACATAATTTCCCTCTTATGGGAAACGATATCTTTTTTATAGCTGGAATAGTATTCCAAAAACCCTCTACCTTTATCATAGCTGTTATTTTTTAACCGTTATTATCTTAACTTGTTTCCCCTGTTTAAATATTTTCCATTGCGCCAACAGTTTTTCTTTATATTCTTCAATAATTTTTAGGACTTGGTTTATCTGCTGTTGAGTAAGACTGCCTTGTTTTTCGACGGAAATATTTGGTTCAAGCCATATTTTGCAATACTCGTTCGTGTCTTTTTTGCCTACATGTACATGCGCTCTATTTTCGTTCGCGTCGGTGCCATAAAACAAAAATATCCAAGTGATTTTTGCAGTTATATACAATAATACTTTTGGCATAATCTAACTTTTTACAAATATACTATTCTTTGAAAAAAAAGCAATATTTGGCCGTGCGTTCCAGAAGGTTTTCCCAAAAGGCTTTAGGATGCTGAAATTGATTCAGAAACATCTTGACTAATTTTCGGAGATATTTCGGAATTTTTAAAAAATGCGGAATTGTAAACTATTGAATTTGTGTGCATTGAGCATTATAAAGTAGCCTCGCCGGGAATCGAACCCGAATCAATTGTTTAGGAAACAACTATTCTATCCATTGAACTACAGGGCCAACTCTTAGCAGTCAACTTCCCTCAGTTCAAATTCAAGGCTCAGCAATTTGGAGAACCTCATTCCCGACGACATCATATCCAAGTCGTTTTTCTTGTATTTCCAAATAACTTGAACAAACACATTTTCGCTTATTTTTTCCAATTGCAAGAATATTTTCGCAATCTGTTTTGCCGTCGATGTGTTGAAATATTCCATAAAGAATTCAAAATCCATATCGTTGGTGGCTTCGCTGGCATATTGCGTCAGCCAAGCAAACACCGGCTCATAAAATGCAACCGAATCTTCGGGCAACGACCTACCCGAGATGGAGAATTTATTGTTTTCCGCATCCAAGATTATTTCTGGAGTTTCTTCAGTTGCTTCTATGTGTAAGGTTTCCATACTAAATAATTACTTGCATTAATATAAATGAAATTGTGTCGTTGACAGGCGATATTTCATAATTGATTTTATGGCCGCTCTTCATTCTTAGGTCAACGAGCCCAAGACCAGCTTCCTTGCTGTTGTCAACATCGAAATCGAGTAGACATTTCATATAATAGTCGTCAATTTCCTCATCGTTGAGCATATTGAGATGGTCGATTTTGGTTGTAACTTTTTCCATCGACACTTTATCGATGTAATTGCCCGCATTGAGGCTGAATTCCTCGCCATCCTGCGCAATGTAGAACAACACTGGATTTCCGCCTGGACGGTCTTCGCTGTTCTTCGACCCGTGTTTCACCACATTTTGGAGCATTTCAACCATCACGTTGCACATTTTTTTCTTGCGCTCCAAACGGCCAAACGCCTGTTCGTTAATCAACGCCAAAATGTCCATCAAACTCTTTTGGTTCAATCCACCATTGAAAATCAACGTGACATTTTTCTGCAAAATGAATTTGTGGAGAGCTACAACGTCTTGAATATCAATAAAATCTATCGAAACTTCGTCCAACTGTTGCGAAATCGAAGTGTTCATATAGAAATATGAAATTTCATCATTGATTTCTTCGAACGTGTAGAACAATTTATTCCCCGACTTGCGCGCCATTTCTATCAAACCAAGTCCGGCTCCACCTTTGTTCGAAATGCTTCCGTCTTCCAAAACTTGTTTGTAATACTCTTTCAAAGAATCCTTATCGAGGCTGTTCACCTTGTCGAGCAACTGTTTCAAATGCGGAATGGCATCGTTGTTCACCACATTGCCCGATGTCATTTGGTAGGATTTGTCCTTGTTGCAAATCACAAACATACCCGATTGGTCGTCTGGCTGCGTGTCAACATTTTCATCAACAAATTGGTGGCGTGTAATGTTTTGCAGACATTCCACCATAATTGAGAACACACGTTTTTTCAATTTCGACGACTCTCCTATGGAATCAAGATTATTCTCGGTCAACGCAATAATGCTGTCGGTGATGACTTGCGAGAAAAATCCCCGATACACATACACCAAATCCTCACGTTGAAGCCCTTCAAACAACGTTAATTCGTTAATTTGTTTTTCTATTTGCTCTTGTTCCATATTACAAAAAAGAGTAACAATGCGAAGTTAGACATTTTTTCTGAAAAACCATAATTTTTGGCAACGAAATTTCAATTTTTTCATTCAACGACTTTTATTAGTTTTGTAACGGAATAATTTAGTGGATTTTCCGTTATACTGAAAATGAAACATTTTGTTGTCAACATTGCGCTGATTTTCTGCCTTGGATGCGTGTTCACATCGTGCCAAAAGGATTTTTATGCAACCTCAAGTGGCGACAGGCTTTCGCTTTCCACCGACAGCGTGCGGTTCGACACCTTGTTCACACAGAAAGGCAGCATCACACAGTGCGTAAAAATCATAAATAATTGTAAGGGAATCATAAAAATCAATAAGATTTACCTCGCAAAACAAAAATCCTCGGAATTTTATTTTAATGTAAACGGTTTTCAAGGACCACTTGTTGAAAATATCGACATTGACGCGGGTGACAGCGTGTTCGTGTTTGTGCAGACTAAATTGGGAAACCAAAACGTTGACACGATTCTGTTTCACGAAGACCGTTTGAAAATTGAATATAACTCCGTCTGCGACAGCATAATACTCTGCGCGTGGGGACAAGACGTGATAAATTATAAAGGTGAAGCTCTCAACACAACAACATTCACAGCCGGGAAACCGTATGTAATCTACGACTCGCTGATTGTGAACGAAGGCGAAACGCTCACCATCGAGGCGGGAGCAAGATTGTATTTCCACTATAACGCTAACCTGTTTGTCCGTGGCACGCTGAAAATCCAAGGTACAAGCGATTCGCCCGTGAACATTTCATCCGACCGACTTGAACAGACCTACCAACTTCTCCCCGGACAATGGGGAAGCATTGTGTTTGAGCCCTCAAGTTCCAACAATGAAATTACGTACACAAAAATTATAAACGGCACCAACGGGCTTGTTTTTCACGGAAAACCTGAAAATGATATTGCCTGCGAAATTGCCAACACGCAGATTTCCAATATGTCGGGATATGGAATTTTTGCCCAAAATGCCGCCATTGAATGCTACAACAGCGTTCTTGCAAATTGCGAATATTCCATTGTGAATGTGCAAGGTGGCTCGTTCCACTCGGTGCATAACACTATTTATAATGAAGGAACGCCACAAGGACGGAAATACTTTTCGTCGGTTTCTATCAGCGACTACAAAACCGACTCAACCACCACGCTCACTAAAAAAGCTGAATTCTACAATACAATTATTGTAGGCTCAATGTCGAATGAAATCACCATTACCGCGGAAAACGGCGACAATTCCATGCCGTGCGTGTTCCAAAACTGTCTGCTCCGCGACACATATACAAAAGCCGACAGTACATATTATATTGACAACGTGTTCTACGATCGTGAAAAAACACTCTTTACGCAACCGGGAGTTTATACGCTTGATTCGCTTTCGCAGGCAATCAACATTGGGAAGCTGGAGTTCGCAAACTCCCACCCCACCGATTTGCTGACACATTCCCGTACCACCGACGGCAACCCTGACGCTGGAGCCATAGAATATTATTATGAAGAAAAGAAAGAGTAAACTATTCCTGATATTTTGTTTTTTGAATCTATGCTGTTTCGCACAACAGCCTGATTTTCTATTTATGTCGTATAACGTTGAAAATCTGTTTGATACGATAGACAATCCTCACAAAAACGATGATGAATTTTTGCCGACAGGCGAGAAAAAATGGAATTCCTATCGTTACCATAAAAAGTTGCGTGACATAGCAAAAGTGATTGTAGCCGCTGGACAAGACTGGCACAATCCCGACGTGATTGGTTTGTGTGAGGTTGAAAACGACACCTGTTTGAAGGATTTGATACACAAAACTATACTGTCAAATTTTCATTATAACTATATCCATTACGATTCCGAAGACGCTCGTGGAATTGACGTTGCATTATTATATAATGAACAGACATTCAAGCCGATTTTTCATCAGCCGTTGCGGGTTGTTTTCGATGACGACACGAGCCGTAAAACTCGTGATATTTTGTATGTTACGGGAATAATAACTGCCACGAACGATACAATCCACATTTTTGAATGTCATTTCCCGTCGCGACGTGGTGGAAAAATCGAAAGTGAACCATATCGCATGGCGGCGGCACATGTCGTCCGTAACAAAATCGACAGCATTTATTCAAAAAAATTTCGCCCATACATTCTTGTTTCTGGCGATTTTAACGACTCGCCAACTGACAAAAGCATACTGGAAGGCATTAAAGTGATAGGTCTTGCAGCTGCGAAACTCCCAATTTTCAGCAATTGTCTTTATGGGCTTGATGACATGAATGCCGAAGGCACGCACAAATTTCAGGGTGAATGGGAATTTTTGGACCAGGCAATGGTGAGCTGGCATTGGCCATTTGAATATACGATTCAGTATCAAGTTCTTCAAAACGAATTTTTGCTGAAAAAAAGCGAAAAAACAGGTGAAAGCAGTCCGTACCGAACATATCTCGGGCCCTATTACAAAGGCGGTATCAGCGACCATTTGCCAATAATTGTTTCTTTTAAGAAACGTGACCGCATGCAGATAGAAGAATCACAAACAAGTGGCAAATGATTCTTCGCTATTGGCAACAAGCGTTTTCCCAAAACAAACGTGCCGTTAGGCACAAAATATTGGTAGAAACAAAATATCCTCATTTCTTTTCGTGCCGTTAGGTACGAATTATTTTATAACCTATCACAACGTGCCTAACGGCACATTTGTTTTTCCCTCTATTGTATTGCATTGTTATAAAACTATTTCATAATCGAATAATTATTACCTTTGTAAAAAATAGGACAATGAATTCTAATCTTGACCCTGAACATATTTCTAACAAAGACAGTGAGTTCGAGAAACAGCTTCGTCCGCTTGATTTCGATGATTTCACGGGGCAGTCGAAAGTTGTGGAGAACCTGAAAATCTTCGTTGCTGCTGCGAAAATGCGTGGCGAATCGCTCGACCATGTGCTGTTGCACGGACCTCCAGGGCTTGGAAAAACTACGCTTGCCAATATCATTGCCAACGAACTTGGCGTGAATTTCAAAATAACATCGGGACCTGTGCTTGACAAACCAGGCGATTTGGCAGGTTTGCTCACCAGTCTTGAGGAAAACGACGTCCTGTTTATCGACGAAATCCATCGTCTATCGCCTGTTGTTGAGGAATATTTGTATTCGGCGATGGAGGATTTCCGTATAGACATTATGATAGACAAAGGTCCCAGTGCCCGTTCGGTGCAGCTTTCGCTGGCTCCTTTTACGTTGATTGGTGCAACTACACGTTCGGGGTCGCTCACCAGTCCGCTCCGTGCCCGTTTTGGCATAAAATGTCTGTTTGAATATTACGACATAGACCTCCTCACCAAAATTGTGGAACGTTCGGCAGGAATACTCAATATTGACATTGAAACCCAGGCGGCGAAGGAAATCGCATCGCGTAGCCGTGGAACTCCACGTATTGCCAACGCCCTTTTGCGCCGAGTCCGCGACTTTGCGCAGGTGAAGGGTTCGGGAAATATCACGCTCGACATTACTCAGTTTGCTTTGGAATCGCTCAATATTGACAAATATGGACTCGATGAGATGGATAACAAAATCCTTTGTACCATTATCGACAAATTTGGTGGCGGTCCTGTCGGTGTGAATACCATTGCAACGGCGGTAGGAGAGGATTCTGGCACTATTGAGGAAGTGTATGAACCATTCTTGATAAAAGAAGGTTTTCTGCAACGAACTCCTCGTGGGCGAGAAGTTACTCCTTTGGCATACAAACATTTAGGTCGTTTGCCAAATGCAAAACAAGGAAGTTTATTTTAACAATGTTTCATCTTTTTAATACAATGCAAAAATTAGAACCAAACGACCCCTGCTGGTGCGGGAGCGGAAAGAAATACAAGAAATGCCACTGGCTTCAGGATTGTGAACTCGACAAATATCGCCGTGAAGGTTTTCGGATTCTGCCACGCACAATTTTATATTCTGCCGAGGAAATTGAGAAAATCCGTGCTGCCGGTGCGTTGAACCACGCCGTGCTCGATATGGTTCAGTCGGAAATCAAGGAAGGTGTTTCCACCGAACATCTCGACAATCTTGTGCGTGAATTCACCTACGACCACCATGGTATTCCTGCGTGTCTGAATTACGAAGGATTTCCAAAAAGTTGTTGCATCTCCATCAACGAAGTCGTGTGCCACGGCATTCCTTCGCCCGATAAAATAATAAAAGATGGCGACATTGTGAATGTTGACTGTACCACAATTCTCGATGGCTATTTCGGCGACAGCAGTCGTATGTATTGTATTGGCAACGTGGCTCCGAACGCACAGAAATTGGTCGATGTGGCAAAAGAATGTCTTGAAATTGGATTGAAACAAGTTAAGCCGTACGGCAGGCTGAACGATATTGGCGATGCCATTGAACCGTATGCTAACGATAACGGATTCAGCATTGTACGTGACTTATGCGGCCACGGCATTGGCAAAAAATTCCACGACGAGCCCGAAGTGGTGCATTACGCGCAACCCCGTCAGCGAGGCGTGCTGATGGTTCCAGGCATGGTTTTCACCATTGAACCAATGGTAAACGAAGGCACCTGGAAATGCAAATTCCTAAAAGACGGCTGGACAGTCATCACCGCCGACAAAAAACTCTCCGCCCAATGGGAACACACGCTGGTGGTGACGGAAAATGGGTGTGAGATTTTGACGTAATGTTTAATGCGTAATGCTCAATGCTCAATTGAAATGAAAAAAGATACTGAGAATATTCTTCTTGTAAAAAGTAAATCATTTGCCATTCGAATAATTCGGTTATATCAATTTTTATCACTTGAAAAGAAGGAGTTTGTTCTTTCCAAACAATTACTACGGAGTGGAACAAGCATCGGAGCAAATGCTAAAGAAGCTTCTCGTGGGCAAAGTAGAGCAGATTTCGCCTCAAAAATTAGTGTGTCTCTTAAGGAGGCAAGCGAATCAGAATATTGGTTGGATTTATTGTACGAAACAGAATATATATCGAGAGAAGAATATACGAGTTTACAGCAGGATCTTTCTGAAATAATAAGAATTCTTATGTCTATTTCCCGTAGTGTTGCCCCTCGAAATTAATTACGCATTACGCATTGAGCATTACTCATTTATATATTCACGTTCCTTACTGCGCTAAGCTCTGCTATTACTGCGATTTTCATTTCAGTTTGAATTTGAAAACGCGCAAGGACTATGTGAATGCTGTTTGTGAGGAGTTGCGGATGCGGAAGGATTTTATTTCTGCACCTGTTGAGACAGTGTATTTTGGAGGAGGAACGCCGTCGTTGCTGAGTGTTGAGGAATTAAATGAAATTTTCACGGCTATTCGAACGAATTTTGTTGTTCAGCCACAGGCTGAGGTTTCGTTTGAGTGCAATCCCGACGATATTACCGAAGAATATTGTCACACATTGCGGAATTTGGGCGTAAACCGCTTGAGCATTGGCATCCAGTCATTTTTCGACGATGACCTTCGTGCGCTCAACCGCCGTCATTCTGCCGAATCAGCACGAAATGCAGTGAAAATTGCACAAAAAGTAGGTTTCCAGAATATTACCGTTGATTTGATTTACGGTCTTCCCAATATGACGGTGGAACGATGGAAACAGAATCTTGCCGAAGTCGAAAAACTCAACGTACAACACTTGTCGGCGTATTCGCTTATGGTAGAGCCACATACGGCGCTCAACACGTTTGTACGCCGTGGAACAGTTCATTTACCGACGGAAGAATCCGTTTTGGAACAATTTAATTATTTGATTGACTGGTTGGAGCAGATAGGTTTTGAGCAATATGAGATTTCGAATTTTGCCCGTAATGGTATGTATTCACGGCATAATTCATCGTATTGGACAGGCGAACCGTATCTCGGAGTTGGTCCGTCGGCGCACTCGTTCGATGGCGAAAAACGTTATTGGAACATTGCCCACAATGCAAAATACATTGCATCCATCAAACAAGGAATTGTTCCCTGTGAAACTGAGACATTGTCACCTCGTGATAAATACAATGAGCTGATATTGACTGGCTTGCGAACGAAACAAGGCGTTTGTTGTGACACCGTAAAAACTCTATTCCCCGAATTTTTCCCCACCTTCGAGCAGCACAAAAAAAGCTATCTCGCCCGACAACTTCTGCAAGAACAAAATGGTCGCATTTCACTTACCCGCAACGGCATCATGTTGTCGGATGCGATTATGAGCGATTTCTTTGTGACGGAGTAAATAAACTGGCTTTATTCGAAAGGTTAAGACCTGAACGAATAGATGTGTCTTCCCAATTGTTTGTTATTTTGATGAATGAGAAAATCGCAGTTATTTTTTCTTTATCGGTTCGCTGGTGAAATCCACACCGAGTTTTTGGAAAATTTTTCGGTCAACTTCGCTCAACATTACAGTGGTATGTACCTGACATCCTTTTAGTTTCGGAAGTTGTGAAATTGCTTTTTTGCAATTTTTGTCGTTGAGGCTGAGCATTGCAAGCGCCACCAAAACTTCGTCGGTGTGCAAGCGTGGATTGTTTCCGTGCAAGTACGTGAGTTTCAGGTCTTGTATCGGTTCAATCATTTCCGACGGAATAAGTTTCACTTGATGGTCGATGTGTGCCAAATGTTTTATCGCATTCAGTATCAATGCGGCACACGCGCCCAACAACGACGAGGTTTCTGCCGTGATGATGGTTCCGTCCTCAAGTTCGATTGCCGCCGACGGCACTTTCGATTTCTCCGCGCGTTCTTTTGCCGCAATGGTCGTTTTACGGTCGTTTGTGGTGATTTTTGCCTGTTGGAGCAACAATGCAATTTTATTCACTTCGCTTTCGTCGCACGTGCCTTCCACCAACTTGTTTGTTGCAGAATAATAGCGGCGGATAATTTCTTGTTTTGAAGCAAGACAACACGCTTCGTCGTCGATTATACAGTTCCCAGCCATATTCACGCCCATATCGGTCGGCGATTTATACGGATTTTCGCCGTAAATGCCTTCGAAAATAGCGTTCAGCACAGGGAAAATTTCAATATCACGGTTGTAGTTCACCGTGGTTTTTCCGTATGCGTCAAGGTGGAACGGGTCAATCATATTCACATCGTTGAGGTCGGCTGTGGCTGCCTCGTAGGCAATGTTCACAGGGTGTTTCAACGGAATGTTCCAAATCGGGAATGTTTCAAATTTTGCGTAGCCAGCTTTAATTCCACGTTTGTTTTCCTGATATAACTGGCTCAAACATACCGCCATTTTACCGCTTCCAGGTCCAGGTGCTGTCACAACAACCAACGGACGGGAAGTCTCCACGTAATCATTTTTACCAAAACCTTCGTCGGAATCAATCAACGCAACATTCGATGGATAGCCGTCGATGAGATAATGGTAGTATGTCTTGATATTCAATCGTTTAAGACGATTTCGGAATGCTTTCGCACTTTCCTGTCCTTTATAATGCGTAATGACAACCGAACCGACCATCAAGCCACGGCTTTCGAATTCGCTGCGCAGACGGAGCACGTCGGCATCGTAGGTAATGCCCAAATCTTCGCGCATTTTGTTTTTCTCAATGTCAACTGCACTAATCACAATCACGATTTCGGCATAGTCGCTCAACTGCATCAGCATTCGCAGTTTGCTGTCGGGCTGAAAACCAGGAAGTACGCGGCTTGCGTGGTAATCGTCGAACAATTTTCCACCAAATTCCAAATACAATTTGTTACCAAACTGCGAAACACGTTCTTTAATGTGCTCGGATTGGATTTTCAGATATTTCTCGTTGTCAAAACCTATTCTCATAACTGTATGTTATCTTGTTGTGGCTGTTCGGGTTCGCTTGCCGATGTGGTTTCCACGGGTGTTTCTTGTTGATTTTCAACTTCGTAGTTCACCGCCATCGCTATTTTAGTTTTGGATGGAAATATTGCCACTTGCCAAATAATAGAACCTGCAAAAAATATGAGGAAATAAAAATCTTTCCATATCAGCGCGAACAGCAATGCCACAATCGACAGCATATTCATTGTGACAAAGCGAACCAGCGTCGATGCCTTGAAAATATTCTCTTTTTCTTCGGTGGTTGTCGCTTTGTTAATTTGCCGTTTCCGTTGAATCAAAGCGATGATGTTCCAAGCTGCGAAAAATAGAGCAATTCCCAGCATTACAAAACCGATTGTGCTTGTGAATGTTGCAAGGTGGAAAGGAAAACCGCCGCACAAATACAAAATGATAACAAAGAAAAACACCTGCATCAGCAACAGCGCCGCTGTTATGATTTGCAGTGGCAGCGAAAATCTGTTTTTTACACCGTTCAAATTGACAATACTTGACATCGTACTATATTTTCAAAGCAAAAATAAATTTTTTCAGTTAATCGTAGGGTTTCTGTTGCAAAAAAGGTTTGAAAAATTTGCGTCACGCCAATCGTTTTCCTCTGCATTTCGGGCAAACGCCTTTTATCACATATTCCGTTTCCTCCACATTCCAACCTTCGGGAATGGGCACTGACGGAATTTCCACTTCGTTGATGCAAAATGTTTCGTGGCACACCACGCACGATATGTGTATGTGTCCGTGGTGATGCTCTTTATCGGAGCAATGGCAGATACAATATTTCTGCGTCCCCGAACCGTCGTCTATTTCGTGCAGAAGGTGTTTTTCGGAAAACAACGATAATGCGCGGAACAGCGTGGAACGGTCGATTGTCGGCAATAAATCTTCGGTGTCGGCGAGTGAAAACACGCCCGATGTTTTTGTGCTGATTGTCCGCCAAATAAGCGACCGCACCGCTGTGACACGAATGCCTGCATCCGTCAGACTTTGCTCAAAATCAATATGTTGCTGTTCGTGTCCCACGAAAAATGTATGCTATTACCGTTGAATAAGTTCTTTGGTAAGATTCAGCACAAGATTGCCGTCTTTCACTTCAACGTTGGCAGGTTTCAAGCGCACCATACCGATTGTCCAATCGCCTTTGCTCCAACGTTTGCTATCAAAGGTTTCGAAATCGTCAACCCAAAGCGGTTCGGTCGAAAATTCTTTTGTTTCGGTGTCATACGAATAAACTTTCACATAGTCGATATATTGCGAAATTGGCAGTTTTGATGGTTTCAACACGCCAACCCATTCTTCAACTTCGCTCGCCCACAAGTTGAAACGAAGGCTTTGCACTTCCGTGAGAGCTGTAACTTGGTCAGTTCCAGCCTCATTGGTTTTTGTGCAGCGCATTTTTACGCCGTCAACATACCACACAACGGAATCAGGAGTCCAATCAATCATAAATTCGTGGTAATCAGTGTTGAACGCAGCCACAGGCGAAAGCGAATGGCGTTCCTCGCTGGTGATTTTAGCATTGCGGTTGCCCGTAATAATATTCGACTGGAATTTCAGGGAATCTTTTCCCACAATTTCAATGTCGATTTCGTTCCAGAGTTTGCTTCCAGCAATGTCGGAGTTGTTGTAATAAATAAACATGGAACTTACGCTGCCCTGAGTGTAGCCCATTTTCATACGAGCCACAAAACGGCCATATTTGAACGTGCTTCTGGTGTATATTTCCGAACCGTACAAATTATATTTCGTACTCCATTTTGCGTAGATTCGGGTTGTTTTCTCCAACACACGGTCATTGTCGAAGTCCCATTTTACCGTACACTTTGAATTTTTGTACCATCCATCGAAATAATAGTCATCGCTTTCTAGGTCGGCAGGTTTTTCAAGAAGAGAACCGTAGTCGACAGTGTCTCTTGTCGTAGCAACTGTAGCTAAGTTTGATTTGAAAATCACAACGCAATGCTCTTTCGTTTCCCATTTTGCATACAATGTGGTGTTACCCAACACTTTATCCGTTTCGAAATCCCAGGGTGTAACACATGCCATTTCCTTGTACCATCCGTCAAATACATAATATTCGTCAACAGGAATTTCGGGTTTTGTTATCAACGAGCCATCTTCCACATAGACAGTGTCGATTGCTGTGCCTTTGCCTTGCAAATCAAAGACTATCGCATATTTTGGGGTAACATTTTCTTTTTCTTTATCACAACTTGCCAATATTACAGAAACCATTGCAAAAAGCGCAATCAAAAAATATTTTTTCATAGAAATTCAATTTAGAAATTTCCGTGAAGATATAAAGAATAAATGAGAGCGACAAATTTATCTAGAAATATTTGAGAAACGTTATCAAATTTCTTTATTTGGAATCACGTATCTAACTATAAATAATACAGCAAATTTTACTACTTTTGTTTCAACAAAAACAACGGATGTATGTCGAATTCAACGATTAAAACTAATTATCCAGCGTTATACACGCTCGTTATCGTATTTTTCTTTTGGGGATTTATTGCAGCAAGCAACGGTGTGTTCATTCCGTTTTGCAAACATCATTTTTCGCTCGACCAATTCCAGTCGCAGTTGATAGATTTCGCATTTTACACGGCATACTATATTGGTGCGCTTATTTTGTTTATAATTAGTACGTTGCGCAAGTCCGACATCGTAGGCAAGTGGGGTTACAAAAAAAGTATCATTTACGGATTGTTGTTTTCGGCTGTGGGTGCTGTGGCAATGATTATTGGCGTGAAAACCGATGTGTACGTTGGATTGCTCATCGGTTTGTTTACCGTGGCGTTGGGCTATTCGTTGCAGCAAACCGCCGCGAATCCGTTTGCCATTGCGCTTGGCGACCCGAAAACTGGCAGCGACCGCATCAATTTGGGAGGAAGCATAAATTCTTTTGGAACTACTATCGGTCCGCTGATTCTTAGCTTCGCGCTGTTTGGCGCGGTGGGCGACATCACCAATAACCAAATTAATAACCTGAACCTCGACAATGTGGTTGTGCTTTATTCCGTTGTGGGCGTTTTGTTCCTGTTTGCGGCTGCTATTTTCTATTTCTCGAAAAAAATGCCCGATTGCATTCAGAAATCCGAAGTGGAAACATCGCACAAATCGCTACGCATGTTCTTGGTTATCACCGTGTTGTTGCTTGTGTGCATGATTCCCGTGTTCAACAGTTACAAATCGGAAGGTTTTATTATGCTGAATTTCGGCGACATTGAAATGAACCGTATGTATTGCCTGATAGGCGCATTTGTTACCGTTATTGGCGCACTTGTGTTTGCCCATTTAAAAGCAAAAAAAGACAGCAACGGCTGGGGCGCACTACAATATCCACAGTTGGCGTTGGGACTGATTGCGCTGTTTTTCTATGTGGGCGTGGAAGTCAGCATTGGCAGTAATTTAGGAGGATTGTTGAACGAGGATGAATTTGGCGGATTTTCGGCGGCGCAGATTGCTCCGTTTGTGTCGATGTATTGGGGTGCGCTGATGATTGGCCGTTGGTGTGGCGCGGTGCTTGTGTTCAATCTGAAAAAAGTCACAAAAATCATTGCCTTGGTTGCCGCTCCGATTATGGCATTTTTGCTTGTAATAGCCGTAAATACAGTTGCTGGACACGATATGAAAATGTTGTATTATTTTATTGTGTGCGTGTTGGTGCAAGTGGTAGCCTTCATTTTGTGCAAGGAAAAACCTGTGCGGACATTGTTTGTCTTTGCCGTGTTGGCTATGATAGCAATGACAGTTGGACTTTGTACCACGGGAATGATTGCCGTGTATGCGTTCCTTTCGGGAGGTCTGTTCTGCAGCATTATGTGGTCGAACATTTACACGCTGGCAACGCTCGGACTTGGAAAATACACCTCGCAAGGCTCGTCGTTCCTTGTGATGATGATTTTAGGCGGTGGCATTATTCCGCCAATACAAGGAAAACTTGCCGACATTATTGGCATTCATAGTTCGTATGTTCTGCCAATTATTTGCTATGCGTACATTGCATTTTTCGCCGTTGCGGCAAAACGAATTTTGAAAAAACAAGAGATTTTAATTGATTAATGAAAAAGGGCTAACTTCTTTCTCACTCCATACACAATTCCACCTGCCAAAATCGCTCCTGTGCTGTTTGCCACAAGGTCGAGCATGTCGTTGGTGCGGTTGCTGAGTATTGGTTGCAAAATTTCTATGGTGCCGCTTATGATGCAGATTACCGCTACCGAAATGCCAATGAATTTGAGCGTGAGTGGGAAGAAATGGCGGCTGTTGCAAAGAAATAAAAAGGCTAATCCAAAATACATACACGCATGTATTACTTTGTCTTGATGCGGAAACAAATATAGCTTGGGACTGATGTGGCTCGACGATATGAAACTTGCCACCAAAATTCCAACAAACCACAAAATTGTGGGCGTGTATCGAAGTAATTTTATTCCCATTTCAGTCGAGTTACAGTTTTGAAAAATTCATTGACTTCGACAGGTTTCGCTACGATTTTTCCCGCCTGAATCAAATAAATTGTCGGAGTGGCGTAGATGTAGTACGACTCGGCAAGCTCGCCGTCCCAACCATTGGTGTCAATCAAATTGCGTGATTTGTTGAATTTTGGATGTTCGTTGATGAACTTTTCCCAATCGTTGGTGGTAGTGTCGAGCGACACAGTGATGAGTTTGTATTTTGGTTTCGACAGTTCCGAATAGTGCTCAACAAGTTGTGGCACAGCTTCAACGCAGTGACCGCACCACGTCGCCCAAAATACCAATGCTATGTATTCCGAAGAGAAATCTATGTCTTTTTTCGGGTTCATTGCCGAAAGAATGTCAAGCGGGGCTTGTTTGCCAACGGCAAGCTCGGTATTGCTGAGCGCTTTTCGTTGCAATGTCGTTTTTTCATTGTTGCTGCAAGAATTTTCAGCCAAATATTTCTGCGAAATGTACGCCACAATTTCGCTCGCTCCCATAGACTCGAATCCACCAAGAAGGTAGTTCACAATGAATTCGTAGGTGGTTTCGTTCACCGAAGCCTTGTCCAGAATTGTGTCAACCGCCGACATAAAAATGGCGTTTTTATTGGACTGCTGGATTTGTTGCGTGTAAACCGACAAATAATGGATTGCCGCTGCGGTAAACACTTCGGAGTTGATGAGCGACGTGTCGGCAAAATCAACATCGTCAAAAAAATGGGCTTTCAAAAAGGCATTTTTCTCCGACTGCGAAAGAAGCATAGGCGGTGCCGGTGTAGCCGACGATTTTATGATTTTCCACGCAAACGTGCCTTTTCCCCGCTCGTAGAAACTTGCCATATCGCTGGAATATTGCTGAATCAGACGGAGATATTCCTGTTCCGCCTGTCCACGGAATTCGTCGCCAATGTAGTTGTCGTAAATGGTTTCGAGCAATTCCACCTGACTGGTGAAAATGGCGTTTTTCTTCAAAAATTGGTAGTACAAGTCATTTTCCTTCGACATCATTACTTGTATGTACGCATTCGGATTGATTGCCTCGGTGGAGATTGCAACACTTTCTTTATTAAATATGAATGGCACTTCGGCGTTGTTCAGCTGCGGGAAAATGAACTTGTAGAATCCCGTTTCGTCGTCGTCGGTAAATGTGGTTTTGAACAAACCATAGCGGTCGGCGATGAGCGTGTCGGTTAAGATGGCAAGGTCGCCTTCAACTTTTGTGAGATATGTTTTTTGTCCGCCGAATCCGTTGACAGCCAACGAGATAGTGTATTCAGCGGCAAAGCCGCAGTATGTCAAACAGATGCAAATAAGTGTGTTAATCAATTTCATTTTGTCAAAATCTATAGAAATCGTTGCCGAAAATAAACAAAAACTTGCAAAAACGTTTGATTTTACGAAAATTAGTTATATTTGCGCTGTGAAATTTTGATTTGAGGGGACGAACAAGTCCCCTCTTTTTTTGTGGTAATTGAATAATGGCGATAGCGAAAGAGAAAATAGAATCATTGGTAGCGAAATTCACCGAGGGCACCGATATGTTTTTGGTGTCGCTCTCAATTTCGTCGGCAAATGTGATAATGGTTGAGGTTGATGCCGATTCGTCGGTTGACATTGACACGTGCGTGAGCCTGAGCCAGTTCATCGAAAGCAATCTCGACCGCAATGTTGAGGATTTCGAGCTGACGGTTTCGTCGGTGAGTCTGTCGGAGCCGTTCAAAGTTCGCCGCCAATATTTGAAGAATATCGGAAAAATGGTGACTGTGACCACCGCCGCACGAAAATATCAAGGCGAACTGCTTGCAGTGGGCGACGAATCGGTTACGGTGAAACACATCGATGTGGTGAAAGTGCCGCCAAAAAACAAGAAAAAAGAAATGGAATTCACAACGGAAATACCATTCGCCGATATTCAAAAAACTGAATGTGTAATTCTGTTCAAAAATAAAATAATCTAAACGTTAAGTATCAAAAAAACAATTGTAAAGCGATGAAAGTAGAACATCAAAATTTAGCGGAAGCTTTTTCAGAATTCAAGACTGACAAGAACATCAACCGTCCTACTATGCAGAAAATTCTGGAAGAGGTTTTAAGTAATTTGTTAAAACGTAAGTTCAACATCGAGGATGATGAAGCTATCAAGAAAAGTTTTAACATTATTATAAATGTTGACAAAGGCGACTTTGAAATTTGGCACAACCGTGAAGTGGTTGCCGACGAGGATTTTAAAGATGCGCTGAGTCAGATTTCTCTTTCTGACGCTCAAAAAATCGACGAAGATTTTGAAATCGGCGAAGATGTTACCGATAAAATCAGCATAGAGGATTTCGGACGCCGCGAAGTGTTGTCGATTCGCCAAAACTTGATTTCGAGAATCATGGATTTGGAGAAAAACAACATCTACGAAAAATATAAAGACCAAATCGGCGAAATCGTGACCGGCGAGGTTTACAACGTATGGAAAAAGGAAATTCTTGTTCTCGACGACGAACGTAACGAATTGTATTTGCCGAAATCGGAACAAATTCCATCTGACCGTTTCCGTAAAGGCGACACGGTGAGAGGCGTTGTTGCCCGCGTTGAAATGAAAAACGGCACGCCGCTCGTAATCATTTCAAGAACATCGCCATATTTCTTGGAACGTTTGTTTGAATTCGAAGTTCCTGAAATTTTCGATGGTTTGATTACCATTAAGAAAATTGTTCGCATTCCGGGCGAAAAAGCAAAAGTTGCTGTGGAATCATACGACGACAGAATCGACCCAGTGGGCGCATGCGTTGGTATGAAAGGTTCACGTATCCACGGAATTGTTCGTGAGTTGAAAAACGAAAATATTGATGTAATCAATTATTCGTCGAATCCTCAGTTGTACATCCAACGTGCGTTGAGTCCTGCAAAAATCACTTCAATCAACATCGACGAGGCAAAAAAACGTGCTGAAGTGTTTATGCAACCTGACCAAGTTTCGTTGGCAATCGGTAAAGGCGGTGCAAACATTAAACTAGCAATCCAATTGACCGGCTACGATATTGAAGTATATCGCGATAATGTTGAACAAGAGGAAGATGTGGATTTGGAAGAATTCACCGACGAAATCGACGAATGGGTAATCAAAGAATTCCAGAAAGTTGGTTGCGACACAGCCAAGAGCGTATTGCGTCTGAGCAAGGAAGAATTGTTGAAACGTACTGACCTTGAGGAAGAAACAATCGACGATGTGTTGCGCATTTTGAAAGAAGAGTTCGAAGATTAGTTTTCATTCTGACAAAATAATAAAGTAAAAAAGCAATTGATAAATTATGGCAAGAATTAGTAAGGTAACAAAAGAATTTAATTTAGGATTGGACACTATCGTGGATTTCCTCGAAAAGAACAATTTCAAAATCGACCGTGACCCAAATGCGAAGATTACGGACGAAATGTATGAATTGCTTAAAAAGGAATTCCAACCTGAGTCGGTGAAAAAACAAGAAGCTCAGGAAGTTGATTTGTCCGAAACCCGCAAAGCGAAAGAATCTATTTCGTTGCCTGTTGATGAAGAACCTGTTGCTCCGAAGGAGGAGGTTATTGAAATCAAGAAACCAGAACTTGAACGTCCAAAAGTTGTAGGAAAAGTAAATCTTGCCGAAGTAAATAAACCTACAACTCCAGTCAAGAAGAAAAAAACTGAATCAATTGCTGAAGAAAAAACAAAAGCTCCGAAAGAACCAGAACCAGCTCCTGTAGTTGAGCCGGAACCAGTTGTGGAGGAAGAGCAAATCCCTGAAACTCCTGCTACGCCAGAACCTGTGGAGGAAGAAGTTTTCAAAGTGTCAACTCCACAAGTTGAAGCGGTTAAGGTGCTTGGAAAAATCGACTTGGATTCGTTGAACCAAAAAACACGTCCTGATAAGAAATCCCGTAAGGAAAAAGAACAGGAACGTAAGGAAAAGCAACTTGCACAGGCTAAAATTATGGCTCAGCAAAAAGCTGCTACTCAACAAGCCGACGCTTCCGTAAAGGAAAAGAAAAACGTTGCTCCTGAAGAAAATTTCATAAAAACCGAAATTCCTGTTTCGGGCAAACCAAAAGTTGTAGGTCGTGTTGATTTGGACGCACAGCCGTCTGACAACCGTCCAAGCAAGAAAGGTCACCGCGAACGTATCAAGAGCGGAAAAGTTAGCTTCGACGAACGCGAGGATTTCAACAAGGAAGGCAAATTCACCAAATTCGACAAGGCTGCGAAAGGTGGCAAAAATAAACACGGAAAACATGGATTCTTCCACGAAGAAGTGAACGAAGAGGAGGTTGAACGTAATATTAAGGATGTTCGCACCAAACTCGACAGTATGGGTCGAAAGACAAATACTTCAAAACATACACGTGACAAGAAGGAAAAAATCCGTCAGGAAATGGAATTGGCGGAATTGGAACAACAGGAACAAGAAAAAATCCTGAAAGTGACCGATGTGGTTTCCGCAAACGACCTTTCCGCTATGATGAACATTCCAGCAATGGATATTATCAAGGCTTGTTTTGATATTGGTTTGATGGTTTCGTTGAACCAACGTCTCGAAGCTGACACAATTCAAATGATTGCGGAAAACTTTGGTTTCGAAGTGCAATTTGTAAGTGCCGACACGCAGGAATCAATCGAAGAGGTTGAAGACAAACCTGAAGATTTGCTTCCACGTCCGCCAATCGTTACGGTGATGGGACACGTTGACCACGGTAAAACTTCGTTGCTTGACTATATCCGCAAATCGAATGTG
>Ga0310786_10003241_pt1 | contig 23870 bp, 27 predicted proteins | sample AusTroGonzalo_MG_FD_203881 | JGI IMG/M metagenome (GOLD analysis project Ga0310786, IMG submission 203881) | Bovine rumen microbial communities from tropical cattle in Woodstock, Queensland, Australia - Gonzalo_03 (v2) (version 2) | ecosystem: Host-associated > Mammals > Digestive system >...
TCTGAGCGCAGCGAAGAATCTATTCATCCATATGTTCTCTAATGTACAGCTTCCTAACCTTCTTCATGTCGTGCTGCACCATAATCTTCACAAGATCCTCAAAACTGGTCTTCTGCGGATTCCAGCCCAGGACGCTCTTGGCCTTGGTGGGGTCTCCAAGCAACTGGTCAACCTCTGCGGGGCGGAAGTACTTGGGATCCACCTCCACCAGAACCTTACCGGTCTTCACATCAATGCCCTTCTCGTCCACGCCTTCTCCTTCCCACTTCAGTTCAATACCCGCCTCCTTGAAGGCCAGGGTGCAGAACTCCCTCACGGTATGGTACTGGCCGGTGGCCACCACATAGTCATCCGGTTTTTCCTGCTGGAGAATGAGCCACATGCACTCCACATAGTCCTTGGCATAACCCCAGTCACGGAGTGAGTTCAGATTACCAAGGTACAGCTTGTCCTGGAATCCCTGGGCAATGCGGGCTGCGGCCAGGGTAATCTTGCGTGTAACGAAGGTCTCTCCACGGCGCTCGCTCTCATGGTTGAACAGGATACCGTTGCAGCAGTACATACCGTAACTCTCACGGTAATTCTTCATAATCCAAAAGCCGTAGAGTTTTGCAACGCCATACGGGCTGCGGGGATAGAACGGGGTGGTTTCTTTCTGCGGAACTTCCTGCACCAGGCCGAATAGCTCTGATGTTGACGCTTGGTAGATGCGGCACTTATCGGCCAGACCTGCAATGCGTACGGCCTCCAGGAGACGGAGAACGCCCATCGCGTCGGCATCGGCCGTAAACTCCGGTACGTCAAATGAAACTTTCACGTGGCTCTGGGCAGCCAGATTGTAAATCTCATCCGGCTTAATCTCACTGATTATGCGTATGAGGCTGGAACTGTCCGTCATGTCCCCCCAATGGAGGTTCACCAGGCGCTTTTTCTTCATGTCCCGCACCCACTCGTCCAGGTACAGATGCTCAATGCGCCCCGTGTTGAAACTGGAACTGCGGCGCAGAATGCCGTGAACTTCATATCCTTTCTCAATCAGGAACTCAGCAAGGAAACTGCCGTCCTGCCCGGTGATACCCGTTATCAATGCAACTTTTGCCATATTGGTGATTTATTATAGTCTGCTAATTTACACATTCCCCTGCCAAATTCCAAATGCGCGGCATTCTCAAAGTTGGTAATATAAGAACGTATAAAAAGAATTTGTTGTACCTTTGCTGTATGGAAATTGTACAGTTGAATAGTATTAGCGATACCCAAACCGCTGAACTTCTGGCTCTTATGGAAGTGCTTGACAATACAGTCCCCGTAACGCCGGAGATGCTGCGCGCCGCTGCGGAGTGTCCATCCACCTACCTTTTTGCCGCCGTTGAAGACGGGCACATCCTGGGCTGTGCCAGCCTTTGCATCACCCGCCATCCGCTTGGCGTCAAAGGCGGCATAGAAGATGTTGTGGTGAGCCCTGCCGCCCGCGGGCGGCACATCGGCCGGCAACTTATGGAGCATATCATTGCCTTTGCCCGTGAGGAGTTCTCCCCCATTGAGCTTCACCTCACCTCCCGCCCCTCCCGTGAAAAAGCCAATCTCCTGTACCAGTCCATCGGCTTCCACCAGCACAACACCAACGTGTACAAAATGCTGATATAAACTATAGCGCGCCCTCCGGTCCAATTGCTGGACCGTCAGCGGCATTTTGCCATGGTTTTTGCTACCTCCGGTCCAGATGTTGGACCGGAAGGCACACTTACAGGGCAACGTGTCAGATAGCAGAAAGGGCAGAGCCGCATGCAAACCGAAGTTAAAAACAATTATATCTTATTAATACACAGACTGTTAAGCTGAGATTAAAATACTTTGGATATTCTTTGGAATAACCTGTGTATTATATACTTTTGCCAAGAGAACATGAACAGAAATATACATGTCGTATTGGCTAATCACATCAGAGCATCTTGAAGACCGTCTCCTTTTTAGAGATGAAGAGGATTTTGTCGTGGGAATGAATTATGTGCCCGTTCAAGCATTCAAGACAGGCGTATTTGTGCTGGCATTTATCTTGATGTCTAATCACGTTCATTTTGTCCTTCAGTGTAGCAGAGGACAGGCAGAGTCATTTATCAACGGATTCAAAACCGCATACTCCAGGTATTTGTGGTCCAAATACGGTAGTCGCGAACACTTGCGCCGAATAAAAGTGGATTACAAGCCCCTTGAAGGAGAAGAAGCACTTGAGTGGGCCATTGCATACGTGCAGATGAATTGTGTCGCTGCAAATATTTGCCTCACACCGTCAGATTATCGCTGGGGTACTGGCGGAACATTTTTCAAACCAGAAGACGGGATTGCCCTGGGAGGTCGCACTTTAGCCACACTATCAAAACGGGAACGATTCAGGGTTCTGCACTGTCGGACCAACTTACCCATGACGTGGGTTGTCAACGATATGGGATATGTCTATCCCCAGTCTTACGTGAAAAAAGAATTGGTAGAGAAGGTGTACCGCTCGCCACGACGGATGCTTTTCTTTCTAAACAATTCGTCAAAGGCAAAACTACGTCTGGAGATTGGTGAGCAAAACATTCCGGCTTTCAGGGATCAGGTAATCTTGGCTGCAGTTCCTGATTTATGCATGTCTCTTTTCAAAAAACGCGGACCTGGGGACTTAAATGAATCAGAGTTAACAGAACTGCTCAGACAACTGCGTTACCGCTTTTCGGCCGGGGCCAACCAGCTTGCTCGTGTAACCGGAATAAGCTATGAACAAGCAGCAAAATATTTAGACCGGGCATAAGCATGGCCATCAGAAGGATGGCGCAGGATGAGTGCAGTGCGCTCTCCGGTCCAATTGCTGGACCGTCAGTAGCATTTTGCCAGGGTATTTGCTACCAACGGTCCAAATTATGGACCGGAAAGCACACCATACGCATTCGAGTTTTGCCGCATAATAACTATATTTGCCATTAAACCCTAATTAAGTAATCAAGATGTTTTACGTCAGTGATCCTTTGTCATCGGCTCCGGCGGTGTTTGAAACGGAGCTTCAACGGATTGTCTATCAGCAGTTTGAGGAGCTTGGCATTCCTTTTACACGCGTAGAGACAGACCCGGGCATCACTATGGAGGACTGTCAGCATATTGACGCCAGGATTGGGGTGCATATTGTCAAGACACTCTTCCTTTGCAACAGGCAGCAGACGGAATTCTACCTGTACGTGACTTCAGACAACAAGCCCTTTGTGACTAGGGAGTTCTGCGCGGCCATGGGCGGCATACCGCGCGTGTCTTTTGCATCGGCCCAAAAACTTTGGGAACTTACCGGCGTACATGTGGGGGCGACTACAGTTTTGAGCGCTGTCTGGCCTGCTTGCGCCGGAGTGCATATTGTGATGGACCAAGATATAGCAGGGGCGCCGTGGTTTGCATGTACCGACGGCACCCCTACCTGTTTTGTAAAGCTTAGAACGGCCGATCTGCTTAGCGTCTTCCTGGCCGGCAAGGAGGTTCAGTTACTTAAAGCGACGCTGTAAGAATATCGGCAATATCTTCCTCTGTTAAAGGCACATAGGCCTGGTCCAAGCCTTCGTTCACGGCAACGTGGTGAGCCATTTCCCGGATGCGCTCCGGACCGATGCCTACTTCCTGAAGGTGCATGGGAATGCCGATGGACTCAAAGAAGGCGTATGTTTCCGCGATGGCTTTCTCTGCAATTTCCTGCTCCGGCAGTTTGGGGTCAATGCCAAAGACATTGATTCCGTACTTCACGAAGCGCGGGAGGGTGTGCTTTGAGAGGATGTGCTTCATCCAGCGGGGCGTGATGATGGCAAGGCCCACGCCGTGGGTGATGTCGTAATAGCCGCTGAGGGCGTGTTCTATGCCGTGCATCGGCCAACCGGAGCCGCTGTTTCCAAGGCTCATGATATTGTTGCACGCCAGGGTGCAGACAAACATCATTTCCGCGCGGGCTGTATAGTCTTCGGGGTTCTCCAGGCAGGCTTTTCCGTTGACCATCAGGCTCTTAAGGCCAGCCTCGCAGAAGCCGTCGTTCATGAGGGTGGCATCCTCGCAGAAGTACTGTTCCAGGATGTGATTCATGGCATCGGCAATGCCGGCGGCGGTTTGCCATGCGTTCACCGTGAAGGTGTAGGTGGGGTCCAGGAAGGAGGCCACCGGGAAAAGGAGCGGGTCTATGTAGCCGATTTTGTCGTTGGTTTCCGGTCTTGAAATGACACCGCCGCAGTCGTATTCACTGCCGGTTGCCGCCAGGGTGAGGACGTCTACGATGGGGAGCGCCTTCTGCGCCTTTACCTTGTAGGAGATAAGGTCCCACGGGTCTCCGTCATAGCACGCACCCGCCGCAATAGCCTTGGAGCAGTCCAGCACAGAGCCTCCGCCCACAGATAAGATGACCTCTATGTTGTTCTCCTTGCAGAGTTTCACGCCCTGAAGGACGCTTGGGTCATACTTGGGATTGGGCTGAATGCCAGGGAGTTCCGTGATTTCAAAGTCTTTTAGGAGTTCCAGGACCTTCTGGTAGAGGCCGATTTTTTTGATGCTTCCGCCGCCGTAGGTAAGCAGCACTTTTTTGCCGATGCTGCCCAGGACTTCCGGGAGCTTTTCAATCACGCCCTTCCCAAAGATGACGCGCGTTGGGGTACAGTATTCAAAATTTTGCATAATGGGGTTTAATTCAATTGGACGTCCTTGAGTTTGTTGCTGTAGTGGCGCTTGACATCTGACCAGTGGTAGTAGGGATAGCAGTCTGTCTTGAGCGGGATGGAGGTCTCATTCTCGTTCATCAGGAACTTGACCAGGATGTCTTTTGAGCCGCTCTTGCGGAAGAATACAAGCTGGATGTTGGCCGCCATGGGGATTAAGCGGAAGATGGTGAAGTTCAGGTGGAGGTTTTCCAAATCATCCGTGGCGCCGGTGGCTTCCGGGAATCCCAGAATGTATGCGAAGGGCAGCACCACGCTGTCGTGGCCGAAACGCAGGCGCAGGCCGCTCCCGCCCGATGCAATCATGGCATCGGCCTCATCCAGGAAGTTCTGGAGCAACGGATAGATGCGCAGCCAGCTCTGCTTGGCACCGGGCATCAGGCCCTCCCACAGGCACCAGCTGGCGTTGTAGGCGCGGAAACCGTCAATCATTCCGTCCTCCCCAAACAGGTCATCAAAACGAAGGTGCAGCTCCGGCAGGCAGTACATATCTGAAGCCACGTTATAGAGGTCATCGGCAAAGGTATACTGGTCTATGAAGGACTTGGCCTGCTCTGGGTCCGTGAACAGGGCCTTCATCTGAGGCTCACCGCTTAACATCTTCTGTTTGAAGGCCTTAAGTTTGCGGTAAAGCTCACCATCTTTGGGCGAATCTGGCACCGGGATGGATTTGTTGGACTTGAGATAGGCGTGATCCTCCTCCTTTGCGTCCATGCTGATGGCATAATCCGGATTAAGCCCGGCCAGCTCTCCGCAGAAGGATTTCATGCTCTTGATCACACGGCCGGAAGTGGTGGCGTTGGCGGTAACAGTGAGCGGCTGGCTCATCAGCTGCGGATAGTTGTCATACATACGGCGGGCAATGGCGCGGTGCTGTCTGGCGCCAAGCTCCGTCAGCAGGCCGGCGCGGTCTTTAGCATCGGCCGCGGCAGTCAGGATGCGGATGCGCACGTCCTTACCGTATTCTGTCAGGATGCCCAGAGACAGGGCCGAATCCAGCTGCTGACGCAGGCGGCGGTAATGCTTGTCACTGGTCATGTAGCGGGAGCCATGTCTGCCGTAATGGCTGATGTAGAAGGGTTCATAGCCCTTTGGCGCCGGGGTCAGATGGCCGGCAGGAAGGGGGTAGCTGGCATAATTGCCGGCTGTAAGCTCCATGTGCGACAGAAGTTCTTCGCGCGTTGTCTGAGCCGCTGCCGTAAGTCCCAGCAGGAGAAAAATGAGAAGGAAGTGAATGCGATGCATAGAATGATGTTTTGGGCTTTACAAATATAAGTTTTTCTGCGGAAAAAGAAAAGGGTGGTGGTTCCGGCAAAAAATGGTATCTTTGAGGGATGAACGTTGAGCGACATCCTTTTGAGCCGTTCCTGCCAGCGGGGGCGCGCATACTGTTTCTGGGGAGTTTTCCGCCTCAGCCGCATCGCTGGTGCATGCCGTTCTACTACCCCAACTGGATAAATGACTTCTGGCGGATTATGGGGCTGATATTCTTCGGCAATAAGGACCATTTCTGCGTGGCTGGAGAAAAGCGCTTTGACGAGGCACGGATCCGGGAGTTCTGCGCCCGTGAAGGCCTTGCGTTCTACGACACCGCCTGCGAGGTCCGGCGCCTGAGGGACAATGCCTCCGACGCATTCCTGGAGGTGGTAACGCCAACAGACATCGGCGCACTGATGGCTCGTATCCCCTCTTGCCACACCTTGGTCACTACAGGGCAAAAGGCTACGGAAGTGGCTGCCGCTTGGCTTGGATGCGAAATTCCGCCGGTTGGAGGGTACGTCATTCCCCGACGGTCCGTGAGCGGTCCCCGAGCCTGTCGAGGGGTGCCGAAGGGTGTCGAAGGGTCAAAGGGCGACCGGGAATCCCAGAACCTCCGCTTCTGGCGCATGCCCTCCACTTCCCGCGCCTATCCCCTGCCGCTGGAGAAAAAGGCCGATGCATATCGGCACTTATTCCAGGCTAAGAAGCTCATACTCTGGGACTTGGACGGGACGCTTATAGACACGCTGGAGGATTTGGCAGAGGCCGTGAACCACGCGCTGTCGCTGCGGGGGCTGCCAATACATACGGTGGCCGAGTATCGCCGAATGGTGGGGCATGGCGTGCGAAACCTGGTGAAGCAGGCGCTGCCACAAGCCATGCAGGCCGATGACACCCACATTGACGCCGCTCTGGCAGATTTCAAGACTTACTATTCGGCCCATATTGATGTGCATACGCGCCCCTATCCGGGGATGCAGGAGCTGCTTGCCCACCTTTCCGAAGCCGGCGTCAAGATGGCGGTGACTTCCAATAAGTTCCAGGAAGGGACGGAGAAACTGATTCGGGAATTCTTCCCTTTTGTGGACTTTGTGACAATCCTTGGGAATCGGCCTGGCTACCCGCTAAAGCCGTCTCCTGAAATTGTGGAAGAGGTTTTGGACGCCGCAGGGGTATCCCGCTCAGACGCCATTCTGGTGGGCGACTCCCCCACCGACATGCGCACCGCCCTGAACGGCGGAATTGAAGCTATAGCCGTCAGCTGGGGCTACCGGACCCTGGAAGAACTTGCCGGGAACCGCATCGTTAACAGCGTTAAAGAACTTCGTGCAGCACTGCTGAGCTTATAAAAACATCCGACATTTCCAAATTTTGGCAAGCCTTGCCAAAATTGTGTAATTGCCAACCATACTGCGATCTTTGCAACAAAGATTGTCAGTATGTCAAAGAGCAATCATACAAAACCTGTTGTTCCGGCAGGGCGCCGAGGATGGTTTTCTCTTCCCGCTGAGGCGGTTGAGCTTTGTCTCAACCCGGCCGAAAGCACCCTCTACCGGCTTTTCCTGGCCCACCCGGAAGGGCTTCTGGCCGATGACCTGGTCCTCCATTGGCAGGAACTCAGCGACATCTACGCCCGCGAATCCCGATTTGATGACCCGGACCTCCGGGAGAATGCGCTGGTCTCCCTCTGTTCAGAATCCAAGCGTGTCTTCTACGCCAACATCTCCCGCATCAAGCGCAAGTTCATTGATGCCATCGGCGCCCGGAAGGCTGCCGGGTACTATATCAAGCGCTATTCCGACGGTCTTTACCGCACCCGGGCGGTGCTCCCATGCTCTTCTGTTCTCTCTCCGACTGCTCCTTCCGGTCCAATCACAGGACCGTCGGTGTCGTTTAGCCCCCTTTTTCGCCACTTACGGTCCCGCCAATGGACCGGAAGCAGCGTGTTCTCAGAGAACTCCAAATGTAAATCTGATGCGTATTGAATCTTCATAACGTTCCCTCCTTTTTCTACAAAGTAACTGTCGAATTCACCCCTCTGCAAATCTTTGCAATTGCAAAGATTTGCAGATGTCGAGAACTGGCCGATGTAAAGCACGAACGAAAGGTAATGGATGACATCCATGCCCATCTTCTTGACAAGAGCCATCCACTCCGTCATTGGTTCTACGGCCACTACCACCAGAGTTGGAATGCAGAGATTGACGGAGTGGTCTATGATATGCTGGACACCATGGATTTACGGGAGCTAAGATGAAGATGCTTGATAATACTTCTTCGCATACTCCTTAATAGACCGACATCCGTGCCGAAGAACCTTCCTTGTGGCGGCAATATAGATGTCTTCAAGCCTCAGCAATCGATGGTCGGCCAACTGTCCTTCCAGACCTACATCAAAACGCAGATCCACAGATAAGGCGTTATTCTTATCCAGCCGTCCGTGGCTGTGGCCGTGAAGCATCAGAGCACCTGACTGCTTGTGATTCCAAGTCAGCATCGGGTAATGGCACATCACTAGACGTATGCTCTGCTTCAGGAAAGGCGCCTCTTCTGGAGTGAATCGCACCTCTTTAATCTGACATATCTCTTCAAAATGCTCCGTGCACCCCAGGATATCATCATCGTGATTCCCAGCAACCAAAATCTTCTTCCCCGGAAGCTTTTCCAACAGGCCGATGGCTTCCGGCGTCGGCAAAAAAGTGACGTCCCCAAGGATATACACCGTATCCCCACTATCCACCGACCGCCACCACAAATCCAGAAGCCACTCGTCGTACGGCGGACTCTCCAACTGTTTTTGGGGCTGGCCGAAGTGAAGGTCGGCCGTGAAGTAGATTCGGTTCATTATTCCTCCTCATCCTCCGGCTCCCACGGCCCCACTGACTCCTGGATCTGCCGGATCTTCTCCATAAACTCGGCCGGGTTGCATCCCGCTTGAATGGCCACAGCACCCTTATTCGATTTCCACTCCTCGGTTTCCCGATAGGCTTTGGCTTCAGGCGTATAGTCCCAATACGTCTTAGCCAGGTCATCAATGAAGCATAGCTTATACTCCTTAAACTGTCCTGCTGCCAAACATCGCTCTAGCTCCTGAAAATTGACCGTCGTTGCCATACTTCCTGCATATTGACATATGTTGGTTGCGGGGGCGGGATTCGAACCCGCGACTTGGAGCTTATGAAACTCCCACGCTAACCACTGCGTCACCCCGCATTGTTTTGTGCAAAGTTAAGACCGATTTCTGCCTTCCACAATTCTTTGCAAGGTTTGCAACGATTTGGAAATCAAAAGAGTAATCCTATTAAAAATATCCCGGAGACCACCAAATCTTTGCAAGGTTGCAAAGTGGACAAAAAGAAAATGGGCCGATGTCTAAGCATCAGCCCACTGATAATCCTTAGGGGAAAACGCTTCGTTTAAGACGCTTTACCGCCTCCACCCTATTCATCCAACCTACCGAAATCACTCCAGCCGGGCTGGAGCTTGGCGTTGTGGCAGTCATGGATGAACTTGGTCAGGGTGCGGAGGGCGTATTCTGGCCGATTGGTGCGCTGGTAGTGCTGGATGCGGTCCACCTTGATGCGGCGGTAGTTCTCCGGGGCGGACTGGAAGAACTCCCAGGCCTTGGTATCGGCCTTAATGGCGTCCAGGACCCAGTCTTCGAAGATGAAGGCCGAAGGGTCCAGCGACGGTGCCACGGCCAGGCCCGCAGGGGTCATTTCGCCAAGACGCACAAGCCTCCGGCAGCGCGCCAGATTCTGCTCGCACCAGTTGCTCCCCCGCCGTCGCGGCGTGAAATGCTGCACTGGCTTGCCGTCGTCTATGCGCTTCATGGTGCTGTCTATCCAGCCGAAGCACAGGGCCACCTCCACGGCGTCCACATAGCGGATTACGCCGGGGTAATCGGCCGATGCGCGATTCACGCGAAGCCAGAAATCCGGCGCCGTGGCGTGATTCTCCAGGAGCCACGCGTACAGCTCCTCGCGGGTGTGTATGTCCAGCAGATTGGTAACTTCCATAATTTTATCAGCTTTTATGCACCATGGCCAGCAATACTTCTCCAAATAGAGCAAGTTCCTTCTCTCTGGGCTGGCGTTTTTGCTCAAAGAACTCTTCTGGCGTATATCGGTCACTGAAATGGACGTACTTCATCACTTCAATAAGAATCGGCATTATGTGCATCAAATCCCGGCCTTCCTTTCCCATATACATCCAAACAATTCCTTTGCATATTCTGCCCCAGAGTCCTTTCTTTCCGGAGCCTACATCAAAAATATGCATGACCGCTTCCTCTGTCTTCCACCACAACTTCCTAAGCCTGTGTTTCCTGTAAGTCAAACTAAAGTGATTCAGCCTGTCACATACAACCTGCTCAAACTGAGCGAAAGACCTGGTACAATGGCTGAACATCAGCATGCCGGTAAGTTTATACATCCAGTCAATATTCCTTCTGGCCACAGATTCCTTCAACTTCAAATCCACCGTATGCTCCGTATCGCAGAAGGCATCCAGCCATAGTTTCATCTGAGTATAAAAAGACGTAGACTTGCTCAACTGCCTTCTTGTTACGTCATCCAGATATATTTCATAATACCTATTCAAGTCCCCTATCCGCTTATAAAAGGCATCAAACGAGGCCTCATCCTTAAAGCAATTGGGATACTCATTGTGGAAAGTCCGGACGTCAAAGTATGCAAAAATACTATCGGCAAGCCTTTCCTCCTTCAATGTGGGAGTATTCAGGCTTTGCGCCTCATAAAGACAATTGAGAATTTGCTCATATCCGTCTATTCGCTCAACCGCAAGTTTACCTTCAATCTGAATCTCCCTCTTCCGCCTGTTCTGATAGTACGCCGCAAATAGCGCCAGGACCACTCCAGGCACCAATATATAAAGAATGGGGAATATCCCCTCCCACATAAATTGAGGCATACGTTACTTCTTTACTATGCTCCCGGCCATTCCCAGAGCTACCGCATTATAGACCAGCTTTGTAATTATATCATTTTGGCCGAAGAGCCTGGTATCCAAAAGTTCTTTCATCACCGGCCCGTCAGGACTGTTATAGAAGTCATAGTTGTATTCAATCTGGCTGTGATGCTTGAAACTCAAGTTCTGGAAACTCTGTTTCATAGTGGAGCCAACTTTGTCTATCTGATCTACCAACTCATCCTGAAGCATGATGCCAAGTTGTACTGTCAGAAAACGCTCCGCCGCAATAACTTCTTTCTTGTCAAGAGGGATACCAGCTTCAACAAATTGTTCCTCAAACATAACCAGAAGACGCCTGAAGGCCCCATAGTAGTTCTGGAAGCGCATTGTCTGAATCATTACATCGTTGTCATAATACATTCTCTTAGACACGATGTAACTGTCAATGCTGAGGAACTCCTCCGTAAGCTTCTCCCCGGAATCAAAAATGGCAAGGAGTTGATTGGAATTCAGAGGGTTGAAAACAGCGCCATCGGCCATAAGGGCCTTAGTGGCAGCCTCTGTCAAATCTGACGGAATAAGCACCGTTCCCTTCAAAGCCTCAAGCTTGCCGTATAGTTCTTCGTAAATATCCAGCTTTCTTTTTAGGAGGGTGCCTTCTACCGCATTGACCTCACTTCTTCGGCCAAAAACAAGAGTGGTAATCCATGCAACAAAGAAGCCGCCCACCGTAAATACAAGCAGTTGAATAATACCCTTCCCTATATAATCCGGGCACTGATTAAGTATATCAACCATACTCATTGCTTCAAATATTGCATATAACACTCCATATATTCGCTTGACAACCTTAAGAATGTCTCCCCGTCTTTGTAAAGGCTGGGATTCTTTGAAAACTGTTCTTCAAAATGGACCAGGACAAAGATTGCGGTGAGGCCATATTGATTCCTGCACAGCTGTGACTTGGGGTAATAGTTTTTTGACTTAGTATGTACCCCGGATATCTTTATCTCTCCCAGCCTGTCATGAAGCATCTGGTCCAGTTGGTCAAAATAGGTATTGACATCTTCCTGGAGTCCTATCCCCAGAAGTTTGCAGGCCAGCCGGCAATGCTTTTCTGCCGTCTCGTTGCCAAACTTCCACTTTGGGTCATGCTCTGCGCGCACAAAAGCGCCATAGAACATTATAACGTCACTCAGCCAATCCTGAAAATCATATAATTTGTTCTTAAGATTCTGGTCTATGAAAGTCTCCTCCTTTGCCAGCAACTGGCCAAACTCCATATCAAACTGGAGCAGCCTCTCCGGCGAGTCAAAGAAAGAGGCATACTCCATCCCTTGAAGGCCGATTTTGAACTTTGACACGGATAGGATGTTCCTATAATGATCCTCATCTTGACTGGGGGCGGCAATGATGCTTTTGAATCTCATCAACCACCGATGCAGGCTTTTGAAGGATTCCACCCGCCATTCTACCACCCGGCCTTTGATGTCTGTCTGGATATCTTTTCTTTTAACCAAGACGTTCCCAATATACGCCAAAACCAGCGCCACCAGAACATATCTTATTACCCAAAAGATAATGTTCCAGGTACTAGAAGGGAGATGTAAGAATTCTTGGGGCATATCCAAATCATTATCCGGCATTAACCAGCGCGTTTAGCAATTCATTATAGTGCCCCTCAGAGATATGGCCCTTTTCAAAAATATCCGTTGCCAAAGACTGGTACTCGCCAATCACAAGGCCTTCATTCCCCTTCTCATAAACGGACGTATCAAATCCACGCCGCATGGCCACGTCTCGAATGGGGGCCGAAAGAAGCGTTTGTAATTGGTCCTCAGTGATGATGGACAACCTCCTAAGCCTATACAACAACGCCTTTCTTGAGACCTGAAACTTTTGTTCCATCTTCACAATCGTGGCGATATCCAGCTGCTTTGTCTCAGAATACGATTCTGGCAACATAGCAAGAAGCCCGACGCGCGGAAGAAGCAAATTGGAGGCAAACATATCGGCCGATTGCTCTAGAGGAGATTTTCCATCCACCCCGCACATATGAGGGGTAGGCTTCTCATCATAATACAAATGATACAATTCGTGGGCAATGGTGAAATGCTGACGGCCGATAGTAGAGTTGCTGCTTACCAACATAAAGCGCAACCCGTCTTTTGTCTTGATAGACATCCCACAGGAGCCTTCAGACAGAGGCCTGAAAACAGTCAATATGCCCAACTGCTCCAACACCTCTTTGACGACGATGGGCGCATCTTGGGGCAGATGAAGCATATTTCGAAACCGCACAGCCAACAGCTCCGCATCAAACTCTGACAACCTTCTCATCGCTGTGAAATCTTCTTCATTTTAACATAATTCATCACCAGTTGCTTAAACGCCGCAACTTGTTTCATATCCTCCACAGACATTGAGTCCACCCGGAATGCGCATGCAATCACGCCCTGTAGCACATCTTGATTATCGCATTCCAGATCATACTGATCACAACCATACAGGTTTGCCAGTTTCTCCAGAACCATCCAAGGCGCCTCACGATCACCCGTCTCATAATTTGAGTACGTAGAGCGTTTAATCCCCAGATAGTCGGCGACATTCTCCTGCGTGAAATGATTTGCCTCTCTTAAGAGCTTTAGTGTTTCTCCTTTCATAATTGTCCCATTAGCGTGGCAAATATAGACATTTAATTCTATAAGTACAAGTTTTGCCACACATGATTAGACAAAAAAGGCCGATGCTTCTCCGCACCGGCCTCCAGACTCACCGAGTTGTTTATCTCAGGCACTTTTATCGGACGTCGGACAAATAGGGCATATTCAAATATGGCGAGCAATCTCCTCTACCTTTATATTTTGCCAAATATGCATCTCGTGTAAACTTCTCTTCCGGCTGAAGGATACTACCATCTATGTGAAGCAGCATTGTCGCACTGCCATATGGTGGTTCTATCCTATAGCCAATGAGGCGATCAATCAGGGCCATTACTGCGTGGTATGCTATCAGGCCATTCACGCTGATGACTGCCGGGCGGTCAACTTGAATATTCTTGATGTAGTGTTCTTTCTTGAGCTGCTCATATCCCGAAGGGTCAAAGAGTTTTTTTAGTTCCGCGTCAATATCGGTCTGTTTCGCAATACCTCTTGACATCAGTGAGGATTGGCCCGGAATGAGATAGTCTATCTGGGCGCCCACGTATGAGACGCCACCAACGCCATCAGCATCCAGCGCAACACCCATATCAAAGTATGGAATCAGGAAGAAAGTGGACAGCGTGTTCATCAGCATTCGTCCCGAGGCCGAATCCACACAACCAAAAAGAATGTCGCAGGTACTTAAGGCCATTCTGGCTTCCTCGCTTTGGAACAAGTTCGAAGGGAATGCAGCCACACGAACGCCTAGTCGTTTCCCCTCAACATAGTTCTTATAGAAATAGACTTTTGACTTTCCTATATCCCTTCTGCCGGTGCCAACAAGCCTGTTCAAGTTCTTCGCCTCTATCTTATCCGGGTCCACAAGAACGAGTTCTCCCACTTGTAAACGTATAAGCTGTTCTATAATATGGCAGCCAGTGCCCGAGCACCCGACAATGCCTATTCGCAAGTTCTTGAACATCTTGTACGTCCCTTCTCCGAATGCTTGAATATTACGGAGCGCCTCTTCCGGAGGTGCGCCATCAGGTACATCATCCTCCTCTAAGGACACCGACTCTATCTTCTCCCCCACTACTAAAGCCGAATCAAGTTCCCGGGCACGCCCACCAGCGTAATATACACGGCCTATAATCCTGCCTTCAGGCAACATAATGGCAGACAGGTGCGGGAGTCCGTCTTCACACCAACCTGTCATCAGACTGCCGAAGAACTCTTTGTCCGTTTCCAAGTCGGCAACTGAAAAGTGAGGCCACCCTCCAGGATGACTATGAATTCGCATAATAGCCATATGTTTGTTCATCGCCTCGTTCATAAGAGGGAAAACGTCCTCTGTCTGCCAATGCAAATACCTATCTTCCCGGATACATCGCTCGTAAGGAATAGTGAGGATTTTGTGAACGGTAAACACCAGGCGGCCGGCCGCCTGGGCTCGCCCACATAGGGCAAGAGCTATGGCCTCCAGTCCATCTTCTGGCAACAGGTGGGAGCGGATAGCAGAGTAATCCTCCTGACAGATTCTTAGACAAGTCTTCATCGCGTCACCTCCCTTTCAAGCCATCCCCGAATCATTAAAGCATACGTCTCCAGAGAGTCGATACCCGGGCGCCAAGGTTCCTGCGGCAGGAAATGGCGGGACCAACGCTGATATTTTTCCCCCCGAATTGTTTCCGTGGCCTCAGATGCACGAATCTTTTTACCTGAGGTAAGAGAGAGAGCCGGATAGAAGTACACCATATCCGGGGCGCTCTGCGGGTAACCGACCGGCAGAAGCACAGCCGCAGTAACTCTATCCAGATTATACCCCTCCGGTACGTGGAAATTATGGAGCAAAACCCAACGCCTTCCGGATTCCAGCACACGCTCCATACTTCCAGAGAGCCGACAGGCATAGTCTTGATCTTCAGTCGGCAGTTCAAAAGGGAAGGGGCCATCAGGCCCCTCCTCTCCATCAGAATGTCCGGTGTGATAGGTAACAAACTTCTCAACACCGGGAGCGTCAAGATCCACCACCTCATCCAGTCCGATTGTCCTCATATTGTGCCCGTGCTCCTGAAGCGCCACACCGAAATCGGCTATCGGTGTCTTCTGGGCAAGTATGAGGATACTTCTTCCCGTGATGTAGCGATCTTGGACATCGAACATCTTGCCGTCAATCTTGATTTTGTAGGCCTTTGGCGGCTTAGGACCATTGCCCGGCTTTTGCAGAGGAGCCGGAGAACCATTTTCAAACTGACTCATAATTAGTTAGTTTTAAAATGAATAAAATGTCTCCGGCTCTTTGAATACCCCAGGAGGTTTGGGATATCAGACTAGAAATGTTTGGAAAAACAGGAAATTATTCCTATTTTTGAAAACCAATTTATTCGCGGGGCCTAGTCAATCCCCCTTATTACTTGCCGGATACGGGTGGAGCCGCGTCCGGCTTTCATTTTTATCTTATAGCCTCATTCTTCTTGGCCGCTTTCAGCAAATCCAAGACATCAATGAGCGGGAGCGGCTTTTTATCAAGCGGTGTCCCAGAAAAACGAGAAAACATAACTCCTCGCAGGGTTCCGTATGCCGGATTCAACATATTGAGCATCAGATGGTCTTTTACGTTGATTCTGTTGTCAGATTCTTTCGTGGCGAAAGCATCCCGGTTCTCCACATTAAAAGTAAGCATTACCGAACACGCAGCAACTTCGCTATTAGTGTCAGTTAAAACCGCCGTAGAACGAACCTCTACAGCAACTTGGCCATCAACACCGGGTATGACAGGCCTGAAGCCAATCATCCAATCCATTTTATCCAAGTCAGAATCTCTCAGATCCGGCTTGAAACTGAAGCCAGTTTCCTTGATATTGACAAGGGAAAGGCGCAGTGGAGTATTATTATCTATGCCGGGCATCTTTCTAATTTTTTTTTGGTAGTATAGTTATTTCCTACAAAAACGCATTGGCTCACTCGTAAAGATTCGAACTCGCCCGCCCTAATACCTGGGCGGGAAAGTTCGATTTCTTCAATACATCTGAACAAAGAAGTCTCTTTTCGAGCAAAAAAGTCCATGTCCAAATAGTACCCAATGTCAGAAAGTGTGTCAATAGTGAAGTTGTGGTCTCCTGAGAGCCATTTCGAAACTTCAGAGGGCTGCTTTCCCATCTTACCGGCAAGCGACTGCTGGGAAATATCCCGCAGACCCAGGTAATCATGGAGCATTTGGGCCACCAACATCCGGGTCTCGATCCTCTTGACCTTCACCGGATCCGCTGTTGCCATAATGCTTTTAGACCGTGAGTTGTTTCTTTTCATAAATATTAGTGTTAGTTGTACCTAGAATTCAATCACCAAGCCTCCACTCAGGCTACCATCCTCATTAATCTTAATATCCTTCTCTTTAATTGCCTCTGTCATTGCATCAGAAACGCTCCGAAGCAGCAAGTTTTCCGACAGAAGCTTAGGGTCTTCTTGATAGGTTCTTGTCGATTTCGGTCCACCACCTCCCAACACTAAAAGGATGTTGCCGAAACGTATGCAATAGAGCCGAAGTTTGCCTTTCCAGTCTGTAATAGCACAAATGCCATCCCCAGGCCTGCCTTCATTCAGTTTGAAAAAGGAGTCCGTAAAACCAGTTCTACCAGACATAGTATTGAGTTTTGTCATTATCTCGACAAGTTCTTCCGTACTATCCTTCTCATTCTCTTCCACGAACCTGTCATAAAGCGTAAAGTCTGCGTCATCCACTGCGACCGAATAAACACGCCCGGCTCCGCAGCGGAACTCTTCCAACTCTACTAACTCAATCTTTTTCATTCAAAACTGAATTTTCAAAGGCAAAGATATGTCATATATTCGAAATATCAAAATAATTCTATACTTAAAAGTGAATTTTATCGCACAAAATCTTCTCAGCGGATCTTGTGCGTCACGAGGTTATGCAGACCGACAATCGATACCCAACATGATAACTTGCACGAAATCTGTCGCAACACCACCATTTTTAACACTCTTGCGACCACTTTAAAACATATGTACCACAGCAAAAGGCCGATGTATCCTGCCCGAACCCGCTACCGCAACGCTAGCGAACCCCAGCGACCCGCACATTTCCCACAGCAGAGTCGTGTCGGCCACGTCAAGCAGCACCTTCGTGCCGCTAATCACCGCCCTCGGCGTGCCCGTCACCGCGTCCACCGTCTGCCGCCCGTAGAACCGACGCCAAGCCGAGCACAATGCCAAGCTCGCTTGAGCATTGCCGAGGCGCGAAGGAGGAAAACCGAAGGTTAACAACGTCAGCTGGTCGCCGTTCTCCCACTCCGCGTTGTGGCCGATGATGGCTTCCGCCAGCTCGCCCACCTCCGTCTGGGCCGATATCACCAGCCCGCCCAGCTTCAGGTCCGTCACCAGCACCTCGTCGGCCCCCTTCGCGTAGGCTATCGAAGGCAACGTGCCGCGCGTGATCTGATACGGGGCCAGCACACTGCCGCCGTTGGCCCGCACCTGCTTGGTGATAAACACCTTCACCACGTTGATGTTCGCCTGCACGAAGGCGTTGTACACGCTCTTCGTGTTGCCCAGCCCCTCGTAGGCCTTTTTCAGCGTCTTGTTAAACTGGCGGTACACCGCCCCCAGGTTACGCTTCGCGTTTCCTCCTTCTCGCTCGGGATAGCTCAAGCCTCTGGCTTGGCTCTCCGCTCGCTCGTGCGTCGGTTCACCCACTGCGTGCGGATGTACATCTGGCTTTCCGTCCTCACCGGCGTGGTGCGCTTGCTCGGCGCCTCGCTTACGATGGTGCCGATAGGAAGATAACGGCGGTTTCGCGGTAACAGGTAACGCTTGGGCGATAAAAACGACAAAAGCCCGCATGTTGCTGTGCGAGCTTTCTTTTAACTTTTAACATATAACAATTTAACATGATGATGCTTGTAAACAATCAGACACGCCCTCTCATCTGTGCGGCGATCTGTATATCAGACAATTGTACACCAACATCCTGCATAGCAAGTTTCATCTCCCTATTCACAGGCGCCTCGCTCTTCGGATCTGAAATCGTGAGAATTGCCGCAAACGGGACACCGTCATAATTGGGTCTCATCCCTTCACGTGATAGATATTCTATCTCCAAGAACACGTCGCCAACGATCTTTTTACGCTGAAGGGTTGCATACGAAACTTTGACAGGATTCCACTTGAACGAGTCTTTTATGAGGTTTTCTTCCTCTGCTGGTTCGTCATCATCAATATCCGAAAACGCAAACTTCATGAGCCCCTTCTTCTTGCCATTAGCCGCCCCTGCCCGTAGATAGGCTGTAATGTTCTCCCTTACTAGCTCCTCGCCAAAAACACCATCCAAAAAAGGACGACTCACCAGTGTTAGCTTTACATCTCCTCTACAACTGCCATCAGGCCTTTTCAGACTGGCGGGCCATGGGAAGGAAAGGCTCAACTTCTTGTCAGAGGGAATCCTATCAGCCACAACAAACGTAAACGAGTGGTCATCCTCAGTCAGAATTGTTTCAGAAGATGCCGGCACACCAAATCCATAAAGATTCTTTCTGACGTCATCATACACTTCATCATTAATTACATCTGGATACTCCGCATGATGAATCATCAAAGCCTTGAGCAATTCCAATGGAGCATTCCCTCCTATCTTATTGTCAACTGCAGCCATTATCTTTGCCACCAGCGGAGCAGACATACTGGTACCATTGACCAACACCTTCTGCCCAGACATATTGATAGAAGACAATCCGGAATCTCTTTCTGCAGAACCGCCTACATAAGCGACATCCGGCTTGACACCAGCTGGATAGGCGGGTCCTATACGAGTATACGCTGTTGGCGAAAGGTCATTCGGATTATGTGCCATAACGCTCAACCCCCTAATACTTTCCGCAGGTGGTAATGCTATATGCTCAGGACTCAAATTATCAATGTTCTGTTCCGGATCTGCCGGAATCCATTCATCGCGCATTTGATTCACGGGAAGGTTTCCAGCAGAAATCACGAATTGCACGTCCAGTTCATCAGAAATATCATCGAGTTTCTTAGCTACCACGCTGTACCACCCCTCAGACTGATTCCTGCTTTTCTGATTCATGCTGATATTAAAGATACGTGCGCCAGATGTCTCCTTTGCCTCTTCCACAGCATTCCTTAATGACTCAAAGAAGTTCTCCACGCCTTGAGGATAAGCATCCTCCCAATTACCGTCAGAAGGGAACATGAACAAATCTGCCAACCTGCAACCATCCGCTTCGGGAACAAGGTCGGTACCGTTCAGTTCATTGCCCTTCACAAGCAGGCCCGCTACTTTGCTGCCATGGTCTTCCAATCTGAAGTCGTCCAGCAACTCCGACCATGTATAAACTTTCCAGCCATCAAATACATCAGAAATGCCATTGTCTATCACCCCAACAACCGGATAAGAAGAAGTATCTTCCGGAGCCGTCACATCAACATCCAGCCCCACACCTTCAGCAGCAGTAAAAGAAGACAAGGAAGGTGCCGCAGTAACCTTTCTCACCAGTGGGTGTTCTGCGAAGAACGAAAGCAATTCTGCATTCTTGGCTTCATAATCTTCATCATTGTCAGATTCAATATGTACGAATACCTGGCCACCATATCCGGGAGTCAGGAGCTCCTTATATTCAACATAAGGTAGAGAATCTAACTTATTTTTAAACGACAAGAGAAGGCTCTTGAAATCTTCAGATATCTGCATTGGCTCGTAAAGCAAGTGCAGAGGATGGAAAATATCCACATAATAGCCATTGGAAACAATACCCTGTTCCTTCCACTCTGTCACCTCCGCAAGCGAAAAAGGCACCCTATCTTCTGCGGAATAGGCTTGTATAGACTGAATCGCTCCAACCTCAGACCTGACTCTTGATGGTTTTTCCCGTGACACATCCTCCGCCCTATTAATGGCCCGGACAGTCTTTTCAATTGATCCCGGGTGCATTTCTATGAGCATTTCGCCAACACCAGCTCCTCCAACGACATAGCTCCTCTTATTCAGAGTAAACAATGATTTGGTGGGACGATGAGTTTTTGCAATTGCATCACTGCGCAACTTTACTTTTGCGTAAGTTATCCGTGAATAAACATTCCTGCGGCTAGCTTCGCTGATAGACTCCAATCCATGGACAAGATTCCCCTTGTGGGCAACAAACTCGTTGTCATTGCCCACAAAGAAGTCTTTATTGGGTCCGAACCCATTCACTAAATCTTTATCCCCGATGAACGCTCTGGGATTAAGAACGAACTGTATCTGATTTTCTGCCATTGCTGCTATTCTTTGAAATATGTTTGCTTAAAGTCGAAGGAGACATCTCTACCAGAGCCGCAATATCTTTCTGTTTCAGTTGAAGATACTCATTAGTGGAAAGCTCATTGTACAAAACGGCCAAGTCTCCATTCAACAAATACACAACTCTCTTTGACACTCTGCCGGTATTCATCGTTGCAAACTGCTTCATCAGCTCAAGCATATTACGTTTTTCTGAACCTTCCAGAATAAACATCCTTTTAAGCCAGTCGCTGAGTTTACGCAAATCCGCACCTGTAGCATCGTCCATACACCAGTTTATGAACTTCAGCTCTGAGGGAGAATACTCGAGAGGAAAAATGAATTTCGCCAGCATTTTCTCCCTTACCACAAGATTGGGATGAGGTATGTCAATTTGAACATCAAACCTTCTCCATACAGCAGGATCCAAGAGTTTCTCATGATTGGTAATACCTATTGTAAATCCTTTCTCAGCACGCGCATCAAGGTTTTGGAGCAAAGTATTAACAATTCTTTTTACTTCTCCTATCTCCTGTGGATCATCTCTCAATTTAGCCAAGGCATCAAACTCATCCAGAAGAAGAATGCACTTGTATCTATTCGCAAAACGGAAAAGGTTCGCTATATTTCTAGAGCTGGTTCCCAGGAAGGATGAAATAATACCATCCAGTTTTGCAAGCACCACGGGGAGTCCAACTGATTTTGCTATCCATTTGGCAAGCATTGTCTTTCCCGTACCCGGGTCACCATAAATTAAACAAGATCTTGATGGCGATGCATTGAGCTTTAGTAATTTATCATAGTTTCGCCATTCATTAATTACAGCGTCAACCGCCACTTGGATAGAATCATTGAAAAGAGGAACGTCTTGCTCCATATCATCCTGGAAGATGATCTCCAATATTGGGGTTGCTGTCTCCTTATCCACGGGAACCGTTGTACTCTTTGTCAGTTCATCGCCCTCTAAAGAAGAGATGACAAAGTTCAGAGGCTCCATTGGTTGCACTTTATGCGCTTTAGCCAAAATGCCCTCCAATGACTTTGCCTCTTTATCCATGCCGCTTTTCTTATAGTTGTCTATAAGACGGCACATCTGATGCTCTGTCATCTCCCTTGACGAAGAGAGGGCAGAACGGCAAAGTGCCTGAATAATAATGAAGTTCGAATCCATGTCCTATTATAAAATTTCTGCAAAGATACAAATAATTTCCAACACAACTGAAATATTTCCGATTTTTTAAGAAATATTTCCAAAATTTACTGATTTCTTTCTATTTTTTATATGAACAAAAGGCAGAGAACCATCAAAAGATTCTCTGCTCAAAGGAGGCAGAGGGGATTCAATTAAAAAAATGGAAGATAATCTTATTCTTCAAGTTTGGAACAAAGGACAAGCCGTACCAGGTTACGACAGTTCCAAGTATCGTAAAGACCAGTGTGGTGCCTGGATGACATTCAGCGAATACGGAAACCGCTCGTCAATCTACGGTTGGGAAATTGACCACATCACACCGCAGTCCAAAGGTGGTAGTGATGCATTGTCAAACCTGCGCCCTTTGCAGTGGGAGAACAACATGGCTAAGTCTAACGGAAGACTCAGCTGTGCTGTTACTTCAGAAGGAGACCATAATAAACGTCTCTAACAGTTCTTCATTCCGCGAGTTGCCGCTCGCAGAATGTTTACCTATTAGCAGGTTGCGGTGTTACCAGCGCTGCAACCTGTTTCCACTCTCCCTTCTCTCTCCCCTCACCCATACTCTACCCATACCCACCGAGTAAGTGTAATAGGTAACTTTGCTTGTCTGAGTCAAACGGTTCATACTTCCCATCCTTACACTCCAGTATCACAGTCCCACTCTCCAGCACCTCAACTGAGTGCCATTGACCTAGCGGGATATTGAGGGCCACACAGTCGCTCCCCGGAGCCAGGTCAATAACCTCCGTCACCTCACCAGCATCATTATAGAACACCTCACGCAGATGGCCTCGCAAGCAAACAACCGTTTCTGAGGATTTCATATGCCGATGAACAGGCAACGGACTCCCCGGCTCAATTGCGTTCAGTATCCGCTGAGACCCGTCAGCCGACGAATTGCGCAAATCCAGATTAATACACAACTGTCACTCCAGGACACGGGGACGTCAATCGTTTTTGGCCGATGCAACTGGCCGATTTGCACGCTTCCATCCTTTTTCTACAAACTCCAAATAATCCTTCAGTTCCCCAAAGAGACCAACTCCCTGTCGGTCACCCGTCTCTTTCAACCTTCGCTCACTTCACCATTACCTCATCTTCCGCCAACGGCGCATACCCCCCATCCTTGCTCTCATACAGCACAGAGCCCTCCTCCAAACAAACCAACGAATGCCACCTATCCCTCTCCACATTCAGCATTCTCGGTTCGCCATTGGCATCAAGCATCACACGCTCAGTTTCGTTGCCATGGTTATCATAGAATATCCATTCTATCTTGCCACGTAAGACTACAACCGTTTCATAAGATGCATGATGCCTATGAATAGGCCTAACCGTCCCCGGCTCCAGCGCATTCAGCATCCGCCGGTTCAGATCCTCGGAGCAATTCCTTAAATCCATCGCCGGCCTCATCCAAGGGTTCACCTTAACTCTGGCCGATGTCATTTCAAGATATCCCCCTCCCCCAACGTCTCATACGCCCCATCCTTACACTCCAGTATCACCCTTACAAAAGTGGGTGCAAATGCTCCGAAACGGAGGAACGCCGGGTGCCTTTTGACCCTTTTTGCACGCGCCTGGGTGGTAATGCTCCGAATTTTGTAACCATTCGGAGCATTTACCCTATCATCTCCATTTAATCCGCCTTCTTAACGATAACCCAGTGTCCCTCCTTGCGTCCGCCTTCACGTATCAACACACCCTTTTCGCGAAGACGTTTCGTATGGTAGTACACTCCATCAGGAGTCATATCACACACACGAGCCAACTCCTCTGTCGTTATGTTCGGGTTCTCCAATATCAAACTCAGAATCTTTTCCGTAGTCTTTTCCGTA
>Ga0310786_10003242_pt1 | contig 23868 bp, 27 predicted proteins | sample AusTroGonzalo_MG_FD_203881 | JGI IMG/M metagenome (GOLD analysis project Ga0310786, IMG submission 203881) | Bovine rumen microbial communities from tropical cattle in Woodstock, Queensland, Australia - Gonzalo_03 (v2) (version 2) | ecosystem: Host-associated > Mammals > Digestive system >...
CCATAGGTTGCATCTTTGAAGGCTTCTGGCGTGGAGGTATCAACATACCAACCCTGCCCACATTCCTCGCCTTCTGCGCATTCCTCTAGGCTCTGATTAACATCGACAGCCTCAACGGTTGCCGCATCAACTTCAATTATGCCTTCATCGGTTTCTATGATTGTTGGTACTTGTTCCTCTGCAAGTTCAATCGTTGCGCTAATATCAATTTGTGTTTTTCCGTCCTCGGTTTGAGAAATCGCTACGTTCAAGCCGAACCCAGCGAGTAATGCTACGATGACGGGTATGATTGTTTTTATGATGAGATTTTTGAGTTTCTTACTCATAATCCTCCTTCCGTTAGCTAACGACACAAAAAACACCTCTGCGCATAGCAGAAGTGCAATCAGTCTAATTTAATTATACCACAAGTCGTGGTCGAGGCACTAACAGTCTAATTATAGCATAAGGGGTACTAAAAAGCGAGAGGTCGGCGCACCTCTCGCGAATAAAATGGAGTTATATTTGTGGCTTATTTTTGTTTTCGTAGAGTGTGATTTATTTAGGTGTGTAAATGGTAGGGAGTAATGGACTTGAACCAATAACCTTTGCCTTATCGGAGCAACGCTCTAACCAGTTGAGCTAACCCCCTCTAGGGTAAGGAGTGGCTTATTTGCCACCCCTCTGATAGAATTTGCTTACGACTTGCTTCTGCCATTTGAGAATGGCAACCGTTGCCGGACAAAGTTCATCCCACATCTCAATCAAGAAATTGATGCGCTGCTCAACGGTATCATATACGGGATCAATAAGACCAAGACGCTCTCTACGGCAAAGTTCCTCATAGGCCAGCCGGCACTCCTTACCATTCGGACAAGGAATATCGTGGATCTTTGAGTGTATTTCACGATGTAGAGTAGCCATTGGTATCATCTTACCCATATACGGATGTTCCCGGAGGGCTTTGGCATATCCCTGATTCCAATGACGTTTCTGCTACTGATAAAGCAGATGATGGTAATCCACTCCATTTTGTCTAGTGGAGCGAACTTTCTTCCGCTTTTTCATATTCTCACCTCCTTCGTAAGCTAAAGTACAACAAAAAACACTTCGCATTCATCGCGAAGTGCAATTAGTCTATCTTAATTATACTATATTCTAGCGAAAGTTCCGTCGGGCTTACGGCTCATTCTGAAATGCTCCACACAGCAAAAACGATCTCGCTTATGCGGACAAAGCTTGCCGCAGATTGGGCAATGATTATGTGTAGCCAAAAGTTTCTCCCTAAAAACAGCACGTGGATCGGCTGGCGGCGTATTGAGTGCTTTTTCTATACTCCACCCCATCCTGATTCGTTTATAAATGGTGGCAATAGAACATGGACTTTTTGCTACCATTTCAGCAGTAACTTTTGCTTTGGTTTTTCTTGTAGAATTACGCATTTGAGTTCGTTGGCTAGCCCACCTACAATTCTCTGGACAATAATCACCGTTATTATCAATACGATCCAACGTATAACCGTCTGGCCGATTGCCCATATCCTCAAGAAAATTCTTAAAATCTTTCCACCTTTCACAATAAGTAATACCTCGGCCGCCATATCGATGGTATGCGCGATATGATGGGTTGTCGCAACGTTCTTTCATAGCCCTCCAAGAATTAAACTCGGCTTTATGAATAGTCGTTTGCCCATATTTGTAGTTAGGATTATCAGAACCTCCAAGATGTGTCATACATAAATTATATCAAATACGACATTGGATAGCAAATCCTAAAATAATGTGTTATAATATGCTTAAGTTAAAAGGAAATAAAAATGGCAAACAAAAAACAAAAAGAAAAAGAGAAGAAGAAAAAGATATGCATCGCAATAGGCATTTCGGCTGGCGTTATCATAATTGTACTCATAGCAATAATCGCAAGTAGTTTGCTCTCAAACAAAAAATACAAGCTAGAGTCCGATGAATCGCTCTACGTTCAGATCGTAAAGACGGCTATATCGATAGATAAACTAAATAGTAGCGGTTCGGCTAGCTCCAAAGCATGTCAAGCATTTAAGAGCATCGCTAAAGCTTACGATAAGAATACTGACTGGTTCACGTCTAGTTATTGTAACGGAATATTCTACGCCGACTACAATGACACAGAAAAAAGCTCAACTGTGACTTTATACGACGGTAATCATGCCGCTATTTATGTTTTTGACAAAGATTTGGATTACCTACTGGAATATAATTTTGTAGATAGCACATCTAAAGGTCGGAGCATAACCATAGATAACTAAACATTAATTACAGCCCGATTGCTCAAGAAACTTAAATCATTAATACCAGATACGACTTTATCAATAAGCGTATCTTCCCCAACATTAACGGTTACATGGACTGGTTCTTCGTCTTTTTCGAACTCGCCCAAAGCACTGACTGGGCCAACAGAGTCAATCAAGCTATTGCTCAAGTTCGGTAACTCAATTGGCAAATCCGCTAACGGGGCAAGCGCGTCTATTGCTGCTTCAGCAAGTGATTCCGCAGCCCTTTCGACCGGTGCCATCTCGTCTTTCATACCGAGAACAAGACCTTCTCCAACGAAACCACCAATCTTGCGTGCTGCCTTTGACGGCGATTTCACTACGGCACCAGCACGAATACCGCTAATACCACTCGAACCCATATTATAGCCAGCATTCCAAGCGGCCTGATTCTGGCTATTCAACCCATTAATGTACCCTTGTCCTGTATCCCGACCAGCACGTTGCGCATCCGGCACCTTGCAGGTCAGCCCATTGCTAAGCCCATCACCAATTTTCATACCAGCTTGGCGCGCTTCTTCAGACCAATTACGCATTTCGCCAACATTTTTACCAGTTTTCTTTATTTCTTCCTGAATGTTTTTCAGTTTTTCAGACTGAGTATCAAATTCATCATTAACAAAACCTTCCTCTGATACCAAATCGAGCAATTCTTGGCCAAGACGATCATACTCTTCTTTTAGTTGATTCGCCTGCGACTGCGCTTCTCCTTGAGCGGTCGTATATTTTTCTTGAGCCTCATTCACTTTGTAATTGGCTTGCTCTACATCAATAACCGCCAATTTCAAATCATCAAGCGCTTCTCCTTGAGCAAGCTCCGACAATCGGCCTTCACGATGCATCCTAATTAGTTCATCGGCAGTTACGTTATATTTCGTGACGTACTCTTGGAGCTTTTTCATCGTTTCAATTTGGCTACGTTCTGCCTGAATCAAATCTTCTTCCGCCGAATTTTCTTCATTAATACATTTTTTCAAATAGACTACACGTTCAGCATAATCAAGCGCGCCATCTCCATTCTTGTCATATTGCTGTTCTACATCAGATAATGATTTTTTATACTCCTGATTAGCATCGGCATTATCGTTAGTGATTCCAAGCAAATCAAATAACCAACCAAATACCCCTTTAAGAAGCCCAGTAATAACTCCAAGCACAAAGTTAATGGCTTCAATGCCAGCCTTTAACATCTCCAGTGGTAATTGCAACAAGGCCCCTGCAATATTCAGCACAAACTCCAGAATCGGTGATAAAGCATTAAGCAAAGCAGATAATAGTTCCGCAACAATATTTATCACCCCGATAATAGGCGTAAGGACGGCCGAGAGTAGGTTTACCAACACATCGAAAATTGGTTGAAGCACGCTCATTAGCGAACCGAGCAAATTCATAATCGGTGTTAATACGGAATCTAGGAGATTTTTTAGGGCATTTCGCAAATCTTCATTTGTGAGCATTAAAGCTCCGAGAACTGTAATAATCGTAATGATAGGATGGTTCGTAATTACGCTCCAGAGCGCACTGAAGCCGTTTTGAAGCAACGTGAGTGGTCCTTGCGCCAATGATGCCATAATTCTCGTCAAACCGGTCGTTTCGCTCGCCACAGCGCCCAACGCGGTGCCTACTCCCATTCCAGCATTCCAGACTTTCGTGAATATTTCAATCCCTTTGCCAAACTCTGTGAAAAATTCAACAATTTTAATACCAGCCATTGCCAAGCCAAGGGAATGAATGCCTGCCGCAATAATATTAACCACATCTTCTCTCTGTGACAAATAGCGTAATGCATCCCCAAGTTCATTTAATATCTTTACGATTTTGCCACCGGTCCATTTTGCAATAGGCACGAGAAAAGCATTCACAAACGGTTTCAGATACTTGTTCCAATACTGCTTCAAGACCTTACCCACAAGCGCTAAAGCCCCACCGATAGCATTCAGCACGCTAGGCAATAGTGAATTGCCGGCCCATGTGAGCATTGGCTTAATATAATCATTCCAAACATCTCTAATAATTTGTATAACTGGATCCAAGAACACCTGCGCGTCTGCTACAAATTGAGCAAATGCACCTTTGAGGGCATCTATATCGAATATACCAGCAAGCGCCGCCTTAATCCTTTCTGCGATAGCTGCAATTTTGTCCGCCGCCGACTCGAATACCCCAGAATCCCAATCAAAGTTATAACCGCCTCCCCCTCCACCTCCACCGCCAGATGAACCGCTACCGCCCGAACTTTGTTCTTGCAGGGTGTTCATCTCGTCAAACGCGGCGAGCTGTTTATTCAGTTTCTTAGCTGCACCTGCTGCATCGTCTAACCCTTCGGCAGTGTCGGACGCGCCTGTGGCCATAGCCGATGTGTTAGAAGCCGCCTCTCCTGTTTCGGTGACAATCTCGGATGTAGAGCCAGAGCCACCAAATAAGGCGTGAACCCACGCAAAAGCCTCTTTAAGTACGCGTACAAATGCCGCCACATAAGTACCGGCCTTATAGATGGCATCGCCAACATTATTGACAAAGGTGTAGATATTCTTCCATCCAACTTCACTGGCAACAACAGCCACAGCTTTACCAATATTTGTTTTAAGACGAATAATAGCGGTATCAATGCCAGCTACCGAGTTACGCGCTCTCGTACCCCAACTTTCAAGCCCACCAACTCCATTCTCATCTAAATAGACCATAGCATCTACCATATCGTAAACCGTTACGGTACCATTTTTGAGGGCCGTCCATAGGTCATTGAAGTTCTTACCAGTGCCGAGCAATCGTTCAGAGATTTCGTTGACTGCCTTCGCGTTGGCCACGACCATTGCGTTAAACTCGCGCTCAATATCAAATGAGCCACGAACTATTGCCTGTGACCACTGATAAAGCGCTGTGCTTTGAACGTCTGCCGTCTGCGCACCAGAAACAATCGCGTCATTCAATGCTTCGAATATCTTAATAGATTGCCATACATTACCCGTCGCAGAAGTAAAGTATTGCACCTTTTCCGCCGCGTCATTTAGAGTTGTAGGCAACCCAAGCGTATATTCAGCTAAGCTATTGATCGCGTTTGTCGCTTCATTTGCGCTTATGCCGAGGTTTTCCATGACGATTGGAAAACGGTTCAGCGAATCTAAACGTTTAGTAGCGTAATCTATGTTTGAAACTACGGTCGAAACAGCTTTTTCAACGGCTTTGGAAATAAGGTTTCCAGCAGTAACGGCCATAGTAGCCACTCCACCACTAATACTCTTAAAACCTCTTGAGAAATCATTAAGCTGTTTTTGAGTTTTATGTATCTCATTCTGAAGTTCTTTGGAGTTTGCACTAATTATGACTTGTAGCTCGTCCACAGTGGTTACTGCCATTATTTTCCTCCTTTGCTGGCCATTGATACGATATATGCGTCAAGCGCACTATCGGTAGTAAATCCGTTTGTTTCTCTTGTTTTATTATCTGCCAAGAGAGGTTTCTTTGGATAAGGGTTTTTCTTACTTGCATTCACTCCCATTGCAACATATTGCCCTAGGATATAATTCAACTGGTCTTGAAGCCGTATATTAGACTCTATACGCTCTCCATAACCATCTATGCAGTCATAGAAATCACCTAATGTGAGTTCCCAGTAATCCTTAAGCTGAATACCTATGCGAAAAGCTATTTTTTGGTTGCTTCGCCAGAACTCTGTGAAACTTTTGTATCCAGCATAGCTTTGTCCATCGTTTCGCGCAGCTGAACTTTCAGAGCCTCTATGTCTAGTTTCTCGTTTCCTAAAAAACCTGCGGCGTTGATACCTTCCATCACAGTAATCATGAGGTTATCCACCCCAGCGGCAAATAACTCATCAAAATCGTCATCAGTGCCTCCGCCAGCTAATACTAGAAAACGTAAATCCGAAAAACCAACTTTTTTACTAAGATTTGCGAAACAATCTATAAAGCTCTTACCGGTAGCTTCTTCAGCCTTTGCAATATTACTAGCTTTATAGTTTAAGGTGATTTTCTTATTATCCATTAGATTTTTCCTCGCTTAAATTGATAAGGTTGGGGAGATACCCTCTCCCCGAGGGTTTAGCTTTCGCTGCCGGGGGTGAAGGTCACATCGCCGCTCACACGCAAAGTGAGGGTGAATGTATCAAGACCGTCAGTAGTCTTTTCACCGTATTCGAAGCTTTGGATAAAGGCATCGAACACGATCTGATGACCAGCCGGGGTTTCAATCGTCCATTCGCGAGTCTTTTTCGAATCAAAGACAGAGCGAAGCGCTGCTAATTGTTCAGCATCCGTAACGTTACCTTCGATGTCCACTGTGCCCCAGTCAACAGCACCTTGGATGTACTCTTTAGCACCGTTTGGAGAATCAAGCGTAGTTACATCGATTTCCTCGCCCTCACCAGCTACAGAGCCGATAGAGGTAAGCGATTTGACTACGGTATCCGCAGCTTCGGAACCAGCCTTGGTCATCGTAAGGGTTGTACCCATAGTAAGCTTTCCAGCCATTGTAATTCCTTTCTTTAGTTAGGTTCTTTAATCGCACTAAACCGTAGGTTTGTGTGATATAGACATCCATCAGGTGCTGGTACATCTGTGGAGTATGTTAGTAGATAATCAATATCGAGCATTGCGGCCTCTACTTCGTCAACAATGCCACTCGCGGTTACACTATCATTGGCCCAAACATCCACTACTACCTCTACGTCATAGACGCTCGGAGTTTTATCTAGCTCATAACGGGCTGATTTGCTCCCCAGCGTGAAGGTAATCGCCGGAACCTTTGCAAACGTTTCTTGGCTACCTTGAATGCAGGTATAACCGAGCTTTTTCAGCTGATTGTAGATCTCCGGTTTTGGATTGTAAGTCATCTTTTGTTACCTTCTGCTATCGCATTAGCAATTAGTTTCTTAATTCGGGCTTTGTTCTGACTCAATGCCGGATACATAAACGGTCTCGCACGATAACCTTTGGTCGTATAGAAGTGTTCGCCACCGTCCGGAGTGTAAGTCCAACTATAATGAGCGTATTTCAGCCCTAGTTGAGCCGCCCTCGGATAGCCGGAAGCTTCGCCTACTACACCTGTGCCAAATTCTACGTACATAGCATGGCCACCGCCTGCAAATACCTTGCCTACGGCGCTTCCTTCACTCTGCTCAACCTTCATGTGGATTGAGTTACGAAGTCCGCCACCGCCTTCTCGTCCAACCGGTACGTAATGCTTTGCAGTAGATAATACCATAGCGGTACTATTTACTACGGCTTCACGCACCTTCGTTGAGCTGGCTACCTTTGCGAAGTGTTTTTGGATGCTTTCGACACCCTTTATCTTGATCGTTAATCCGCTCGCCATTTCGCCCCCATAATGAATTTATGGGAATCTCTTGGCAACGAATCAGTCACAAGATAGGTAATACTTGAATATCGCAGTAAATCGCCTACTACAACCTTGGTATCGGTTGGGCAAGAAATCGCAATATCGATATTCTGCGTAAGGCCTAGCTCCGTTTGTAGTTCGCCAAGCGCGTTGAATCGAACATTACCTTTGAAAGTGCCTTTGACGGTTGTCGTATTCTTTACTATTCCACCTTCGGCATCTATGTTTTCTGACGCGTCTAAAATCTCAATCGTTTTGTCGTAGAACGCTTTAGCGATTTTGGCTTTAGCATTGTCATCGAACAACATGGACTCTCCTAAATGGTTTTAGCAATTCGGCAAATCCGCCAAACAGTTCGCCATCCGTTGCGGAGGCCAAGTAGTTCTTGGTTTTCTCCCCGTACGTAATGGACTGACCGTTATCTGATAGAGACTTGACTTCGGTATCGTCGTTGTCTCCTTCGATATTGGTTTGGGTTTGGGTAAAGATGCCGCTTACAATACGCGCAGCAATCCTTACGAGCCGACGGTCAAAGCATTTAGCTTCTTGCTCGGCCGGCAAGTTTAGGTAGAGTGAAATACGGTCAGTAATTTCCTCACACACGCTTTTGAGAAGTTTCTCATCCTCAGCCGCAGCATGGTTAATTTCTTTCGTCGCATTTTCCACCTCAAGAGTGAACGTATCGTAAGCGTACATATTCTTTACCTCCTATTAGCTTTCGCCGCTTTCATCGCCACCGTAGGTCCAGATGAGGTCAGGCATAACAGCCTTGGTACCGTAGTGGAGATAGGTTTCGGTAGCAAAGCTTTCGGATAGAGGGATTTTCTCCGCAGTGTAATCCGAAATAGCAACTGGCTGGCCAACAGCACCCTTGTACATAAGGACGATGTCAGCGTTCTGGCGGAAGTTGCTGTAGGCATCAACGCCATGGATTTTGTTCACGGTGCCTTTGTCAGCGCCACCATCAACCGTATCAACGTACTTGCGTAGAGCATTGAATACAGTTGGTTTGATAGCGAGTGCCAAATCTTCACGATCCACACCATCTACGAAATCGTTGACAGTAGATTCAGCGTTAGCAATCATCTCGTCTACGATGTCGATGTAGTCGGTAGAGCTCGTGGTAACCGCGGTACCTGCAGCTTCGGCGCAAGCGAAGAAAGCGCGGTCAAGATGAGCAATAGCTCTCTTGTCGTGGTTAGCAGTCCTTCTGTCGAGTAAACCGGTGATTCCAAAGAGTTTAATATCTTTGAATTCGATTTCGGTTGTAATCTCTTTGTCTTGGTCGAGGTTGATAGTAACCTTACCAGAGTTTAGCAAAGCGTTGCCTTTACCAGCTGCGCGAGCAGTTCCGTAAGCATCTACCGAAGCGTTAGCAAAACGGTTGATTTCAACCGAACCGGTGGTTGGATCACCAGAATAGTCGGTGTTCTTTAGGTAAGAGGAAACCGCATTTTTCTGGATGGACTCGATGAGCTTGCCACCGAGTTCGATAAGTTTATCCTTGGTATCTTGTGAAGCAAGGATAGATAGAGCATCAGTTCGTGCCATTTTAATACCTTTCTAAATTATTAAAACGCTCTGTAGCCATCTTTGGATATGATTCCGTTGGCCGAGCCTTCAGTGGTCTTGCCACTTGTGGTTGTCGAGCCTTTATCAGTCGGAGTTCTGCCAGCGAGCTTGGCTTTGACACCTTCCTCAACTGCCTTGTTGAACTCTGCCTTTAGCGTCTCGATATTTTGGTCGGTTTTATCCGAGTTGGCATCTACCACAAAATCTACGAGTTTGGTCGAGATACCAGCCTCATTTAGCTTTTCAATCGCCTCAGAACGTCGTTCACGCATTGTGATTTCGTGTTCGCGTTTCTCAAGCTCCTTGATTTGAGCTTCCTGAGCCTCTTTCGCTCTTTGTTCCTCGGTCAATTTGGATTGGCGCTCAATCTCTGCCTTTTGAGCAGTGAGTGCGTCGGCCTTCTCCTTCTCGAACTCATCGCGTAATCGCTTACGTTCCTCCGAGAGTTTCTGCCCGAGTTGCTCTTGAGTAAAAGTTTTGCTGCTACCCTTGTTGTCTTTAACATCAGACTTGTCGGCACCGGTAGCTTCATTGCCATCTGATGTTGAGTTGTTAGCTTCGTCAGCCATATTACCTCCGATTTTTACGTGTCGCCACGAGTTAGTATTAAATAACAAAAAGCACCCACAGTCGCCTGTGAGTGCAATTAGTCTTATGATTATTATATCATATCCAAACAAACAAGCCTAATTTTCCGGCATCCCCCAGTTTATGTTGGCCTCGCCGGTTTTCTTATTCACAAACCATGGTGGGCTAATTGCGTACTTGTCGGCGATTTGTCGGTTGGTTTTCCAATCTATTCGTGCATTGTCCGGTATAACGCAAACGTCGAAGTAGAAGTTCCGCTTATCCTCGTCTAGTAATATGAGATACAGCCGACCAGCTGGCTTATCAACCAATTTGACCGCCTGCTTCAGTATTTTTTCCGCTTCAGCTCTATTCATTTTTTACCTCGCATGAATACCTTAATTATATCATTGTTGCCCGTAATCTGCATGTTATCCATCCGGTAAAATGCCAGCCTACGGGAGTTATTCAAGTAATAATCAATGTCTACTACTTTACCGGGCTGTGGATCTATGAACTTGACCTTGCCTTTCTTAACCTCGGCTACCCACGTATGGCCAGAGTGCGAGCCTTTCCAACCGTTTAGGACAGCATACCGGCCATCCGGTTGCGCTGCCAACTCCTTCATAAATCGCTTTGGCGAGGTTTCCCATGGTGAGACTTTCGGGAAATCCTTAGTCTTTGGATTTACAAAGAACTCCTTACCGTTAAAGCTTACGACACTACCGCGTTTATTCGGGTTGGCTACCACGTCGTAGCCACGAATCCGCATTTCATAGGTTGGAACGCAGCGCTGGCAATTTATCCTATAGCCTTCACTCGTGCCATAACCCGGGTTAGCGCCTTTCATAGCTTGCGTTGAAGTCATTGGTGCGCCTTGCTTTACTCCGATTGCATCCAAATTATTCTTGCCTAGCATTGGTTTTGGGCCACCAGCAGCCGCAATACGCGACATCTGTTGGTTTAGCCCGAACTTCTTTATCCACTCTGAATAGTTCATATTCGTCACATTTTCCGTCTCGCCGGACATACTATTACGCATGCTGCGCTCTTTCGGTTCAAATCCATCTACGACTGGTACGATAGTTGACCGGCAATATGGATGAAGTGGCGGAGCGTTCTCGCCTTGTTGTGCGTCCTTAACGTTGAACTCTCGCCCATCCATTGATCGGCAAATATCGGACGTTCTCTCGTCTAGGGTTGCGAGGAACTTGAACTTCTTAATGCCAAGCTCTTTGTATGATTCCAGCTCGGCCTTGTTCTCGAAATAATTGGTCTCCGTACGTACCAGACGGCTAGCGTTCGAGAAACCAACATTGAATCGTTCCATCACCTCCCGGATTGTCTTTTCCGGCGCTTGACCAGTAGCCACAGCCCGAGCAAGTATATCTTGTAATGAGTTGGCCAGAATATCGGTGTTTTTCCATATTCTTTCGGAGTAATTGCTGCCCTCAAACTTGGTTTCGAGTATCTTTTCGATGGTCTTTTGGTTGAGTGTTCCGAAAGACGTATTCATTCCGGTACCGTTCATTACATCGTAAATGGTCCGGTAATAGGTATCGGTTAGCGTCTTTTCGTAGGACTTAGTAGAGATGTTACGCTCTTGAATTGCCACCTTTTTCGACTCTGCCCAAAGCTGTGCTTCGAGCATACGCAGGCGGTTAATTCTGCCCTTGAAGTTTTCCGGCAACGAAGTATCAAGCCCGGCCTTTGCCATATCATTGAGGAATTTGGTGATATTGCCTTTCGGCTCAATTTCCTCTAATAAGTCTTGGCTGAAAGTATTATCATTCCGGTAATAGCTAGCATACGTCTCTTTGACGGTGTTGACTACCGATTTGGCGGCAGAACGATAGGTGCTTTGGATTTTCTTGAGATACTGAATGGAGGATTTTTCAGCACTCGTCAATCGCTGCAACGACCTTTTCTCCCAATAAGCTTCAGGCTGATACTTTGGCATGAGGATTACTCCTCAACTTCGTTTGGCTTATCGGTTCCGTAATTGTCTAGGCTTAAATCCTCACTAGCCTCTGCCTCGGCGAGCTCAACAGTTTCTTTTGCATCTTGGACAAACGATAGCTGCGCAGCCAACGTTTCTTTATCTACGAGTTCTGTTCCGATGAGGTTGTTGATCATTTGACTTGTTTCTAGGTCGTTCTGTGGCAATGCACGCTTGAATACAGCATCAACTTTCTCAATAGGCACGATAGACATGCTAGACTTTGCTACGAGGAAGTTATTGTAAAGCCGGAAGCGATCCATTAGTGAATCCTCAAAGTAGCGCTCCTTATCTTTGATATGCTGCTCAAAGGCCAATAGCTTGTAGAGAATAGCTACACCAGAGGAATTACCGGCGAAATTCTCGTCGCTCATATCCGGTGTCATCGAAATCTTGTGAATATCGGTTGCGATAGTCTGGCGCAATACATCTGCGTCGGCCTCGTCGATATTCTTAATGACGTACTCAATCTTTGAGCCTTCCGGCATGTTGGCAATGATTCGGCTGTCCTTGAGCTCTTTTCGCTGCTTCTCGTCAAAGTCGGAGCCGTAGAACGCGAGAATGGCATCCACCAAGCGCTCGCGGTCAATTACGCGGTCAGACTGTAGGATATTGTAAGCGTCAATGAGCGAGATTACTGGTTCGAAATCGCCAATCCGGTCAGAACTGTTCAGATACTCAATGATAGGCACTTCGCCGTATGAGTGCATTGAGTCGTCCTCGTCGCTCCCGATTAGCTCACCGTTTTTCAGCGTCCTCTCCATTATCATCGTCGGAGTGAGAATAGTGGCTTCGAATTGATTGTCGATTACCTCGCCCTTTTCGTCATAAGACGGCACATAAACAATGGCGAACATCTTTTCGTGCTTTACCGTATCGTCGTAAACTAAAATAACATTACGTGGATCTACGCGAGTAGACCAGCTTTCCGTATCCTCGTCGGTATAGACGCGCTCGAACGCATGGCCGAATACCGAAGCGTCGGTCGCTAGCTCAACATCTAACTTTCCAATCGTCTGTTTGCGATATAGATTGGTAATAGCGTCAATGTTGTAGCCCTCTGATACGAGATATTGCACCGGATTACCGAGCAAGTAGCCAACATTGGTTTTGCTGATATAACGGGCGAAATTTGTGACGGCCAAAATCTGATGCGGTGCCTCGCGACTTGCAACCGCCTCGTTCATCATGTAAGCTTCAAGCTTATTGTAGTGTTCAATCTGCTTCTTGCGAATCGTGCCGGTCAGCAAATTGTTTATGACTTGTGCCGTAGGTTCGGTACCTTTTGGCAAATAGTAGACTTTTTTTATCATATTTCCTCCTTAAAATCCGTTTGAGAACACTGTTCTCTGAGTCCTACCGAAGCCCAAATCGGCTTCTGTGATTATGCGAGGCTTACCTCGTGCTGTTATAGATTCATAGATGGCCGCCAAGACATCTACCGAATCGTCGTGTGCGTTCTTGCCTTTGCGCTGGTAACTCATAACCTGCTTGTAGAAATCAGGGAAACGAATATGCCAGTTATGGGGCATGTAAACGTGGTTCTGCACCCAAGCCGAGCTAGCGAGGATTCGGCTCTCCTTGTTGTGGGTTTGAGTCTGCGAGGTTATGACTGTTTTGTTTGAATTGAATGTTTCTTTCAATAAACGTTCCACATTCCGCGCAAAACCACGTCCGCCGTTATTGCTCTCAATTACAGCCTTTGACACTTCGCCGTTAAAGAGCAGAGCGGCGACTTCGGGTTCAGTTTTCTCCATTGATTCGTCTGTGAATACTAGATCAGTAATGTATGCTTCGTCCTCATAGACGACATAGTTAATCGAGCAAAGGCAGTCAGAGCCGGTATCTGCTGTATCTGTATAGTTGAGGGTATCACCCTTCGGCAATTCCTCCCAAATCTTGAACTCGCTGTAAAGCCGGCCAGTAACATCAATGGGTTTTTGATTGTAGTTTGCCTCGACAATATCCACGTTCATTTCTTGCTTTAGGAACTCATAGTCGTCTTTGCTCAATATTTCGTCGCAGAGCATGGTTTTGTCGTCTTGCTGCGCTCGGTATGCTATCAACTCCACATCGTCGCCAAACGCTGCTAAAATGCGTCCTGCGAGGTCTTTTTCACCCCACCTAGTCATAATGATAATAGCTTTACGCTTGCCCTCTAAACGTGAGAGCATTGTATTTGTAAACCAGCTCCAAGTATCATCCAAAGCGTTCTCGTTGTAGGCTTCCTCTGCTGAACGCACAAGGTCATCGCAAATCAGATAGTCACAACCAAACCCTGTGGCCGTACCGCCCGGACTGGTTGCGAGGTAGGATACTTGTGACTGCCCTTCAATAGTCCACATCTGCGCAGCTGCTTCGCCATATTTCACAGCCGTATCGAATATATCGGAATAAACGATGTGATCGCCCACCTTTTCCGTTTGGATCATATTACGAACTGAACGCGAAAAGATACTGGCCAATCGCTCATTGTAGGATGCCGTCATAATGCGAGTGCTAGGCTCTCTACCGAATAGCCATGCTGTCGTATCTTGCGCTGTGAGCGACTTACCATGGCGAGGTGGAGCGTTAATCACTAGGAAATGCTTTGGCGACTTCTCAATGAAATCCTCGATTTTGTCGGCCATATCACGTAGGAATGTGCGGTCCTCTTTGTAGAAGTTCGGATGCATAACGCGGCAGAAATCCCACAGCGTTTTACGAGCCAAGGCAATATCAAGCTCACGCTCTGGCACTCGGTCTAGTATCTTTTGTTCCTCTGCTTTCATGACTTCCTTTCAAACCTACTCGGCCTACTAAATCTGTCTCGTAGCCAGTTCCCAATATCGCCACTCTTAAAGCTAGCGTCAGACGTTGAGACGAACTCCCAATCCTTCGCTTTGTCGGTAATATCCGGAATCTGCCTTTTCATGACCTTCTTGTCGGGTGAATCAACTCCGCCAAGCTCCCAATAATTCCCATACAATGCCCGTAACATGGGCTCATACGGATATTTCTCCAATACTTCCAGCATCTTTTTGCGGTTAATTAACATGGGCTTGTGGACGGCATAGTTCAGCTCCGGTTTGCCAGCTTCAACGAGCAGCTTTTGTAGCTTGCGCAGCTGTATTGTCCAATCAATAGCCTTGCCTCGGTTGGCCTCGGTTGTCTCTATTTTCTCTGACAGAGTTCCGTCGTATTGGGCCGGCATATCCTCGTCCATAGGTTTCAGAATAAAGAAATCGTCGTTGAATAACCAAAAATCCTCTGTAATGTTGTCGTTTTTGCATGCTAGTTCAATCATTCTGCGCACGTTCTGCCACTTTGTCGGAGCGCTTTGCAATACTCTGACACTCTCATCCGGCTTGATACCTTCCGGACAGCCACCATAAAACCATACCTTCCGGTGTTTCAAGTTCTCGTTTACGCTGCGCAACGAATACCGCAACTCCTCGTTATATTGTGACTCTTTGAGGAAATACACCACATCATACTTGCCTAGCTCTCTCGAACCAACCCCGTACCTTTGGAATATATCCTTGTCGTAGTTTCGCTTGATGGCCCAGTCAATCCAACCGAATCTTTCCGGATCCGTTTGCTTTGCCCGTAACTTGCAGAGCTCTTTATCTAATCCCTCCAGATATTCCTTACACATCCCACCGCGACAGATTGAGTTGTTGTCGTCTAGGTAATGACGCATCAATACCTGTGGCGCATGGAATAGCCCTCTGTTTGCCAATATACACTCCGCGTTGAATAGCTCGTCCTCGCCAAACGTCATACCTTCTTTGAACGTGATTTTATTCCTATCTAGGAAGCTCTTTTTGTAGATCTTGTTCCATACCATTGACGTATATGCCGGTGTAAAATCTAATCCATAGAACTTACTCGGCGCGCACCTTCTGACCGGTCTAAAGTTCGGGCCATGCATGTATCTGTATTGGCCGAATTGGATGACGTTGTAATCGAAACGCTGCATTCCGACCATAACCTCAATCGCGTCATTGGTTAGCGCGTCGTCTGCGTCTAGGTAAGCAATGTAATCGCCGGTGGCCTTGCTCATACCAAAGTTGCGGCTCGCTGAAACACCAGCGTTCTCCTTCTTGTGATATACTTTCCAACCATACTTTTTGGCATATCTGTCGCAAATCTCACCGGAGCCATCGGTTGAGGCATCATTAACAATAATCACCTGCGCGCTGGTGTCGGTCTGATTCACAACGCTATCAAGGCACCGCTTCAAGAACGGGGCTTTATTGTAGACCGGGATAATTAGGCTAATCATTTCTTGGCACCTCTACTTAACTTTTTCAGAGCCTTCAACGTTCGCAGTTCCTCTACGGAAAGGCCGTCAAGCGGTGTCTCAATGTGTCGCACCGGAGTAACGTCTTTGGTCTCTTGTGGATCGTAGTTACCGTTTAGCTTAATCTTATTCTCCAAAGCCTTCATCCGTTCCATTGGGCTTGAGTTCGGGTTGTCGATAATCTCATCTAGCATATCGAGGTCTTTTTGAACTCGTGCTGGATCTTTTTTAGCTCGGATTTTTGCCATTGCGCGATATGAAAAATCATTTTGTGGCCTGCCATAATTTTCAGTAATCTTTGGCTTGTGCCCTTTAGCAAACGTTCCGTCAGCGTTTCTACCTTCCACCTTATTCCCACCTTGTTTGACGGGTTCAGTATTTTGTGGCTTCTCTACCTTTGGCGCTGGCTTCGGGGTTTCAACCGGCTTTTTCGGGGCAGGTTTCGCAGCAGAAATCAAGACCAGTTTCTTTTTTCTACTAATATCAATCTTTTTTTCTGCCATAAATACTACCTCGCTTATTTTATTATTTGCTTTTCAATTTGCTTATACCACTCATCATATTCGAGCATCTTTTTCGTCATTAACCCGTTACCGCCGTTTTCGTGATATACATCATATTCCTCGTGAATACGTGTATGGTTCTCCGGCAATTTATGGTTGAGATGATAATCTACTTTATCCTCCACCATCATCTGTAAGATGGACTGCTTTGCATCGTTTCTTGCCGATGCCGTTTTATGTTCGTCTAGTTTTTGGTTGGTCTTGCGACTTTGCCAAACTATCGTAAATATCGTTGTTACTGCGCCAATTAAGGCTATTATGATTTCAGCCATTTATTTGATATGCTCCAGCATTATTTCGTCTCCTTTTTCTAGGTGGGTGGCAGGCACAAAAAACACTTGCCAATTCGTCTTGACAAGTGCAATAGTCCTTGAGTTAATTATAACACAAAAGGACCGCCCATTTCCGAGCGGCCTCTTTATTTTTTGTTTTTAGCCTATAGACTTCTCTCTACCACCTCTGCGTCCAAGTATAGATTGGGTTGTCTGGGTCGGTTTCGTCAATAGCTGTACATTGATAGGTGTGCATATTTGTAGTGTCAGTGTAAAGACCGCCAAGGACGCCGTAAGTAGTTGTGGTTGGCGCAGAAGTCTCTATCTGATTCCTGTCTGACAAAACTTTTCCTTGATACGCATCCAAAACTCTAAGGCCACTAAACGCAGTAGTCAAGTCGTTAGCAACTTTTTGGAAAGAGACCATATCATTTATTGCACCAGCAGTAGATGACGCATAAATGAATTCAGGATCATTATATGAATCGGTACCTGTCTGCACGACAACTCTAGTCTGACTATTCCAAACTTGTCTATACAATACGGTGAAATAATCGTTTGGACGCAATAGCTTCCTATAGACAGCAGACTGAGTTCCCCCGTTGTAATAAATATACATATTGTCATTGGTGGCATTTTTGTATATCCCTGGCGTTAAATTCCAAAGACCAATACCTTGTGGATTACCAGCTGGTGCATCATAATCGGCACTCGTAAGCTCAACGACTCCTCCACCACCGCCACCAGCGGTTGCCCAAGTTCCATCAGACTTTAAAAATTTATCTGCGTCTGCAGCAGTTGGAGCAGGAACCAAGCCATGCGTTCCATCAGATGAGCCATCTGTACCGATAAAATCGGAATATGATGGCCCCGGTTCTCCTTGAGGTCCTTGTGGGATACCGAAATCGAACACCGCTGCGCTGGTTGTTCCCGAATTGGTCACAGTCGCGTTTGAACCCGGAGTCAAAGTCGAAACCGTACCCACAGCAATCGTAGCTGCTGCACCGTCCTGACCATCTTGACCGTCCTGTCCATTCTGGCCCGGATCGCCTTTTGCGCCTTGAGGAATGCCAAAGTTAAAGACTGCTGCGCTAGAAGTTCCAGCGTTCTGAACGGTTGCATTCGAACCCGGAGTGAGGGTGGAAACCGTACCGACTGCGATTGTAGCAGCCTGTCCGTCAGCGCCATTCTTTCCGTCCTTACCGTCTTTTCCATCCGCACCTCTTGGAATACCGAAGTTAAACACAGCTGCCGAAGTCGAACCGGTATTTTCTACCGTTGCATCCGAACCAGCTTCGAGCGTGGTTGTAGTTCCGACGCTAATCGTTGCCGCAACCCCGTCTTTTCCGTCTTTACCATCGGCTCCGTCCTTACCATCCTTACCGTCTTTACCATCAAAAGCACCGCTGTCACGCTTTTCCTCAACATCCTCAACTACGGCATCAACCTCGTCGATTTTCTTTTGGATTTGTGCTTCGTAAATGGCGGCCTGTGAAGGTGTCACGTCGCTTGGGTTTTCTACGTCCTCGGTATATGAACCGTCAATGACTTTGAAGCTTGCAGGGCTTGGTGAGTAACGCAACACTAGGTTGTCGCCTTCTACCTCGTAGCCATATACACCAACCGTCGCTGTGCCTTTTTGGGCCAGTATTTCGGCTGGAATATCGCATTGTCCGTCAATGACCGGCACTTCGTAGGATTTGTCGCTCACATTGGACTTAATAATTGCTTTCTTGGTTAAACCATTGTAGGCAGATACAAAATCAAACGTCAGAACGGTTGCTTTGTATTCGCCCTGATTGACCGGCTCTTGCTCGGCCAGCTCAACCTTGTTTTTCGTAACAGTAAACAACATTAGGATTCCTCCTGCTCTACTTCGTCAGCCTCTACGGGAGTTTCCTCAACTTCCGGCTCGGCTTCCTTTTTCGCAGCTTTTCGTTTGCGAGTTTGGGTTTTAGCTACTGGCCTGTGGATCTCGTAGATTTGCCCAAAGAATTTGGCAATGGCCACGCCTTCCTCATCGAACATCGAGTCATCGATTTCAAACTCTTTGCCGTATAGCTCGATAATGATACGCCCATTTTCGTCTGGTGTGGCATCGATAATGATATTATCCATTTTGTTCCTTTCTTTTGAACTTAAACGCGTTTCGGCGGATGCCTCGATTCGCAGCCGCCTGAATAAGACTCTCGAGAGTTTCTGTTGCAGGCACCAAACCTTTGAGCGTGACTATACGGAACTCTGCGTTAGGCTCGGCAATTACCCCGACCTCGCAGATGATTCGTTTGGCCTGTGGATGTAGGAGATAAAGCCTATTCCCACGCCTGATCGCCCAAGCCAAATCGTTCAATCCATAATCACGCAAAATCTCATTCGTCGCATAAAATGCATTGGCGTACAGCGTCCGGTAGTATGGACGGCTGTCGTTTCTCGGTATTTTATCGAGAAGGACTCTTTGCGTGAGTATTTGCTCGAACTCTTTGACTGTGAGTACCATGTCAGCTCCTTTACAACAAAAATGCACCAGCTCGTGAAAGCTAGTGCAATTAGTCTTACTTAAATTATATCACATTCGGGTTGGCGGCTTGACGGAGAGTCGAACCCCGGTTACTAGATCGACAATCTAGCGTTCTAACCGTTGAACTACCAAGCCTTTTGGTGTCGGGGGCCGGATTCGAACCGGCGTACTCCAGCGCATGAAGCTGGCGAGGTAAGCCTCTCCTCAACCCCGTCTTATGCGAGAATCTCATCCATCCGGACGGGGGATCTCGCATTCAGAGCCTCTACGCTCTGGTCCACAGCGCCCGGAAGTTAAGTAGAGGCTTCGGTAGTATCCCTTCCGTTTAGCGCCTATATGGTGAACAATTCCATTATACCATAACCACAACAGATACGGACGCTGGACAAAAACGGCTCTACGTGCTACAATGTAAATATTCCAATTCGAAACTTTGAAGGCCTCGGTTTTTCCGAGGTTTTCTATGCCTCAATAATAAGGAGGTAATATGGCTGATGCAAAGCATGTAGGCAAATACAAGCGAATCTACATCAGAACTTACGGCGGAATAATCCAAGATTTAGGTGTTGGGCCAGCAGTTTTATATGGCTTTTTGGAATTTCTGTCTAAACGGTTCAAGAAAGATGACAGAGGTTATTTCTGTGTCTTTAATACATTTATAAAAGAACAATTAGGCATTGGACGCGATAAGCTGAAAAATTATCGCAACGCATTGGTAGAAGCTGGATACATAGATTACATTCAGGGGATTAACCAAAATGCCAAATCTCGTTATAAAATAATAATGTAAAAATTACAACAAAACAATATTTCAGAACGGAGGTAAGTTGAAAGCTCGCCTCTGTTTTAGTTTGTCAAGAGCTTACTTGTGGAAAACCTGTGGAAAAACCCACGAATTTCTGTGGAAAAGTCGGTGGAAAAGCGTTTTCCGGGGTGTCGATTTTGCCCCGGCGACTAACAGAGAGCGCTGTGGCAAAAACGCACCCCCCATAGAAAAATAATAAAAAAATAATAGTAGGCTCGGCAAAAATTACAAAATTAATTTTAATGTGAGTGGGAGAAAGGGTTTCAAATGAAATCACAAAAACCAATTTATCGTCAGGTCGAGCAATACATGACTTATTGCAAATACACTCGCAGAATGTCTAGCCAGACGATTCGCTCAAAAGAGCATACGTATAAGCACTTCATAATTGGGAGTGGTTGTAACGACATATCCAAACTAACAAACGCAGAGTTCGACCAATGGGTTCGCTACCAATCAGAGCGTGGTGTGGCACCGAGAACCATCAACACCCGAATAGCTCATATTCTTTCTATGTTGAGGTATTTTCGTGAGATGGGAGTGGATATGCCAATTAAGCTACCACTAATCCACAAGCTCAAAGAAGGGCCGGCGCGCAGGCGCTACTACACGAGGGATCAGATAAATAAGGTCTTGAAATACGCCGACGAAATGGGTGGTCTAATGATTCGCATTTGCTTTGATGCCGGTCTGCGTATTACCGAGCTGACAAATCTGCGCCTCAATAATTTTTGTGGCCGCCGGATTACATTCGTAGGTAAAGGGTTCAAAGCTCGTGAAAGCTACATCAGTAAGCCAACCGAGAAACTACTTCGTAAGTATATCGACAAATACGACATCACCGATTGGCTCTGGCTAAACGAACATGGCAACCACATGGGCAAGGATATGGTTCGGATCCACATGCGAGAGCCATTCGTTGAGGCCGGATTGACCGATTTTTACCCACATTCGCTGCGTCACTCATTCGCCACCGACTTGCAAGAAAAGGGTGCAAGCCTCATGGAAATACAAGCGATGGTAGGACACGCTGACGCTGCCACCACGCAACGCTATTTGCATGGTTTGGACGGCCATTTACAAAGTCTTTTTTACAAGTATCAGTAGTATCGCCACATTGACAAGCATGCTTATTTTTGGTACACTAGGAATAACAGCTGAAGCGTTGCAAAACCTTCCGAAACTTTACATCATTGAATTAAGAAAGAAATTTCTGGAACCGCTTATGGTCCATTCAATGATACTATTATATCATTGAATGACAGAGGTGTAAATACTTATCGCTATAACCGGAAATTTCCGGTTTATTTTTAACCTTCGATTGAGGCGAGTTTCGAGTTGGAATATTGAAAGTCGTCTTTGAGAAGGCTAAAAAGTCCGTTGCAAAGTGAGCGAAGGTCATGAAGTTTAGACTTCGCCAAGCGGATTTTAGGCAACCAAATATCAACGTTAAAGGAAAGGAACAAATGACTGAAAACCTACCGACAGCCAAACCAGTAGCGCCAACGTCAGTTTTGAACGACGAGGATAAGCGCGCGCTGACAATGGCTGTAAAAACTGAAACGACGGGCGTTATGAATCCCGTTGAATACGAACAAGTAAAATTAATCGCACGAGATATGTTCTCGTCAAAGGCTCTGCCAAATAGCTTCCAAAATCCATTCCAAGTCCAAATGGCAATCATGTGTGGACGCGAAATCGGAATGACAGTTATGGAAGCGCTGGGCGATCTGTATTTCGTAAATGGCCGAATCCAAATTTACGGCAAAGCCACACCGGCAGCAATACGGCGTGCTGGCTGGAAAATCCTGCCATACAAAGACGAGGAAGGTTCGTGTACCGCAACAATTAAGAATATCAAAACCGGTGAGGAAATTTCCGACACATTCACCTTTGAGGACGCTTTGAAGTCCGGTTTCGTTAAAGATGCTCGCGGCCAAGTGAAAATAGGATGGCGCGAGGGCGCAAACCGCAAACGCAAGCTTCGCTATGGTGCATTAAGCCAAATAATCCACACCTATATTCCCGAAGTTCTCGGTTCTATTACCGGCATTGGTGAATATTCCGAGGATTACATGTCGGCATCCGGCAAAGAAAAGGAATTTCGAGAGCAGTACGGTAAAGAGCGGAAACTCGCGAAACTGAAGTCGTTGGAGGGAGAATATGAAAGTCATTAATGTTGAGCAGCGTTCCGAGGAATGGTTGGAAGCTCGCCAAAGCGTAATTACCGGAACACGCGTCAAAGAAATTACGCCACCTTCTCGTAAAGTCAAAACTGGATCGCAAACAATGGGCTTTTGGAAACTTGTGGCCGAATACGTGAGCTATGGCGTATTGGACGAATCGCCAATGGAACGTGGAACGCAGCTCGAAAACGAAAATGCAGAAATAGCCGTACAGAAGCTAGGTTTGAAAAATCCTCTTTACGATTGCGGAATGTGGGTATCAGATGACGGTAAAATTGGCTATTCCCCAGATGCTTCCGAGGATTCAGACCACCCGACTTGGGCCATTGAGTGTAAATCACTTTCAACTGCTGAACATCTGTTTCTCATTTGTGGTGATAAGTTCGCCAAGGGCGAGATGCCGGACATTATGGAGCCTCTATTCCCTGAACGACCAGAAGCCTATCGTGGCATTTCGTCTGTTGCCGAGGAACATCGCAACCAAGTTCAGCAAGCGTTTGTTGTTAATCCTGACTTAAAAGTGCTTTACTACTGCCTCTACGATCCACGCGTTGTTATTGACGAATACAAGCACCACATCATTGAGGTTCGACGTGAGGATATGATGGAGGAAATACAAAAACAGTCCGAGATGGTTTATCAGCAAGCAGAACTTGCTCGTGGCGTTGCTATGCTTATTGCAGCTAAACAGTTAGCAGAGGAATCAGAATGAGCAAATTTGACGTTGCATTAATCGGTTTTATTCTCGGTTTTGCAGCATGTATGGCGGTATTCGTCATTGTGAGGGAGCTATGAGTAGCCCAGAAACCCTCACAGAATATCGCAAGGCTCGTATGCGCGAAAGGCTCATGAAATTCTTGCTCGAAAATCTCTTGCCGGACTACATCCACTATGACCTATTAGAAACCGTCAAAAGCTTTACCTATAACGAAGTCGAGGAATATGGCAGCGAATACGGCGCATTCTGTGCATATTACGAGCTTGGCCGGTGGTTTGAAGCGAAAATGGAGGATTGCGACTTTGACTTGGATGACTTCTTTGCGGAATATGCCAAAGAGATTGAAAGGAGGTGCGACGACTAACGACATCCTGCACATTATCACATTAACAAGTTTTGCTTCTGCTCCGGTCTTGAACATTGTGCAATTAGTCCGAGTTCACGAGAGGCACTAAAGCACATTTAGATCGGACTCGCTGGGCTTGACGCTTCAGCAAATCGGAAGGCCCAGTTTCATCGTTCAAGACCGAATCGGGAGCAAAACGCAATTATAAGGAGGTAAATTATGGCGAAGTTTCGTCGAGGGGTGAACTGCGTAACACCCGAAATTTACGCAGAGCTGAAGTCTAAATTGAATCGTCCAGCCGACGATGAAAAGGTGATGCGCGAATACAAATTAGGTGCGAGTACATGCCGTACTATACGCAACACCAAATCTTACGAGGAATATCGCGCACGCGT
>Ga0310786_10003243_pt1 | contig 23867 bp, 23 predicted proteins | sample AusTroGonzalo_MG_FD_203881 | JGI IMG/M metagenome (GOLD analysis project Ga0310786, IMG submission 203881) | Bovine rumen microbial communities from tropical cattle in Woodstock, Queensland, Australia - Gonzalo_03 (v2) (version 2) | ecosystem: Host-associated > Mammals > Digestive system >...
GGATTTGAAGATAAGAAGGACGCTCTGGCTACTTTCGAAGCCTTTTCGAAAAGGATAGAAGAAACAACGGGGATCGATCCGGAAGAACTGGAAGATACGGAGTACAAACTCGACAGCAAAAGCTATAAAGGATCTTTTGTGCTCGTCATTGGCGGAAAGGATCTTAAGGATCTGATGAACAGGAGTCTCGATCTTATGTATGACGGATCGGAGGTCCCGCAGGAACTTCGCGACGCGGTCGATGACTTCTGTACCGACAAGTACAGGCTGGTCGGCTATACTTACCTTGACGGAAAGACAATAACGGTGGTATTGTATGAAACTCTCGACGGAAGGGACAAGTATTTTGCGGGTTTTAACGAATATCTGGGTATCGGTGATGATATACTTGACAGGAAAAACAGCGAAATGCTGTATGAGGGATTGGTAAGTCCGGATTTTGGAAGTATAATAGTCAATAGGGCTTGATCCCGGCAAAATTTGTTTGTGATCTGATAGAAGGATCTGATCATAATTATTTTTCGGAAAAAGGAGACAGACTATGAAAGACATGAAGAAGATACTGGCTTTGTTGATCGCCGGTGCAATGATCTTCGGTATCGTTGCTTGTGATTCTTCCAGCAAGAAGAGCAAGGACAGAGATGACAAGAAGACCGAAGAAGAGGAAGATGAGGACGAGGACGAGACTGAGGAGGATGAGACCGAGTCAGAGCAGACCGAGACCGAAGCTGCAAAGGAAACAGACGAGATCAAGGAAACCGATGTCACTGACGAGACTGACGAGACTACTCCGGAAACGGATGAGACAGGTTCCGGCACCATTGAGTCAAGAGACATCAATGATGTTAACGACAACGATCTTCTGAACAAGCTCAAGGATATCTCAGGAGCTCAGGTAGTTCCTCTCTCGGAACTTAGTTCCTATGCCGATGATTATAACAAGCTCGTTGACGGCGTTATCTTCTATGCGGAGGGTGAAGCAGTCAAGACATCATGGGATGGCTTTGACGATTCGCTCACAGGTTCCGGCGTGGAGATCGATGACGAGGATATCTGGAACAAGGATTCCATCGAGTATGTTGTTGATTACATGAAGGCATATACCAATGACATGTCTATGTATACGGAGACATTTGTTGTTCAGCACTATAAGGATGCAGACATCGCAAAGAAGTCTTTTGACAATCTCGCAGTAAGCCTTAAGGACAGCGGCATTGACGTATCTATCGCTAATTCCGATGAGTACTACAACGGAGATGATATGGGTTATCTTATCATCAATATCGATCTTGAGATGTATCTCGGAATGCTCCTGGGCGAATCAGGTGAGATAGATCCTGCAATGCTCGATCAGTACAAGCAGCTCATCGGAGATCTCCAGATGGCGGTCGGTTTCTACCGCGTTGACAAGGATGTTATATGCATGCTCTACATGAATAATGACGGAACAAATTTCGTTAGTGAGCCGCTTCTGACATACTTCAACATCAAGAATCCTCTCGATGTTAAGAATTCAGATGCATTTATGATGGCTTTCTTTGAATTGGCAGGCTAAGCGCAGATCTTAACTGATAACAAGATAACACGGGGGCTTCCCTTCTGATGCAGCAAGTCTTTACTGCTGACGGGGGAAGCCCCCTTTCTTTGTGTTCGCGATTTGAGGTATAATATCCCGAGAAGAATATGAGATGAGCTTCTATTCAGGGGGCATTAAGGGATGTATTCTTTGTATATTTGTTTTTTCGGGTTGTCGGTCCTTCTGACGGCTCTTTATGTATCCATATGGCGTAAACATTTTGATGTTAACATTACGCTGATATTTGCACTTATTCCTATTGTCAATCTGGGATATATAGTTTCCGAGAATGCTACGGACATCGGGACTTTTATTGTCGCGACCAAGATCATCTATCTCGGAGGATGTTACCTGCCGATCCTTATCGCGATGAGCATCTTAAGTCTCTGCGAGATCAAGGTCAACAGGGTCATAAGGCTCCTGGGATTTGCGGTCTGCACGATACTCTACCTTTTTGTTTTGAGCATAGGTTATCTTCCGTATTACTATAAGTCGATCACGTTTAATCTTATTCCCGGAGGAAGAGAGATCATCAAGGAGTATGGTCCCGCCCATACGTTTTTCTATGTCTATACACTCATAACCTTTATCGTGGGTTTTTCGGCCATTACATACAGCCTGATGAAAAAAAAGCAGGTACCGAACAGCATCCTCTATCTTCTGTTCCTGCCGGACATCATCTCCATCGCTGCGTTCTTCGGATTTAACCTGATGGGCAAAAAGTATGAGATAATGCCGGTCGCGTATGTGTTCGCGCAGTTCGTCTATATCCTTATCTCGAGAAGGATGAGCCTTTACAGGGTCAGCGATATGGTCGTGGAGTCAATGGTCATGACAGGTGATACCGGATTTATCACGGTGGATAAAAAGAAGCGTTTCCTCGGAGCGAACGAGACTGCCAAGGAGATGATCCCGGAACTTCGGGGACTTTCAGTGGATCAGAAGATCGATAACATAAAGACGATATCACATTGGATAGAGCATTTTGAAGAAGACAACAGGAACACACAGAGTCTTTTCGTGAAGAAGGATGATCAGGGAGACGAGAAGATATATGCGGTGAACACGAGCTATCTTTATGATCTCAAGAGAAGATGCGGCTACAGGCTGTTTCTGACTGACGATACGAAGAACCAGAAGTATATCAAGCTCCTCGACAAGTATAACGAGGAACTTGAGGAAGAAGTTGAAAAGAAGACCGAAAACATAATCGAGATGCATAACAACCTCATCCTCAGTATGGCGACCATGGTTGAGAGCCGTGACAACTCGACGGGCGGGCATATCAGGAGAACGAGCGAATGCGTAAGGATCCTCATGGATGAGATAATGAAGGAAAACCCGTTCGGATTTGATGAGGAATTCTGCAAGAACATAATCAAGGCGGCGCCTATGCATGATCTCGGAAAGGTAGCGGTCGACGATGCCGTATTAAGAAAGCCGGGAAGATTCACGCCGGAGGAGTTTGACAAGATGAAGGCCCACGCGGCCGAGGGGGCAAGGATCGTTCATGAGATATTGAAGGATACGGATGACGAATCCTTCAAGGTGATCGCAGAAAATGTCGCACATTATCATCATGAGCGCATGGACGGTTCAGGATATCCCGAGGGACTTAAGGGGGATCAGATACCTGTCGAAGCGCGCATTATGGCTATCGCGGACGTCTATGACGCGCTCGTAAGTAAGAGAGTATATAAGGAATCGATGAGCTTTGAGCAGGCCGATAATATCATGATGGACAGTATGGGCAAGCATTTTGACAAGAGACTCGAGAAGTTCTACGTAAGTTCCAGAAAGCGCCTCGAAGATTATTACAGATCTCTCTGATCAGACGGACGAGGACTGTTCCTTGCGGATCCTGTCCCTCACGAGCATGGTGGCAAAGCCCAGGAGGTTCTGACCTTTCCAGCTGTGGATATCCTGATTCTTCGCATCGTTGATATTGAGGCCGTTAGCCCAGATCTGATCCTGGATCGCACATTCCACAAGAAGCTTATTACCGGTAGCAAGAAGTTTCTCGCAAAGTTCGGGATTCTGCTGATATTTCTCATAAAGACCGTTATAGACTATTATCTGGCGCATGCCGTTCCAGACGGTATCGTCGTAATTTCTGACCTTCCTTCCGAGAGCCTTTATAGTGTCAACGTCGGAAGTGGACAATATCTGTTCCGCGATCTCTTTGTCGTCAAAAAGGCATGCCTTGGAATACATCATGTACTGCTCAAGAGATGAGAATATGACATAGTCGACGGTAAAATCACATAAGTACCAGTTACTGAGATATCCGTTCTTCTCGTCGGGATTATGGAAGCATACGATGTCGGATTCGTGCTCGTCATAGACATTCATGAGGATCTCCTTGCCAAGGAGCTTCATCCTCTCGTCAGAGACGGCGAAGATAATGTTGAAGTCGTAATCCGGATTCTCGCTCATATAATCGATACAGGAGGTGAAAGCGACCTTCCAGGCCTTGTCGGAAGGATAGCCGTATAATCCCGCGGAGATCAGCGGGAAAGCTATCGAGTGGAGGTTATTTCCTTTAAGGATCTCCAGAGATCTCCTGTACGCACCTGAAAGGAGCGTGGCTTCGTTCTGATGACCGCCGTGCCAGACGGGTCCGACGGCGTGGATCAGTATCTTCGAAGGGAGCATAAAAGCATTTGTCATGACGGCATTTCCGCAGGCGCATCCGCCCAGGAGCCTGCAGGCCTTGGCAAGTTCGTATGGCCCCGCGGCTTCAAAGATCTCGCCGCAGATACCGCTGCCCTTGACCAGATTCTCGTTCGCGGGATTGACGATCGCATCGACGCCGAGAGTAATAAGCCTGTCCACCTTGATCTCAATCGTACTCATAATAGCCCCCCTATCACCTTTTCTAATATTTTATCCCAATTTATGTTGAGATGTCGATTGTTCTGCTACAATAGACCAAGCGATAAGAAGGAGACTCATTATGAAAAGACCCGTTGATGCCGTGATATTTGACCTGGACGGAACGATCACGGATACCGAGAAATACTATCAGAAGGCCTGGCCGATGGCACTCCGGCACTACGGATACGAGGTCACACCCGAGATGCCGCTGCAGCTCCGGTCACTCGGAAGGCCGTTTGCGCCGCTGAAGTTCAAGGAATGGTTCGGCGAGGATTTTGATTATGAGAAGGTCAGATCCTACAGGAAGAAGATCATAGCGGAGATGTTTGAAGAAACGGGAATACCTCTTAAGCCGGGCGCAAGAGAGATATTATCCTGGCTTCGCGAAAACAAGGTCCTTACGGCCCTTGCAACTGCCAACGACTTCAAGAGGACTTCAAGATATCTGGAAAAGATCGGTCTTGCGGATGTTTTCGATAAGATAATATGTGCTGATATGGTAGAAAAAGGAAAACCGGCCCCCGACATTTATTCTTATGCATGCCGGGAACTGGGTCTCATGCCTCAGAGGACATTTGCCGTTGAAGATTCTCCAAACGGAATCAGGAGCGCCTATCTTGCGGGGTGCAAGGTCGTAATGGTTCCGGATCTAACGGAACCTGATGAGGACTTAATGACCATGCTCTACGCAAGAATAGATACTCTGCTCGATATTCGCGGGTTGTTCGAGGATCAAGCTTTGTAAGAAAATCCCGTCTCCTTATTCCTGTACCTAATAGACGCACGGACCGGTCCGGTTTGTTGCACAAAAGATAAAAGAAGTTTGTGATTGTTTTTTGACCTGCCCTGTGTAACAATACAAGTCTGTGTATTTTCAGTTCGGAGGAAATGACATTGTCGGAAATAACGGAAAATCCGCTCGGTACCAAGTCTCTGGGGAAGCTCCTGTTCTCGCTTGCGTTACCTGCTATAGTCGCAAACGTGGTCAATGCGCTCTACAATATCGTCGATCAGATCTTCATCGGAAGAGGGGTCGGCAAGCTCGGCAATGCGGCGACTTCCATCTCGTTTCCTCTTACGACGGTATGCCTCGCGTTAGGCCTTATGATCGGTCTCGGCGCGTCTTCCGGCTTTTCTCTCGAGCTCGGGAGAAAGAATGAGGACAAGGCAAGAAAGATCGCGGGAACGGCATTCGGACTTCTAATAATATGCGGCGTCATCATCATGCTCGTCGTAAGGATATTCCTTAAGCCGATGCTCATATTCTTCGGATCGACGGACAGCATCCTTCCTTATGCGGAGGAGTATGCGGGCATAACTTCCTTCGGCATCCCGTTCCTTCTGTTCTCCATGGGCGCTAACCCGCTTGTCCGCGCAGACAGGGCACCGATCCTGTCAATGGCATCGATACTTACGGGATCGATCATCAACACGATCCTTGATCCCATATTCATATTTGTATTCCACTGGGGAATGGCGGGAGCCGCATGGGCTACCGTCATCGGTCAGGTAATAGGCGCGATCATACTGTTCGCGTACATTCCGAAGTTCAAGTCGGTCAAGTTTAAGTTCAGCGATTTTATCCCGAAGCCGGGGTGGATCTGGACGATCACAAAGCTTGGCTTCAACTCGTTCATATTCCAGTTCAGTACGCTCGCTGTGCAGATCATCATGAATAATTCCCTGAAGAGTTACGGCAGCAGATCGATCTTCGGCGCCGAGACTCCTCTGGCAGTCGCGGGCATCGTAACGAAGATCAACGTTATCTTCATCGCGCTCATAATAGGTCTCATAAACGGCGCGCAGCCGATCTGCGGATATAATTACGGCGCAAAGAAATACGGCCGGGTAAGAAAGACGGTAAGACTCTTCATGACAACGGCCATGATAATATCGATAGTATGCTGGATTGCTTTTGAGGTATTCCCGAAGCAGATCCTGATGATATTCGGAAGCCGGGAGGATCAGCTTTACTTTATCTATGCGGTAAGGTTCATGAGGGTATTCCTGTTCTTCAACTGTGTCAACGGGATACAGATCTGCTCGGCAACGTTTTTCCCTGCGATCGGCAAGGCGCTCAAGGGTACGATACTGTCTTTCTCGAAGCAGGTGGTACTCCTTATCCCTCTCATGATCTGGCTTCCGGCAGTTATGGGACTTGACGGCATCATGTATGCGCAGCCTGTAACGGACGCGATCACCGTCATCATGTCACTTCTGTTCCTGTGGCATGAGTTCAGGCATATGCCGAAGCATGACGAAGATCAGGATTCCGCTACTTCCATTAACGAGGAATAAAAATCCGGATATTCTTTCTGAAGCCTTATGGGCATTCCCTGGGAATTGATGAAGCAGTGTTCCGACTTGGCTTCGCAGACGACCTTGTCCCCGCATCTCATGATATATTCGATCTTAAGCTTTACGCCCTTGAATTCCGAGACGCCGACTTCTATCTCGAGCTTATCGGCGAAGGTCGAAGGCGACTTGAACCTGCATTCGACTGCGATCACGGGGGATATTATCCCCTCCTTTTCGAGACGGTCATAAGGCCAGCCTATCGAAGACAGGAAATCGACCCTGGCCTCCTCCATAAAGCGGACATAATTCGAGTGATGGGTGATGCCCATCTTGTCTGTCTCATAATAGTTTACGGTATGTGTGTAAGAATGCTTCATGGAGAGATGATAACACCTTTTCGAAGAAGAGGCAAAAGGCTATAATGGTCTCATACAAATTCCCAAGGAGGACAAATAATATGGCAGACGTACGTCCTGAATCCATGGAACGTATTACCACGCCCGAGCTGGCCAGAGCTTTTATCGATGAGCAGCTTGCGGCACTCCGCGCTCAGATAGGCGACAAGAAGGTGCTTCTTGCATTATCAGGCGGAGTCGATTCATCTGTAGTAGCAGCCATGCTCATCAAGGCAGTCGGCAAGCAGCTTACCTGTGTTCACGTAAATCACGGTCTTCTTCGAAAAGGAGAACCTGAGCAGGTCATCAATGTTTTCGGCAAAGAACTCGGGGCCAATCTCGTTTATGTTGACGCAACAGACAGATTCCTCGATAAGCTCGAAGGCGTTACCGATCCTGAGACAAAGCGTAAGATCATCGGCGGAGAATTCATCGAAGTATTTGCCGAGGAAGCAAGAAAGCTCGACGGTATCGATTTCCTGGCGCAGGGAACGATCTGGCCTGACATCCTCGAGAGCGAAGCAGGAATCAAGGCTCACCACAACGCGGGCGGACTTCCTGAAGACATGAAGTTCGAGCTCGTTGAACCTGTACGTATCCTCTTTAAGGACGAGGTCCGCGTAGTCGGTAAGGAATTGGGTCTTCCTGATAACATGGTATTCCGTCAGCCTTTCCCGGGTCCGGGACTCGGTGTCCGCTGTCCGGGTGCTATTACGAGAGACCGTCTGGAAGCTGTCCGCGAATCAGACGCGATCCTCAGAGAAGAGTTCGAGAAGAACGGACTTGCAGGCAAAGTATGGCAGTATTTTACGGTCGTTCCGGACTTCAAGTCCACGGGCGTAAAGAACGGCAAGAGAACATTCGACTGGCCTTGCATCATCCGTGCCATCAACACGACCGATGTTATGGAAGTTACGGTCGAGCATCTTTCTGACGAGCTTATCGATCACCTTGTACAAAGGATCATATCGGAAGTTCCGGGCATCAACAGAGTGCTCTTCGACTATACTCCGAAGCCGCCGGCAACTGTCGAGTACGAATAATATCAATTGTTCAAAAACGATTCGCCTGACAGGATAAAGAGTCAGATCTAAAAGACCTTGCGGCACCGAAACCGATGTGCAGGGTCTTTTTATCTGAACTTATTAGATGATGAAGTTTTCTTCTCATATAATTGGTAATTGATAAGTCAATGAAACGCCGACAAGAGGTCTGCCCCGAATGATATGATCAACACAAAACGTCTTCAATAAGGGGATTGCAACCGCAGGTTGACAAAGTTCAAGCCCGGGTTGGTAGATATGTTAAGATAGAAACAGCTATTCTTGTGACATCAAATCTCGGAGGTGAAGACAAATGACGATTGCTGACAGAATCCAAAGTCTTAGAAAAACCAAAGGCATGTCTCAGGAAGAACTGGCTGATGCAGTGGGCGTATCCAGGCAGGCAGTTTCAAAGTGGGAAAGCGAGCAAGCAACACCGGATCTCGACAAAGTCGTGATCATGAGCGATATTTTCGAAGTAACTACGGATTATCTTCTTAAAGGGATAGAGCCGGTCAAGACAGACGATCATAAGACCATGGCCGATGTGATCGACAGTAAGGTCCTTACTGATAAAAACGGCAAACGCGCCAAAAAAATACTTAAATGGGTCCTCATAGGATTCGGCATCCTGCTTACCGCAGATTTAATCACGATGCTGATCTATTTCCTCGTTAACGGATTCCCGGCCTGACCTTATCTCAAAACAACATAACCCATAAAAAAGATCCGAAGTCACGGATCTTTATATTAATGCGCTCAAAACGGAGGATTGCATGAGTAAGATAATAAACCTGATCAAGAATATAAGCCCCTTTAACAACCGCACGGAAATGCCGAAGTTACTGTATGTTATCAAGGTCATCCTGTTCTTCTGGCTTTGCAAATTCGGTTCAGAGATCATAGGCGAAGTCATAGTCCTGGCTGTTCACTTTACCTGCGGGAAGAACCCTTTGCAAGGCGAGATGTTCGATCCTAAGACGATTACGCTGATAACGTATTTCGGATATGGATTCATCATCGGAGCGATCTTACTGTTCTGGAAACTGTTACAGAAGAAGACGGTCAAGGATCTCGGGTTTACCGGAAAGCCGGGAAGCTACCTTGCCGGCGCGGCGATCGGAACGGTCCTGGTCCTAGTCTCCACGGTCATTATAGTACTTACGGGGGCGATCAGATTTAACGGCGTTTTCGATAACATCGACATACCGATGGTTGCGGCTATGCTTGTCTGCTTTGCATTACAGGGTGCCATGGAAGAGATATTATGCAGAGGCGTTGTGCATCAGCTTCTCATCAAGAAGACTCCGGTTCCTGTTACGGTAGGCGTAAGTGCCGCGCTGTTTACAATTCCCCATCTTCCGGGCATGTCAGGCGGCTCCCGGCAGATCGTTTCTGTAGCGATAGTTAATCTTATCCTCATATCGATTATCTTTTCTCTTCTTACGATCCGTTTCAGAAGCATTTGGGCCGCCTGCGGACTGCACACGCTCTGGAACTATATTCTCTACAACATCCTCGGACTTAATCTCAGCGGAATTGATGAGACTGTAGCTTCTGTATTTGATATGAAATCTGCCGGTACGAGCATATTAAACGGCGGCGAATACGGTATCGAGGCGAGTATCATTACAACGGCAGTATTATCTGTTGCAATGATCATGCTCTGTTTCTTTTCGCGAAAAACAATGAAGGAATGTTGACCTGTTTGTCATGAGAGGAAAGACCCGGAATGCTCAAGAAACAGACTGAAATCCGTAGACTTTTTTGATACTACTGTTAAGATATTGTATATGTCGTTGGGAAATGTGAGCGGAATAGTGATAGCAGCTGTGATGCGCAGGTGCAGGAAGCAGGGAGCACTGTTATCCAAAGTTGATATGAATGCTTACGACTCAGAGCCTGATATAGCAAATGAGGTTCAGTTTGTCTGGCACCTGGATCTGTAAGAATTTGTAAGAGCATCAGTTTTAAGGGGGATAGAATGAAGAAAACTTGTGCTGCCACTTTAGCTGTTCTTCTGTGCTTTCTGCTTATTGCTTCATGCGGGAAGAAGGCGACTCCTGTTCCTGTGCCTCTTGAAGAAGCCGGCAGTATCTCTGTTGGCGATCATGTTCTGTTCGGAAATTACCCTCAGAAAAAAGCGGCGGGGAAGGATACATTTGATCCCGAACCCATCGAGTGGCGTGTGCTCGAGATAAAGGATGGCAATGCCATTTTGATCTCGGAATATCTCCTTGATGCGACAGAGTATTATTACGATATGACTGATGTTACCTGGGAGACCAGCTCTTTGCGAAAATGGTTAAACGGCGCGTTTTATGATTCGGCTTTTTCGGAAAGCGAAAAGGATCGGATACAGACTGTGATAAATACGAATCCGGATAATCCTTTATACGGAACTACCGGCGGGAACGATACCGAGGACAAAGTGTTCTGCTTAAGTCTCGAGGAAGCGCAGAATTACTTCAAAAATGCTGAAGACCGTATGGCTGCGCCTACGGATTATGCGGTGAGCCAGGGCGCGATGACCAATGATGACAGCAAGCTCTGTAACGGCATGAAAACAGGCTGGTGGTGGCTCAGATCTCCGGCTTCGTCTCCTGACAGAGCGGCAGATGTCGACTGCTACGGGAACATTGATACTGAAAAGAATGCGGACGGCGTTGACGGTGACTATGTTTTTGCCGAGAACAACTGCGTCCGGCCTGTCATCATGATCTCTCTTTCCGGCGGGTAACAGGGCTATGTTATAATCGAACTGTCTTTGCAGGCGCAAGAGGTGAGAAAAATGTACACTGAAACTTATCAATTAACATTAGCGGATCTGAAGAATAACAAAAGCGGGAAGCAGGCAGAAGTTCTCGTAAACGATCACGGCGACCATTATAAACTGAAGACTGTAATTGACAAAACAGAATTCACGGCGCAGGCGGACGATCTTTTTTCCGCATTCAAGTCGTTCAGGGATAAACTTCTGGAGGAAGGCTACGGGATCAAGTGCAATGCCGCCAGGATCAATGCGCTTCAGTCGGGCATGATGCGCGACTTGGATGTTGTTTATCTGGTGGAACCCGGGAAAAGGGCAGAGCTGAAAGACGTTCACGGTTTCTGGGATTATTGCGAGATGGAAGAATTCGTGGACACTGAAGAACAAGACAGTTTTTGTAAGAAGTGGCTGGATAGTCCGAAGAAGTAATGACCTCAAGGGGGATGTATGGAGATCTGGGAAGCAATTGCAAACGGAAAGCAGGATGTTGCGAAGGGCCTGATCAGGAAAGGCGCTGATCTCAATGCCCGGGACAAGAACGGCAACTCGGCCCTTCATTATCTTTGTTCCGGAAATGATCCCGGGATGATGGAAGCTCTCCTTAAAGCCGGAGCTGACCCCAATATACGCAATAAGGAAAACATGACTCCTTTATTCTTTGTAAGGAGGATCTGTTTTTCTGACCCGGAAGCAAAGTACCGGCTGATGAAGCTGCTCCTTGACTACGGGGCCGACAAGAATGTCCATTGTATTGAAGCAAAAACTGCAGAAGAAGAGGCAGTAAGAGATAAAAGGATCGCGGAACTTTTCGGAAAGTATGAGGGCGGGCAAAAGAATGCCGGAGATCCTTCTGATCCGGACGAGTTCTATGAATTTATCGAACCTGTTTTCGATGAGGGGAGATATCTTGATGTTATCGATGCGGTCACGGCTTTTCCTGAGGATAAGCTTACGCAGGACCTGGTCAATCTTCTGGCTGCATCCTACAACAATGTTAAGGCTTATAAGAAAGCGATCGCACTGATCGAAAAGCACAGGGATCTTTACAAAGATAAGATGTATAAATGGTATTACTATGCCGCTTATGCGTATCAGGATCTTCATCAGTATAAAAATACTCTGGATTGTATCAATGCCGGAATAGCGGAGTGTGACCGCCAGAAGGAAGAAGGCATCCTTACGGGTGAGGATTATGACAAAGCGGCAGGCAACCTCAGATATCTATTGAAGTTCAATCCGGAATATCTCGGAGGGCTTGAGAAAAGGGACTTCATACAGATGGACGACAAGCTCCTCAAAGTCCTGAAGAAGTTCTATGTTAATGAGAACAGGAAGCATTCGCTTGATTTTCTTTCCGAAAAGGATAAGGCATATCTTGTTTCTACAGGCTATCCCGCAAAGGGGATAATCGAATATACCCATGATGAATGCATCAAAGCCTACAAAGATCTGCTGGATCATCCGAATCTCACGATGGAGAACCTTGTTGCAGCGTATGTGTGCGGTTTCTCGAGCTTCCCGAGAGGCAGGCAGCCGATCTTAAGTTATCTTTTTGCAAAGGCCGTTCCGGTGCATGAATTAACGAATCCTTATGGAAATGATGACACCTGCTCGGTTTGCACCATCCCGGCAATCAGAAATGTGTGTCTGGGCGAAGAGATATACAGAAAATATGCGGGATATTCATGGAATGAATACTGGAGCGATTTCATTGCAAGCCTTCAGGAGTTTGCAGAACTTGAGCCGTGCACTCCGACAGATGAGGACATTAAGATATTTAATGGTGTGATCGATCTGATAAGGAAGGCTCCTGCCAAGGAAACTCCCGGAAAACTTGAGGCTCGCATCAAGCAAAGCAAGATAGTCCCGGGTTATGAGAAGTACAGATTCCGCGGTCAGCTCATGACACTTGCCGAACTGGGCGTCATGCCTAATCCTTATATCAAACCGCTATACGATGGCTTTACCTCTTATGGAGAAAGAAATCAGATAAGCAAACGCGTTCCGGGGTCTATCCGCTCTGATGTGATACTGCCTCTCTCAGGATGGAGGGGAGATGATCCTATAGATGAAGAAAGACTGGAGTTACTTTTTGGGAAATACCTGTATCAAGGTGGGGAAAGAGCGCGGGCATAACAAAATACAGTTATTTTTAAACGATTCGACAACACAATAATTATATTTAAATTATAGACAATATCGATGGTATTGAGTGCTGAAATCAAAGCGATTTGACAGGACTGCTATTATTTGTATCATTTTTTTGTTTGAATTCGCAAAACATATTTACAATATTTTTATTAGATGATATTTTGTCGGCATACGGGGGTCTTTTTATCGCCTGTAAATTTCATTTAATAGGAGAGGAAAAAGTATGATTAAGAAATTGTTGAGCGTTGTTATGGTGTTGGTCGTTTTCGTAGGCGGATACGCAGCTCTTCCTAAGGAGTTCAACCCGCTTCCTGCTGAAGATGTAAGTGCAGCAACAATGATGAAGGGAAACTTCCCGGCCGGAGCATATAAGGTATTGGCTCCGTTCTCTACTAATCTTGTCGCAGTTACATCCACTTTTACTCTTACTCAGGATAAGTGGGTCTCATTCAAATACGGTGAGGTAATCTATATCAATTCAAGCGGATGCAGCAAAGGCGTATATGTAGGAAATCAATCCAAAGCATATCTCAGACGTATGTACTGATACGGATCTGCGGACCGGTTGTCATAACTGATAACAGATAATTCAGGGGGCTGTCTTCGAAATGTGGTAATTTCTACTGCAGGAGAGGGCAGCCCCTTCATTATGCCTTCCGGGATGACCTTTGACCCGGTTTATGGTATTGTCGTAACTAAGAGAATTATTACGAAAGAGGTACATATGCTCGGAAGTAAGGTAAACGCAATTATAGGGATCATACTTGGAGCGATCGCAATATTCATATCGATAGTGGTATTTTTTATCGGTATTGAAGCAGACAGTAGTATGTTCATTGGGATCGGAGAGATCATTGCTCTGGTGATCAGCATCGCAGGGCTCGTTTTTGGGATATTGTCGATCAGGTTGGCTTTTCGTAACAGGATTGGCAAAGGGGCAAGTATTGCAGCTCTTGCCGTATCCGGTGCAGGTGCGGGGACATCTGTATGCGGACTGTTGTTAGTCGGCTTCATAGCGCTGATACAGTCTTTTTGATAACAGACAAGACCTCCGGATCTGTGCGGTGGCAGAGTGCCGGGTGGTGATATAATTAAAAATGCAAAAGGGCAAAAAGACATGGTCTAAGGAGGGATTTTATCATGATGATCAAAGAAGCAAAGATCGCGGCAGTAATACTTGCAGCGTCGATGATGGCCGGTCTGTCGGCTTGTACCATTGACATCGGAAGCCAAAGCACGGACAGCAAAGAGACTAAGTCTAAGGCGACGGAAACGGCGAAAACGGAAGTTCAGGAGGAAGAGACCGACGATACTAAGGCGACGGATGTGACAGATGTTACTGATCCTACTGACAGCCTGCCTGATGAGACGGAACCGGATCCTACGGTACCTGTGATCAGCGGAGGTCAAAAGATCGAGTATCAGAAACTGAAGGATGACTGGTACCATATCGCAAGAAAAGACGAGAACGGACTCTGGTCGGAGATAGCCCGCAGTGAAGATCCGCTTTATGTTTTCGGTGAATATAATGACGAGGTCTACTATGCGACATGGAGCGGGTTATGTCATGTAAATATATATTCCCATGTGGTAACGCAGTGGATCGAATTTGAAAGTGAGACGTATGATGACGGATATACCTTGTTGAATGCCATATATGATGGCGCCGTGATCGGGGACACTCTCTACTTCACGTTCAGTTCGTACTCCGGCGGAACAGAGCCGAATGACGGACTCATGTCACTGAAACTTACAGATGATTCTTTTGATGATGCGGTTCAGATCAACAGAAAAGTCATTTTTTGGGATGCGGATGTCGAACATAAGACCATCTACTATATCAAGGCGGACAGTTACGTTCTTGCCGGAACGTTCTGCAGATATGATGTAGCAACCGGCGAGGAAATGGATTATCTGAATAACGTTGAGTCTTTCACACGCGAAGGAACCCTTGCGGCAGTTCAGCCGTACGGTATAGACGATATATATCTCTTAGATCTGGAAACATGTAAGATCAACGCTGTGATCCAGGGAGTCGATTATTCCAATTCGGGTAGCGTCTGGGGAGTATGTGAGATCCGTAACGGCGACCTGTATTACAAGATGGACGATCAGCTGATCAGATACAATAATGGAGCAAACGAAGTCCTGTGTACGGTCGAAGGTCATATATTCTACGGTTTCTATTTCCTTACCGATAACGTGATCGACCTCGTATACAATATGGAGGATGACGAGTTCCTGGTTGACGGAAAGATCGTTCCGGCAGGCACCTTTATCGAGGGCATAACGGTCGCTATCTCGGACGACGATTCGAAGACGTTCGGCATAAATGAGTACATTCTCTGACAGGGAATAAAGCAAAGTGAAATACGGTTTTTACGGAAGCGCAGAAGCTCTGAAGGTCAGGGAAAAAAGCGGGGCCTTAAAAGGGATCAGTACGCCGTGCGATGTCTATGACGTCCTCTCAGGTATCTGGTGCAGGGAGACCTGCGCGCCGAGGATGAGGGACCAATGGACTCCCGAAAACAGGACGTACGGCCAGTGCTCGATAACTGCATTTCTGGTGCAGGATATCTTCGGAGGCGAAGTTAAGGGCATTCTGCTCGATGACGGGAATTACCACTGCTACAACGTCGTGGACGGGCATGTCTTCGACCTGACGAGCGAGCAGTTTGACAGGGCGCTCACTTATTCTCCTGATGACAAGATCCAAAGAAGGGAAGATCATTTTCGAAAAGAAGAGAAAAAGGAACGGTACAGCTGCCTCCGAGATAGATTCTTTTTATCGGTAAAATGACTTGTGTTTGACGGGTTTTCCGGAATGGAAAATGTCTATATAATTGTTCCGAAAAAACGCGACAAGAGGTATATATGATCAAGATAGAAGACAGAGAATACGTATTTAACAATCATGTTGACAGCTGCATCGGAACAGGCAGGATGGGGCTTGCGCTGCAAAAAGAATACATGGACCAGCTGGCGTTCGTGCAGAAATATATCGGGTTCAAGCACATCAGGGGCCACGGACTTTTCTCGGATGACATGGCGATCTATCAGGAGCGCGACTTTACGAAGTACGGCGGCGAGTTCATGATCGACTATAATTTTACTTACCTGGACCTCGTCATGGACGGCTACAAGGCTCTCGGGATAAGGCCTTATCTCGAGCTCGGATTCATGCCGCAGAAGATGGCATCGGGTGACCAGACCGTCTTCTACTGGAAGGGAAATGTCACTCCGCCGAAGGACTATGAGGCATGGAAAAAGCTTATCAGGGTCACGCTCGAGCATCTGATCGACCGTTACGGCCTTGAGGAAGTCCTCACATGGCCTGTCGAAGTCTGGAATGAACCCAACCTTACGGTCTTTTGGAAAGACGCATCGAAGGAAGAATATTTTAAGCTCTTTAAGGCGTCGTTTGAAGCGGTCAAGAGCGTGAACGAGAACTTCAAGGTCGGAGGTCCTGCCGTATGCGGCGGTTCCGATAAGGAGTGGATCAGGGCATTCCTGGAATTCTGTGACAGGGAGGACCTGATGCCGGATTATATCTCGCGTCACCACTACTGCACGGATCAGCCGAAGTTTGACGGTCACTACGGGTATGCAAAACTGCTCGATCCGGAGAATGAGGATGACGGATTCCCGGATCTCCATTCCACGAGAGAGATAATCGACAGCTTCCAGAAGTTCAAGGGACTTGATATCCATGTTACGGAATTTAACACGTCTTACATACCGAACTGTCCTTTGCATGACACTAACCTCAATGCCGCATATATCGCTCACCAGCTCTCGAGGCTCGGTGACGACAATGTCGCTTATTCATACTGGACCTTCGGAGATATATTTGAAGAGTCGGGCGTGCCTTTTACCCCGTTCCATGGCGGATTCGGACTTGTCGCGAACGGCATCATACCGAAGCCTACTTTCTGGACATTCGTGTTTTTCAAAAAGCTTAAGGAGCAGGAATATAAGTGCGTATATAAGGACGACTTCTCCGTCATCGTCAGGTTCCCGGACGGCGGATACAGAGGCGTTCTATGGAACAGGTTTGATGAGACGAGGGAGATGTCCTTCGAGTTCCCGGAAAATGAATATTCATTCGTGAGCGAGATCTGTGATGAGGATACATGTAATCCTTTGAAAGTCTGGCACGACATGGGAGAACCTTCTTCCCTCAACGGGGATCAGAAGGAGATCCTCAGACGTTCCGCAGTTCCGCTCGTCAGGACAGGCCGCTCGGACGGAAAGGTCAGTTTTGAGGTCAAGGGTAACGGAGTCATCTTCTTCTCGCTTGAGCCGGGTAAGATAACACCCGACCGCGGCTACGACTATGAGCGCGTGATCGGGCGTAAGTGATCTTATAAAAGTGACGGGATACTTCCGTCTTACTTGTATTCAGTCTCGCAGATAAATCCTATAAATCCTGAAGCTGACGGATTATCAGCTAACGGATCGGAAGATGTCCTTGTGACAAGAAGGCTTCCGTCCTCTCCGCTTATGCTCGCCATGAAGCAGTCTCCGGAGCCCCCGTTGTCCTTGAATCCGCCGCCCGTGATCGTAGGTTCGCCGACAAAGACCTGTGCAAATTCGGTGTTGTAGCCGAGGAAAGAGGCGATGGTATATGCTTCCCTCTCGGAATCGATCGTCGCGAGATGTCCGCCCATCTCCTCGCACTTGGCCACGGCTTCCTCATAAGTGAAGTCGCCTATGACCACCTGATAATAGTGCTCGTTCTCGCAGATCGGGACAAATTCGCCGCTGATGTCATGTATCCCTGAACTGCCGATATCGGGAGTATATTTATCCGTTCTGCCGAGATTGTAGGCCTCGCCGTCTATGATAACAAACCAGCAGAGGGCGGAAGTGTAGTCATCGGGATCTTCGTAATCGGTATAAAAATTGTCGGTATATTCAATATTGTTGTCCTCATCGAGCCGGAACAGACTTATGTATGTATAGGCAGCTCCGCCTGAACCAATACTCATAAACGTGTTGTCATCCAGGAGATATACGTTGTTTCTCGTCCAGCCTTCAGCCGCGAGCCACGGATACTGGTCTTCCGTCATGGTGTAGAGCGCGACTATGTTATAGCCGTCCGCCTCATCTGTCGGCTTATAGACAATCATGAGCTCCGAGATGCCGTCGCCGTTGACATCTTTAAGGACATAGCCGACGTATTTCTGAAGATCGTCAAATCCGTTATAAAGAGCCAGTTCGCCAAGGCCTGTCAGATCGAAGATATCGTCTTCAAGAACATTTCCTGAAGTATAGTACAGCACATCATCAAGGATATATCCGTACATCTTAAGCTCGGAAACCGGTTCGTCCGTAACAGCCGGGTCCTCCGTTTCAGTAGGCTCAGGCTCTTCCGTTACGCCCGGGTCCGTAGGCTCTTCCGTGGTCTCAGGTTCTTCGGTCTCCTCAACTTCCTCTTCCTCGTCATCGTCCCTGTCGCGGGACTTTGTCTTTCTGGTGTCTGAGGAATTGCCGCAGGCAGCGGCCAGCATGGTAAATGCAAGGATCAGCGCCATGAGTGCCGCAAACTTTTTCGTGTTCTTCATAATTTGCCCTCCGTAAAAAAACGATTTATGTATCTCATGTTTTTTGCTATCCTCATTATATATCTTTTTCGAAAAACAAAAGAGGGATTAAGGGAGGACAGGTTAATGCCACACAGCGGAGGCGGAGGATCACACGGCGGAGGATCGCACGGCGGAGGATCGCACGGCGGCTCGGGCAGCGGGTCATCCAGCAGGACTTCAAAAACTTATTTTCCGGGGGCGACGAGGTACAGGCGTCACTATTATGACGGCAGGGACGACGAATACTTCTATTCGGACGCCGTTCCGCGCAAAGGCGGACTATCGGGCATCATCATATTGCTCAGTTTTGCGGCGTTATTTATGGCTTTTCTGGTACCGGGCACGTACAAGAAATCGCCCCAAAAGCTGGAGGAGAATTATGCCAGGCCCGCTTCGAGGATAATCGATAATATTGATATCATCGACAATGACAGTTCTCTCGAAAAGGCACTCGAAGAATATAACGACATTACGGGGATCTGCCCCGTCGTCTATACGATGTATGTCGAAGATTACAAGGATAACTATGCCGATCTCGAGACATTTGCATATGTGAAGTATCTCGAGCTCTTCTCAGATGAGCGGCATTATCTCTTTGTCTATGCCATACCGGAAGGTCAGGCGGAGGATTTCCGCTCGGGTGCCCTGAAGGTCCCCGATTATTACTGGGAGAGCATGATCGGCGACGACACGGACGCTCTCTATGACGAGCACGCGTTCGTCCGCAAGGTGCAAAAAGGTCTTGAGGCAGGAGAGAAGCCCGGCGAGGTATTCGAAGATGCCATAAAGAAAATGAGCGAATATGATAAAGATCTTGTGTCAAAGAAATACCGCTTACAGATCTCGGGCATTGTCCGGTTTGTTCTGGTACTCGGGTTTTTTGTTGTTCCGCTGGTATTCATGATCAGGAATTTCAGAAAAGAGAAGGACTTCGAATATGAGGCGGTCCCTTTCACCGAAGAAGACATGATGTACGGGCGCACGCAGACACAGACACGCGCAAATACAATAGACCATGCAACACCGGCAGTCAAAAAAGGGATCAGGATATTTACGATCATCTTCATGATACCGTTCGTCCTGTCCGGAATCGGCTTTATCTTCGGAGGTATCTTTCTTACGTTAAGGGGCGACGGCGGCGGACTGTTCATGCTGATGTTCGGACTTCTCTGGACAGCCTCTGTCTGTGCTTTTCTTATACCGGTGTTCATGGCGACCAGGAAAAAGAAAGATGACGACGATGACGAAGACCGTTATGATCGAGGCAGGGATTACGACGAATAAATAACCGCAGATACAAAAGACCCGTCTGAACTTTGAAGTTCGGACGGGCCTTCTCTTTTTACCGGAAGATCAATATTACTTTGAGAATTCAGCCGGATGCGGGATCCTCATGATCTCGTCGTTTTCCTTTCTGAGCCTTTTGATCAGCTGGTCGAGGAGACGCTCCGGGAAAACGCCGCCCGCCGTCAGATAATGATATGCTTTGATTTTACTTTTTTTCGAAAGAAAACGAGAGAGAAAGGGGAAGGACCTGAACAGACGGCCAAGGTTTGACATATTGTACAAGGACAGGCGGAACTGTTTGGTAAAAAAAACAAAACAAAAATAATATAATAAACAAGTGAGTAATCCAAGAACTGTATGAAATTAATAAGACAGAGAATGATTATACCTACAAGGTCATTTTGAAAGGAGATTTCTGAAAATGAGAAGTACACTTAAAAAGTGGGCGCCGAAGATCGGAGCCGCAGCATTATCGTTAGCCATGGGAATCGGCGTAATCCCGTCTTTTTCGGGAAGCAAGGCCGTAAGAGCCGACGATGAGTGGAGCAAGAACAAGGACAACACGAAGCTCGGAACAAAGCAGATCGCAGATCCGGAGATACCTGAGAGTTCAGAAGATACCTGGCGCGGAAGCTATGTTTACTTCGGCAAGTATGAAGGCGAACCGATCCTGTTCAGGGTCTTGGACAGCGAGACAACCGTATACGGCGGAAAGACTATGCTGCTTGACAGTAACAATGTCCTTTTCGACATGAAATACGATGATTACGGCGATCTGGCCGATCAATATCTTGATCGTATGAAAGAAGAGATGGATTTTGACGACGATTTTTTCGGACTCGAATGTAAGGACGGAGGACCGGAGGATTCCACCGATATAGCATCAGCTGCGATCGTCTCCGCAAGTTTCAGGGTTATAGAGCCCGATCCCGACTATACGGAGGTCAAGTGGCTTGACAGCGGCCTCAGAGCAGACCTCAATAACAGCGCATTCCTTAACGACATCTTCACGAGCGGCGAGCAGGATGCCATCTTTCTGAGTCAGGCCGACGGCGGATCAGATATCAGCTTTGGTGAAGATGATGCATTATCGGATATGTTTGACGGTAAGACCGCAGCTCTGAATGATAAATTATTCGTTCTTGATGCTGAAGATGTCATGAATCCCGGATACGGTTATTTCCCATACTCCGGACAATATTATGACTATGAAGAAGATCCCGAGTATTCATATACTGCGGGCGAGGCTGTTCCCAACAGGATAAAACTCGACCTTGACGGAGAAGAAGGTTTATGGTGGCTCAGAAATTCGATCGCTCCGAAAGAAGCTTATAATGAAATGTTTGATGATATGATCCCTGCTTCGGCTCTTGCAGTTGCTAATGACGGAGAGATCTACCCGTACCTGGTATTTGAAGATTCTTTTATAGGTGTAGCTCCTGCCTTGAATGTGGATCTGTCAAAAGTCCTTTTCTCGACAGTCGTTACGGAAGAAAACAGTGATATGGGAGCCGTATATAAACTTACGGTCATCGACGAAGGTCTCGACATCTCCGTATCCGAGGGATCCGAAGCTACTTATGAGAATAACGTGATAACTGTTCCTTACACCGTAACAGGTGATTACGCAAACCGGGCTTCCGTTCTTATCCTTGATAAGGAATACAAGGCAGGCGATACGGATGAAACAAGTATCCTTTTCTACGAAGCACTTGAAGGAGCATTCGGTGAGAGCGGTAAATTCGAACTCCCTTCCGATCTTGCTCTTGATAAGTGGGGCGATGAATATTTTGTCTATATCCTTGCAGAACAGATCAACAAAGCTGAAGAGACAGATCTTTCCTGCGCTCCCGTAAAGCTCGATGCTCCTTCCGAGAGCAGCGGCTCGGGAGAAGACAAGAAAACGGAATATACCATAACCGTTAAGGATGACGGTCACGGTACGGCTAAGGCATCCGCACAGAAGGCTGTTTCCGGAACGGAGATCACTCTGACAGCAACTCCTGCCGACGGATACAAGTTAAAGAATTACGAAGTCATCTCCGGTGGTGTTACGTTAAAGGACAATAAGTTCACCGTAGGTTCGGAAAACGTAGAGATCAAGGCAGTCTTTGAAGCCGTCAAGAATAATGACGGACCTGCTCCGGCAAAGAATATCACCTATACGATCAAGAGCGGCGGAGACAGCAAACGGAAACAGGATTCTGAAGATGCGATCGTCTTAAAGATCGAGAGAAGCGAAGAAGACGAGAAGACTCTTGAACTGTTCCGTTCTGTCGCGATCGACAATAAAGTCCTCGAAAAAGACAAGGACTATACGGTTGTCGAAGGCTGTATCCAGATCACGATAAAGGCATCCTGCCTTAAGGATCTGAGCTTAGGAAAGCACAATATCGAAGTTACTTTTGAGGACGGATCAGTATCAACATCCGTTACGGTCGAGGCGGCTTCTCTTGTAAGCAAAGTCTCCAAGACAGGCGAAGACGGCGGAGTAATGATCTACGGCGTAGTCATGCTCGCAGCAGCAGCAGGCCTGTTTGCTACATCCGTAGCGATCAGAAAGCGCAAGACCGAGAAGAAGTAATACTTCCGGAATCCGGCACAAAAAGCCGCAGATTTGAGGTGAACAGATGTTTGAGGCTGTTTCGACGGAAACAATGCGCCTGAGCGACGCGAAGACCATAAGGGAGAAGATCCCGTCCAAAGAGCTCATGAGAAGAGCGGGGCAGGCGATCTTTGATGCCGCGGATCTGAAAGGTCCGGTCGCCGTTATCTGCGGTAAGGGCAATAACGCGGGAGACGGCTTTGTTGTGGCTTCTCTTCTCAGGGATCACGGTATCGAGTGCGATATCATGCTCTTATATGAAGACTCCTTCTCGGAAGACGGAAGGTATTTTTACGACATATGTCTCGAAAAGGGTATTCCCGTTAAGCCCTTGGGAGATCTCACGGGATATGAGAGCATCGTCGACGCGATATTTGGAACGGGCTTTAAGGGCGAAGTCAAAAGTCCCGCCAAAGAAGCGATCCAAAAGATCAACAGTTCGGGTGCCTACGTGGTCAGCTGCGATATCAATAGCGGCCTCAACGGGGATACGGGCGAAGGCGATATCTTTGTCAGGTCAGACCTCACGGTATCGATCGGGACGTTCAAATACGGACATTTTCTCGGCAGGGCAAAAGAAGCTATGAAGACAAAGGTCAACTGCGATATCGGGATCGAGATCGTGGGCGAAAAGCGCCTTTTTGAGTAAGATCCGCACCGTTTGATGTCTTTTTCGAGCAGGAGAACAAAAACTGTCTGCCCGAAAAGGTTGCAAACTAATGGAAGGATGATATTATTAAGTTATTCTTATAAAAAGTGCAGGCGTTGCACTCACATGGAGGGTTAAAATGGCAAATAATACAATGAAAAAGGTTCTGGCAGTCGTTCTCATCGGCTCTATGGCCGCTTCTCTCGCCGCTTGCGGCAAGCCTTCTGCCAAGAAGCTCTCGGATGTAGCCGAGAAGAAGTTTAAGGCAGAACAGATCGAACTCGAAGACATCGAGGACCTCGATCAGGACGAGATCATGGATTCTCTCGAAGACGGTATCTACATCCATACATCAGGCGAAGAGATATACGACGAATACGAGCACGAGATCGACGATGCTCTGGAAGAGATCGAGGATACAGCTGATGCTCTTGATAAGAGCGGCATGGATCTCGAGGAACTCTACGGCTTCGACATCACCGAATGGGATACGGACGACATCGGCGACATGACAGTCTATGCTATGGCAGACGGTCTTGATAAGCCGGAGAAGGATCTTATCACACAGGGCGCTCTCGTTATTGAGTTCACTGACAAGGCTAAGGCTAACGATGCTTTCTATAACGCA
>Ga0310786_10003245_pt1 | contig 23857 bp, 46 predicted proteins | sample AusTroGonzalo_MG_FD_203881 | JGI IMG/M metagenome (GOLD analysis project Ga0310786, IMG submission 203881) | Bovine rumen microbial communities from tropical cattle in Woodstock, Queensland, Australia - Gonzalo_03 (v2) (version 2) | ecosystem: Host-associated > Mammals > Digestive system >...
AAGCGTAAATAGCATGATGAAAACATCGTCAAGCAAGTCTGCTAATGCAATCCGTCTTTCAATTTCTTTCTTCGATAAACCCATCTCACCGAAGTATGTTTCATACGGTATCGCTATTAGATTGTTCAGTTCGTCCTTCTTTTGAAGTGCCATTTGCTATCAACTCTTGTGCTTTTGCGACCTGATCTTGCAAGTTCTGCTGTTCTATCGCATCATCTATTGTTTTATAAAGGTTATCCAGGTAAGGTTTTGACAACATATAAACCTTCTCAGGATCATTCCACAGACCAGTTGTGCGGATTGCTACCAAAGGTGCTATTCCGTTTTGTACCAACATTTGATAGGTCTGCGCCTTGACTTGCATATTGTCAGTAGGCGAATGATTGATAACCGGTTCATAATCTGCAACCGTAATAGGCAATTCTTTTTCGCCTTTTCTTACACGAATTGCATTCCTGATACAAATGGATAAGCGATATTCACTTTCCATCACATAGGCATCTTTAATTCGTGCCGCCTGTTTTGCATGATCCCAACCATTTCTGAGATATGTCGCTCCGGCACGATCACCGCCGCCGCTTTCTTGTCGGTTCGGAATTGCCAAAATGTCAAGTGCGCTATCCCACAAATCTTCTTTCGCAACTTGCGTCTGCGTCTGGTTGAGTTCCTGTGTCATAATGTCAACATCGGCTTTATTATCTGAGCCGTTGTTTGACTTGACCACGAACGCACCGCGCATCTTCATCTTTTGGAATGTTTCTTCATCAATGTCACAGTTTACAAACTTAATAAACGAATTTACAAACTGTTCAACAGAATCGACACGCTGAGATTGGTAGTTATCAATGGCATCGAGAAGCGTTATAACAATCTCAATGTCAGACAACCTATCCTGATTGTTCGGATATTCAACAATAGGAATTTCACCAAATGTATGTAATCTCTCATAGACAGGAGTGTTATCGCCTGTCATTGAAAGCGGTAAAAGACCGCTGTTCTGAATGCGATACTCATGCGTTTTTGTAAAGCATTGATAGTAAACACGGCTTTCTTCGTCTTTCAACTCTTGTACAGACATAATCGGTTCTTGCGTCTGTCTCTGATAAATAACAAAAGTGTTCATAGGAGAAGGAACTACAATACGAAAAGGCAAATCTGCGCCATCTTCACGAAGCTGCACCGCTTCAAATCCTGCACCCGTAGCACTCTGCCACTCACCCATCGAAATATCTTTTGCCGCTTTTCCGGCTGAACGCAAATATCCGTTAAACCTATCAACAGCCTTATTTACTTTCTCTTCTTTCGACAAACTGTTATACATAATCGGTTCGCCGTAAGTCTGACCTGTCTTAAACCGCACGATTTCCCATGCGTGATTTTCAACAACTTTGTTGCACACATCATCACGGATTGTTTTTGTCCGATAAAGTGAAGGCTGATCTCCGTTTTTGTAATCCCAAAGATACTTGATAGCGACCTTGTTGAAATTAAAAACGCCGATAGCATTGCCTAAAACCTTGACAACATTATCGGCAGTAATACGTTCAACATCTGTATATGCAATTTTTCGTCCATACCGTCCTTTGACGATATCCTGAAAAGTCATTGAGTTCATGTTTTTCTCCACGCAAAAAGGCGCGACCGGGGAACGGAATCGCGCCTTAAATCGAAAGAAATAAGAAAATGAAGAATGTATTGGGGTAAACTATCTACTTTCTCACATACCATTTTACTACATATTGATGGGCGTGTCAATACTAACCACAACATTTTGTGGTTTTTGGCGATTTTTCAACATATTTATCCATTGCCCTTTTATGGATTTTCCTCACCCAGCTTGCATCTAAATGAAGATCGTTTGCTATGTCATTGAATTGCATAAACAAAATGTATCTACTATACAGAACATCCCTGTCGCGTTCACTCGGTATTTTGTCAATGTTTGCTATCATCTTCCCCTTATAAGCGATATATCTGTCAGTCATTTCGTCAACCTCTTTTTCAAGATCAACGATCTCAGCAATAACACGCTCTAATCTATCAATGCCACCTGACGATTGAACAGGATCAGTGTCATAACGCACCGCAGAATTGCCGATTGCAGACCGCAGAGCATCTATCTTGTCAATCCTTCTCTGGATATGCTTATTCATGTAGTAAACCCGTTTCAAATCATTCTCTGTCATATCGCGTACACTCCCCTTGATCTAAATGGATTAAACACAGCTTCAATAGTTGCCAGCTTCGGACGCATACCATCGACATAAAGCCTAAAGTTAGCAAGACCATCCGGCACATCATCGTGATTGTTCTTCCCAACTGTTGAATAGCAAAGTAACCAATTCATCATCACGCCGTAATCTTCTTTCGGTGAATAAAGCGACTTGTCACGGAATAAAACTCTTCGCTTTACCCATTCAGAATTGACGATGATCCTTGTTTCCTTGTTTGTTTCTGTCGGCTTTGTTGTTATCGTACAACTACCGCCCTGTTCCCTTATTCTCTTTTCAATTTCTACGGCAACTCTGTCACCACCGGCATTACTTTCAAACTCACACGCTTGTACGCCGTTTCTGACGATTACATCCGTCAGTTTTGCATATTGCAGTTCATAGTCTGCATTATCATCACATACGCAATCGACAAGGTAATAATCTTCGCCGTATTGATACATAACAGGCAGAAACATGAAGTCTGTTCCTTTTCCCTTTACATCGCATACAGATAAAATTGCATCCGGCTGTTTTTCTGGCAATGACAAGTATCTTCTCAAATCCTCTTCGTGATAAAGCAATCCTTCACGTTCTATCGGCTGATTCTTGTAAAGGCAACGATATGTAATATCGTCCATCGCAAGTTCCTGATCGTGGAAGAAATCTTCTGTAAATCCCATGTATTCATAGTCAAAATTGCTTTTCCCCGTTTCGGGATCAATATCTGGGATCGCTATAAATCTTGTCCTTACATCTTTATTTCCGTCATAAAGCCTTTGCAATCTTCCGATTACATCATGTACACTCCAACGGGTAGCGATATGAATTTCTTTTGCGCCGTCTAATTTCCTTTGTCTTGCGTCTACGGAATAAACATTCCACAACTTATCCAAAATGTTTTTATTCAACGCTTCTTCCAACTTGCCAATCATATCATCCACAAGCAAATAACCATGTGGAGATACTCTTACCTTACCAGCGTTTTCGCTTCCCACCGATGTTGTTTGAAGTGAAGAAAATCCTCTGAATTTCCCAACATTAAAACTTCCGGCTTTTGCGTTCGTCCTGTTTACATCAAGTCCGGCAAATATCTCTAACCATGTATACTCCTGTCTGTTTGTGCATATATCCAACACGCCGTCATAATACATACGGCATATATCAGACGAATGCGAAAAGAACAAATTAAAATCATTTGGAAACCAACCGATAATAGCGGAATTAAAGAACTTTTCGCAAGTTGTTTTTTGGCTTCCAGGCACGGCAGAAATTGTAAGAATATCGAGTTTATCATCGAGCATATCTTGTAATGCCGGAATGATACCATGTTTAATAAATTGCTTTCTCTTAGGCAAATAAAAGCGTTCCTTTTGCAGCCTATTCTTCTCTAAGTAAAGCAAATAACTATCAAAATCCTTGTTCTGAGCCAACAGAAGAAGAATCCGCAAATAAAGGTCTGTTTCTTCCGTCACTTGAACATTGTCGCGAAGAGTATCCATAATACGCCATACTTCACGAACACGGGTAACTTCATCTTCGATATCCGGCACGATAATTCGTTCAATCCTGTCACGCACATATTTAGCCACAACGATACCATCATCGTGTGTTTCCTCTTTCCCAAACGCGCTAACAGCAAGATCGTAACCGACTTCCAAGGCATCAAGGCTATTATTCTGTTTTACAATATCAAATACTTCTTGAATCTCTTTTAACATTGATATTCCCCACTTATATAGCCTATTTATATATCAATGGTAGGAGGGTAGAATTTCGTAGTCAATAGTTAGTTGAAACAAGGGTGGCAAAAAGCCACCCAAGTTTTTAGTACATATTACGGGGTTCTCTTCCCCAATCGTCATAGCCACCTCTTGAATAACCATTCCGGCTATATCTACCACGCGAATACCCACGCGACATACCTGAATCCTGTGAATACCCACGCTCTTTCATAGCGGAGTAGGTTGTGAAGTTATTAAGTGCTTCCGAGATATCCTTAATATCGTCCAAACAATCATGCGAAATAGGTTCGCCGCCCTGGATTTTGGATTCAATCTCTTCAAGTTCACTTAAAAGGCGATCTTCGATTTTGTAAATGAAATCCATAACAACACCGCCTTTCTTATGATGCAGCCACAACTACTGTGTTAGGATTTGCAACCGTGTAAGCCGGAATCGGATAAGGAGCAACCCTGTTCACGATATACTGTGTCTGAGCCGTGTTGTCAGCGATAAGCTGCGCGGTCTGTGCCGTCTGAGATGCGGAAAGACTAAGCATATTGACCTGATTCTGCAATGCAAGAATCTGATCGTTCTTATCACTCAGTCTATCCTGATAGAGCTGATCGAGAATACGCTGGGTGTTCGCCGTATTAGATGCGATTACATCTCTGAGTGCATCATTTACCGCCTGTCTGTCTGCACACGCTTCTGTTGCAACGGTGTACTTCAAGTCAGCGATGTTTGCCCTGTTCTCGCAGCAGCAATTCTGCAACTGCATTTCAATGCCGCCAAGCTGTGCATTCAAAGCCTGCTGATTAGCAAAGGTCTGATTCATCGTTGCGATCTGATTGTTGTATGCTGTCTGCATAGCGTCCATAGCACGATTGCATCCGGCTACTTCCGCACTTGCAAAGCCGCTTGTGATAGCACTCTGAATATCACCAAGCTGTGCCTGTGTTGCGGCATGATCGAAACCACTTGTTACAAGACTTCCTGTGTTCTGGTTAGCCGCTAACAGCCACGGGAATGTTCCTTCTGCTCCACCGCCGCCGAAACCGAAACCGTTTCCAAAGCCGCCAAAGCAAGCACAAATCAGGAAAAGGACAATAAGACTTCCCCAATCTCCACCGCCAAAGCCGCCGAAACCACCAACACCGCCCATAGGACTTACGGGCATTACAATGTCTGAGTTACCATTAGTGATAGCCATTTCTTTTTACCTCCTATAAGATTTTTTAGGTTAGCGACTACTCTCTATACGAATAGCCGGTATATCAAGACTTATGCGCACTCGTCTTAATATCTATTTTTTTCCGAATAACTGCATAAACATCGGATTGTTCTGTATCTGTTTCGCCATATTGACAGCCTGTGTGTACTGATCCTGTGTCAATTTGCCACTATTCATCAACTGTTGGATAGCCGCGTTCGGATTGTTCAAATATTCTTGCGGTACAAACTTCGTAGGTTCTTTCATAAACTGACCAAACTGATTTATCAGATTCATCATGTTCATTTATCTTCACCCACCTTCTTTGTGCATTCGCACTTCTGTTTCGCAATCTCCGTCAATTTCTTTTTGATAAACTCCACATCTGATTTCAAAGAAACAATATCGTCCTTAATATCCGGCTGTTTCATAACCTCTTCAACCTTTTCTTCCTCTTCTTTTACAAGCCTAAACTTCTCAAAAATAGGCTGTCCAAGCTGCGAACTATCCATTGTCTTTGTGTAAATATAAGGTGCATTGTCATTCTTGAAAATGACAGTATTACCAGGAGCGACCGGATAACTTCTCATTTCATCTTCACTCTGCACATGAACGATATTTCCGGCATTACTACTCACTTGCGGCTGTTGTATCTGCTGAATAGGTTGTTGTGGTGGCATAGCCTGATAAACAGGCATCGGCTGTTGAAACATCGGATATTGCGGATAAGTCACCATTGTTTAGTCCTCACTTTCGTAGTAATAAATAACTATTTCGTTGCTACTGTTCCATGTATCAAATATCGTTCCGTTTATGACAGAAACCGCGTGACTTCCAGTTGCTAAAACAAATGATCCGTTTGGATGATCTCTGCAAAAATCAAATACGGTGTAGCAATCAGGACAAGTGTTTGGTATTACTTTTCTTTTGAAACCATAATTGCGTAAATAAATATCCCAAACGGAATTACTGTTAGGCAAATCGTATATGAGTAATGATATTTCTGCTAAACCGATAAATACTTCCTCCCATGTTTTATCGAGTACATTACACAAAGCCTGGATCACGCAATCGCCTGTCCTTTTCTTTATTGGATTATTGTTCTTGTAAATGTAATTCATGCCTAAATGGTAGCAATAAAAAAAGACTTCCGAAAGCAATCGGAAGCCTAAGTTTCGTTCAAATTTTGTATAATCTATATGTGTTTGAAAATCTTATCCTGCCCTTTGTAAACTATATGCTTTACGCCTTGTGGCGATAGATCAAACTCGAAGGCTAATTCGTCAAACGTAAGACCATCCAACAACCTTCTGGAAAGTATCGCCCTGTCACGTTCATTAAACACCCATTCATGGATCAAGTGTTCAATTTCCGTTCGTGACAAATCAGGGATCGGTTTCTTCATGCACAATCTCCTGTTTGTTATTATTCACCACACCTTCGTACACAATCCATGTGACATTGTTCAAAAGTAAGGCAGTCAAAGCGGCAACTAAGGCAATCAAAAGTCTTTTGTTGTTATCCGACATTCTCTGCATCATGCCTTCATGGATAAAGTAAGGCACCGGTTCAGCATTTCTTTTTTCTTCGTCACTCATAAGCGTACCTCCGAAGATTTTTGATAAACACATATAGTATATACGATTTACTTTGTTTTGTCACTTGTTAATCTACATATCTTTCCCATATCAATCCACCATCCTTATCGTTACATAGTAGTCTGTCGGGTCTCCGTCATTATAAGAGCTGCTTGTGGTTCTCAATGACAGATTAAACTTGTTTCCACTCAGATTTGATTCAATATCTATGTAATCACTCCCCCCTGCTTTCATTGAGTATGTAAATCCGTCAATCGTGCGAGGGTCAATGAGAGCGGAATGTAATAGGTCATGGTTTGCTGTGCCTGAAGGGTTTTGTATAACTTCTACAAGTATAAAGCGGTGTTGTAGCATTTCAGCCATGTTTACAAGCGTATATGCGCTTGAAATGAAGTGGTAATATATGCGGTAATTATTGATTTGTGTATCTACGTTGTTGTCAAGGATTCTGAGATACGGCATTTCAAGGTGCTGTTCAATCTCCCCCTTAACTTCCCCAACCACATTATCGGGCTGATACCCAATCTGCATCACGCCATCTGCTGATAGGTTGTTTGTGCCTTGTAGGAGTTTTAAGGGAGTGGGTGGTGTGGAGAGTTGCGTGGGTGTGGCTTTTTCGTATACAACTTGCACGTTATTACTTGCAAGCCACGTTTTCCACGCTGATACATCTGCAATGTCAGGCACATTAAATGCAATAAAGCCATCACCATAATAGCACGTATAGTAGTTATTTGCCCTGTTATCAATAGATATACTTCTAAACCTATCGCACATAGTTGCTACATATCCGGCAACGTAAGGCTTAATATCGCTAATTTGAGGACAATGGAATTGATTTACACCAGATGCCGTATAAAGATACCATGTTTCATCACTACTACCATCAAATACCACCTCATTTCTGTTATCACTCGTTCCCCCATTCACAAAGTCACTCACTCCCCCGTAAACCGTCTGCCCGAATTGGATAGTTGCATTTGATGATTGGTAGGGTTCATAGGTAGCATCTGTTACATTAGCAAACCTAATCATAGGCTTAAACAACTTATTATCAAAAACAATATTAGCCGCCGAAACGTAAATTTGCACAAGAACAGAGTTATTTTCCGTGATTGTAACCGTTACTCCATCACCAACATCATTAGCATTATTTGAACCGTTATATTTATATATCATACAATATCCGTTAGATGTTGTAGTACCTTTCGGAGAACCAGTCAGCGTTATACTTTCATCGAATAGTGTTGATATATCATCCTTGTTTGCTAAAACAAACGAAAATGCTGATGTTGATGTACCTTTATATGTTATGCCTATTACTCTATCATTAGAATCTGTTTGTACTGTAACATCAACACCATATCTATTATAAGTATTGTTTGTCCAAGTGCCACCTGTATTGAGTGATTTTAACCTCGATAACGTCATAGGGAGTCTATTCTTCCCAACATCATCCACTTCACACTCTGTATATCCTGTTATGGGGCAGATGTTTTCCCAAGGCGCAAAGGTGCTGTCGGATTCGGTGGAAAGGCGGAGCATCGGATAGAGCATTATATTGCTTGCTTGATACCCACTATTAACTATTATTGACATTCTAAACGATGACTGTCCTGCCGTAAATGATGTATCCCCATCAATATTTACATACGATTCTGACCCGCTTGTATTACCCGTCAAATCCAAACGGCAATTATTAGTATCAGACGTGCATCCATTGAGTTTATATGCAGTGCCTTGAATTAATGGTATATCACTCGACACGCGGACAATAGTGGTCGCATTAAACGTGCCATTGACCTTAATTCCCGTCACATTTCCGTCACTATCCGTCAGCACCGTTATCGTTCCGTTGTTGATAGTATAGACATTTCCTGACCATGTTCCTGTGGTATTGTTGTCCTTAATATCTGACAACTTCAATACAGCTTTATTCTTCCCTGCTCCCCCAACATAAGGCGCACTCTGTCCGTGTAAATCCTGTTTCGGTTCTAACTCTACCACAAGGCTCTCTGCGTTTATCGGGGCGCAATCCGTGAGGGTGAGGGGATTGCCGGAGGTGGTTTTTGTACCTTCTACATCCACGCTATCTGCTTTGTTTTCAAGCTGTTGCCTTGCTACCGCGTCTTTTACATCTATCGGACTACTCGAAGGAGTAGATTTGAATTGACTAAATTCTGACATATTGATACCTCTCTTATGAGTTCGCGCCAACAGTAACCGTTCCAGCTGTTCCTGTAAAAGTCGGTGCATCGTCAAGAGCCGCTGTTGCGCCTGTCAAGGCGGAAATCGCCGTGCCAAGTGAAGGTGTAGTGCCAGGATCGAAAATCAAAACTTCATTCTCTACCGTAAATGCCGGTGCAGTACCGACACTCGTTACATTCGGGATATCTGCTTTCGAAGGCGTTACTGTAATGCTCGGTTTGCTAACAGCACCTTCAGGCGTAAATGTTCCGCTTGCGGTATTTTCGTATGCAAGTGCGCCAGCTTCCGTTTTCGATACATAGTTGGATAAATCAGGCACAGTAATGCTACCTAACTTTTCCCAAGAGTATGTGAAGTTCGGATCAGTTCCTGTCTTTATTGTGATATATTCGTCAAACGTATCATTTGTTCCCGTGGTGCTTGCCGGAACAAGATAGATTTTATACATCGTATTCGCCGCCGCAACAAGTGTTCCTGTGATCGTTGTTCCACCACTTGTCCATTGAATACCATACGGCGTATCTGCTGCCGTGGTGCAAACGGCATAATCAAACTGATTGAGCGTATCTACTCTGCTATCTCTGAAATTGTATAAAGTGCCGTTCTGCGTTTGAACCTGTCTAACATCTGCCATCTTAAAGTCCTCCGTCAATAAAAGATTAGTATTTCATCATCAACCCTGATAGAAACCTTGTTATTCCAATTCGTGATATCTTCGTCAGTTATTCGCAAGTCTGTCGCCGCCGCAAACGGAAGGTCAACAACGTATGCAAGCCCGTCACCGATTTTGACTTTCGGTATCGGATTCCCGTCTGCATCCTGTCCGGCATCTGAATACACGTAAACCTCGCCTTTGACAGAAACAAGCGTAGTCAACAACGCCCATTCAGCGGAAGTCTTGACCGCAACGATATGTAAATCTTCGCTCGACTTATCACCGATAAGCGTTTCGCCGTTTACTTGCGGAAGGTTTACAAGATTTTCGTAGTTATGCGTACCACCTGCATTCCTCGCAACTTCTCCGGCAGACAAACTTTTGCCTTTTGTGACTGTACCACCACTTATCTCACCAGTTCCGCTTGTGACTTCGCCGGAAATCGAACCTTTGTTAGCAATGATATCACTCATTGTTCAATCTCCTTCCCAATCTCAAAAGGCTGATCTACGATGTATGTGTAATGACCGCCATCTTCTGCACAAATCAGTTCAAATTCGTAGCGGTAAACTTTGAATTTCATATCCCGTGTATCATCGGGAACAAGATAAAGCACCGCCTTGTTGTTTCCAACATCGACCGTGCATTCCTTTTCAAGCGCAACATCCTGACCCGGCTTAATAGCCATGCGGAAATAAACAATATCTCCCGTAGCAAACTCATACGGATCACCCGTATCAAGCGTTGCCGTTGTGGAAATCTCTGCTGTATCTCCCCTTGTCAGGTATATGCTCTGTCCATCTATCTTTAACATTTCTCTATCCTCTTTGTGTGGGTGCTACGCGAGGTCTGTGGCAACCCCGCGTAGCGATCATTGGAGTAATACGTTATGGCAAAACGTATAGTTGACTGTTAAGAATCGGACTTAATATTCCGTGTGCCTGTTACGAAATAGCAACCATGCCAGCCAAACCTTGTAGAAAGGAGTATCTATGCAAAACCAACGAAACTAAATATCGTTTGTTTCTCTGTGTAAGCTGCGATCCGTTGTAAATCCTTCTGGATAACGCTTTTTCAGTTTGTCAATGTTGATCTCCATGCAATCATCAAAACTCATGCCCTGTGAGGTAAGGAACTCTGAAACAAACCACAATAAATCCCCACATTCTTTCAAAAGGTGTTCCCTACTCGGCATCCCGTGTCCTTGTAATTCCTTTTGGTAAAGTGAATGGATTTCTCCGATCTCACCTACCATCCCATAAAGAGCATGATTCCTTTGTCCGATAAGTGTCAAATCCTGATTGATCGTCCTTGCCGCTAATTCCTGATATTCTCTGCCTGTCATACAAACCTCTTTCAGCCAAACATCGGCAAATCATCTACGCCTTCGGGAATGTTCATGAATCCGTCTGCCGAATCCGTTTTAGGACTTTCCTCTTTCTTCGCCTGTGCCGAATCATTTTCAGCCTTGCTACCCATAAACTCGGCTTTTTCAACCGCTACATCCGTGGTGTAGACTTTCTGCCCGTCTTTGTTAGTAAACGATCCTGTGTTGATTCTTCCTTCTACGCAAATCTGCGAACCTTTGTGGAAATACTTCTCTATAAACTCCGCTGCTTTCCCAAACGCCGTACAGTTTATAAAGTCTGCTCCGTAGTTGCCGTTGCTGTCCTTAAAGCTGCGCTGTGAAGCGATTGTAAACTTTGCAACTCCTTTGTCTGATAATACAACATCTTTTGTCAATCGTCCTGTCAGTATCGCCTTATTCATGCCTTATTCTTCTCCATTTCCCTTAGATATTCTTCCTGTTGCTTCATCCAATCCATCGTGTCGCGGTAGTCTGCCGCACCGAATAACACACATCCAGCACCGACTATCGTTGTTATCACGATTATCGCCAAACAAATATTAGCCATCCTCACAACCCCCTTTTGCTGTTCCCTTGAATAAAAACGCAAACCATACAAACAAAAACACATTCAATATCGCGAATTTTATATCCTGTCCGTCAAATGTTGCTATCGCCCTGGGTATTGTGTAAAGCAATGCGAAGTAAAATCCTACTACAAAGATTGCTGATACAATGTTGATTACCTTCATATCCCCACCCCTTTATCATTCATCATCATATCCGTCAATCATCGAAACAATGATGTCTTGCCGTCTGCCTTCCAGGACTGTCAGCAAATGCGAAAATGCCGCATCTATCAGTTCCCGTTTCATCTGACCGGTTATGCTCTCTACATCTTCATGCTCTGCACAGACCTGATCTATGATGTATTCATTACAGCCCTCCGATAACTCTTCGATAGCTGCATCAAATCCATCTATATACGGCTTATCTGTACTTTTCAATTCTTCGTAGTTATAAATCTCTGGATTGATATACATGGTTTTCTCCTTCCATCTGCAACGCTAAATCGGATTGCAGATATATCTCTTTGGCAAAGGTCTTTATTTGTTCGTAGCCGTGTTTCGTGCAACCGCCTTCGGTGTATCTCAGGATCGCTTCGGCAAGGTCTGATATCCGGCTTTCTGCGGTCAAGAATGAAGGTTTCACGCCTAATGGTGGTTTATCCTTGCTGCTCCAAGAATTGCAATATAGGCTTACATCGTCAATCGGTTTCAGCAACCAACCGCAAAACTCTGTTTCCGTTTCGTTCAACAACGCTTTGGTGTAATGCCTACATTCTTTGCAACGCCCTGTCATTTCCCCACCCTATATTTCTCATACACTTCGATAATGCCATAAAGCACATATCTAAATCTTTCTTCTTCGCTTATATTAGCCAAAGCAACTTGATCTATCGAATCCTTTATTTCCTGGATATGATCGTCAACTATGGATTTGATATCTTTATATGTGTTAGCCATAATTCTCATTGATATATCCTATGTTGTTGTGATATATATAAGACCTATGGTTATATGGGATATTGAAATAATATAATATATATCTCTGTATGTTATTGTGTTGAGCGGTTTATATTATATTATTTATAAAACACCCTTTTTGTTCCGGTGAATATTTTGTATATTATATTTTACTGTATGGTTTTATATATATTATATATACCCTTTGTTTGGTTGATTAGATTGTTATATATTTATCTAAAACAACCCTTTGTAATGTGTAGTCTGTATTATTTATATATCTTATATTCCCAAAAGCCTTATTATATATATTCCTCAAAACACCCTTTTTGTTTGCGGGGATATTTTTAGGACTAAGAGAGCCGCCCTGGGGTGATCCACCATGCCCCCACCCCCCCACCGCCGGATCGAAACTTTTTCGAATTGCTCTATTGTGTCAAACAATTCCCAAAATCACGGCTAAAGGTATATTAAATCTATATTTTGTATATCTTTATACTTCCCTTAACTCTGAAACCCCTTGTAAATACTGGACTTATAATTGTGTCTATTTGTCAGACAATTTCAATCACCAGTTTTCGCGATCTGCAAAGGCTTTTCTTGTGAGTTGTCAGACAATACAGCCGCCTGTTTCCGCACATCTGACAAGCTAATCTGCTGCGGTTTCTGCTGTTCCATGTTGCCAACGCCCGCCCAGTTATAACAATGATTGAGAATTGCAAGGATTCCAACCGGATTCCCTTTACCACTTGACAGTTTATCGGATAGACTATTCTCTCTCATAGATACCAACTTTTTGTATATGTCACAACTTTTTGAACTTAGTGTCTTTCTCTGATCTTCTTTACCCCAACTATAAATTGTATTCTGTTCTATTCCTGTTAAGGTACTATAACCAACAATAGATATCTCTTTATCATACAACTGACATAGATATATATAATGGTCGCACAATGAATAACATATATCTATATCATAGGCATTATAATTGCTTTTAATACGATCGGAAGTAGAATATAATCTTTTACTCTTTAACTTATCAGTACCCATAAAACAATGTTTATATACATACCTTAACATTGCATTATATACAGATTGAGATATGTCATTGATACATGATATATTATTCTCTTCGCAGAATAATTTTATATATAAATCAATATCACTCTCATATACTTCGATATTGTCTATTGTATCTTGTACTACTTCCATATAATCACCATATCTATACATGAGATATAAACAACCCTTATATATTTATATATAGGCTTGTAAAATCGGCTTGTCAATACTTAAATAGCCCTACAAGGCTCATTTTGCCCCATTTAAGCGTTTTAACCCCCTTTAAGGCACTCTACATCACCTTGCGATCTTGACCGCCCTAAATAAGCCATTTTGAGCGTTGTGCGTTCCTGGATATTCAAAAAATTGACGCGGGATCATCATGCAGAAACCGGAAAAGCCGCCGCGCTGCGCAAAAGAAAAGGACGGGAAAAACCCGCCCTTGTAACCGATCATCACTTGACTGTCAGAAAAACTTTATCTTTTCTTCATCTGTTGCAACTACTTCGATTATGTCTGAAGGTTGACACCTAAGCATAATACAAATATCATTCAAAGTCTGAATATTAAAATTGACACCATGACGGATATTTTGCAAAGTCGCTTGTGACATAATCTTGTCTTTTCGCAATTTTGCTGAATTATACCCCTTTTCCGATAACTCTTTTACAATATCTATTTTGTATTTTATCATTCTTTTTCACCCCCTTTTTAGTGCTTTTATAGTGTCAAGAATACCATAAAAACGGCACTTTTTCAACCCCTAAAAAATTTTTTGAAAAAACTCTAAAAATAGTGTTGACAAACACTAAAAGTAGTGCTATAGTCTAACCATACCAAACAACAAAACACCGTTTCAAACCGCTACCGAATAAGGGGAAGCCGGAAACACCGATCTAAACAGTTTCCTCCGAAAAGAGCAAACCGCAAGCGGCAGCCAAACACCACAAAAGAAGAAAGGAGAACACCACACCATGAAAGAGTACACACTCACCATTGACGGCTATTTTATCGGGATTGTAGAGTTGACACCCGCGGAAGCCGTGGAATTAGAAAAAGACAACGGCGTTATCCTTGAAAGAGTAGCATAAACCAAACACCACAGAAGGAGGAAAACATCATGGCAAAAATTAGCATTTATGTAACAAATTTAGGAAAGTACAACGAAGGTTATTTAGTGGGCGAGTGGTTGGAACTCCCCGCAACTGATGAAGAAATCGCAGCAACGCTTGAGCGCATCGGAATCAGTGACAAGCCGGACGCATACGGCAGATACTACGAAGAATACTTTATCACAGACTACGAAAGCGACATTGACGGCTTTTCTTGCGGCGAGTATGAAAGCATCGCACACTTGAACGAAATCGCGGAACAGATCGAAGATATAGACGCGGAAACGTTCGCGGCGGCATACTATCACGCATCGAACTTTGAAGAGGCTATCGAACTTGCAAAAGATACATATTGCCTCGGGAAGTGCCCGAATACAATGAGCAAAGAAGAATACATCGGATATTATTACATCGAAGAGTATGAAGCAATCAACATCCCCGAAAACATTATTAGTTATTTTGACTTTGAAAGATACGGCAGAGAAATCGAAATGGCAGGACATTTCTACACCGCAGAAAGCGGCAACATTTACGAAACTATCAGATAGTTTCACGCCCCGCGCGGAGAACGGCAAGGCGGATCATCACCGCCCGCGGGGAATCGGCGAAAGCCGGAAACCAAACAACCAAAACAGAAGAAAGGACAAGGGCGAAAACATGAAAAAAAAATACACCACAACAGACGGCAACAGCATCCGCAAAATAGGGCGGGAAAAGAAAATCTATTTTTCAGAAAATCCGTATTTTGTATGGAACGGAACACGCTACCATTTCGACGAAATACCGCGTTTATCGTATCCGATAATGTACGAGGACGAGAACGGTAAAAACGGCGTTATCGGCGGTTATATCGGTATATCGAACTTATACGGCGTATTAGTGGAATTGTTAGAAGGCGAAGCCGTGCAGCTCTGGGAAGAAATTGACAGATGAAAACAACAAAAGCATGATATAATAGAAACCAGGTCAACACCCCGCCCGTAAAAAGGCGGGGAAAACTTGACAAGAAAGGACGGGCAACAACATGACATTATACGAAGCACTACAAGACATCGGAAAAGGTCGATTTGTTGACAACGGATGCGATTATGAATTGATAGCACTTGCGAAGGGGCTTTATACCTTTACTGTCAGCACACACACAGCACCCTACGAGCAAGTTATAGAAATCCGGCTTGACGGCAAACAAGGCGAGAACGCTCACAACCTTGAAAAAGAGTATTATAGCAAGGTTTCCGCGATCTATCGCAATTCGATCATTAAAGCGGAATACACAAGGAAATAAGACTTTGCGCCCCGTGACCACTTGCAAAAGTAGTTGTGCGCGCCCTCAGACGGCGCACGGGGTATTTTATCGCACATTGAAAACATTTTGATTTGATCCGGCGTTATCCAGCTTTACGGAATACCCACAGAACGCCCAAAAACGCCCCAAAACGCTTTACAAGGTCGAAAGGGTATAGAACACCACAACGACAGCAAAAACGCGAAATAGGGCAAAAATAAGCGTTCTACAATAGGTTGACGGCAACACACAAGCGGCGATATGATGAAAAGTAAAGCCGGACGACACACAGAACGCCGAAAACGGCTTGAAAAAGCCTTGAAACGATCAAAGGCAAGGGAAACCCCACAAGGGCAGAGAAAAGCCGAAAACGGGCAAAAACGGACGGCATAACGCTTGCATGATGAAAGCCACAGACGGCGAGCCGGAAACGATCAAAGCGGGCAAGCCGTGACAAGATCATCACGGACGGCAGAACAGAACGCCACAACACTCTGACAGATGAAAACCACGGACGGCAGAACAGAAAACCGCCCACAACGGCGAGAACAGAACGCAAGACAGGGAAACCCACACGGGCAAGCCGCAAAACGCCACACAAGGCAAATTGTAGCCGCGCAGCACACAACTCCGGCGCGGCGAAACCGCCACGAAAAGCCGAAAAAGGCAAGCGGGCAAGGTCGACGAAAAAAAAGTTATGTAAACCTCCTATCTATTTTGAAAATAGCAAAAAAATATTTTTTCCAAGGTCACAAAAAATTTTTTTACGATAAAAACCAAACACCAAAAACAATTAGTACGCGATTTTTTTCGCGGCAGAAAGGATCAGAAAATGAAAAAAGGTTATCAAACACCAGGCGGCACAGCCTACACAATCTATCGGGATATGTTAAAGCAAACACATCTCATGATCGCAGGAGCAACAGGAAGCGGAAAATCCGTAGTCATCAACGGCATAGTTAGCACGGCACTTTTCAACAGTCCTGCAAAGTCAGAATTTATCCTGATCGATCCGAAAAGAGTTGAACTTGCACAGTACAAAAATCTGCCGCACACTCTTCTGTACGCATCCGATCCGGTGGATATCCTGAAAGCACTTGACAGGGCAATGATCCTGACGGAATCCAGGTATCGCGAAATGCAGAGAAAAGGCTTAAAGAAATATGATGGATCGGATGTATATATCATCATTGACGAGCTTGCAGATATTATGACGGCATACGGCAGAAAGGCAGCACCGATCATTCAAAGACTTGCACAGATCGGACGGGCAGCAAACATCCACATCATAGCCGCAACACAATGCCCTCTGTCAACTGTCATTCCAACACAGATCAAAGTCAATTTTGATTCTATCGTAGGACTTCATACGCGATCGGCACAGGACAGTCGGAATATTTTAGGTTTTAACGGATGCGAAGAACTGCCGAGATACGGATACGGATTTTATATCACGCCGGAAGAAACGCTGAAAACAGAAATCCCGATGGTATCGGATGAAGAAACCGAAAGACTTTTGAACCACTGGAAAGCAAATAGCCCCAAGAGATTATTTAGATAAACGCAGAAAAGGAGAATACAAAAATGTCAATCAAGAGTTTTGATGAAATGTATGACATATCAAATCTGTCAACAGATAATATATTCAAAATCGCAAAATACATCGCAAACAATGACGATTTCTCCGACTATACATTTATTGGTATCAGGGCAATCGAGCCGGAATACGCAGAAGAATTAAGACCAAGTTACCGATGGGATGACGGCGAAATGACAGACGAGCAGTTGAACGGCGTTTCTGCATACAATACCGATATAGATACTGTATGGGATGATGTAGATACAATAGCAGACAAGTTATCTAACGCTATCGAATCTTCAAAATGCTATGTTTTCGGAAGCAGAAAACCTTTTATCGTTATGGGAACAGATGGAGAAGGCGGCGAAGATATAAACGAAATCATTATTTATGATCCTATCATTTTGGATATAAGAAAATGCAGATAAGGAGCAGACAGATGAAAATGGACGAACAAACAAAAATCGACCTGGCAACCATGCAACTACTTTTTGCGAAGTTTGCAGACAAGATCGCCGGAAAAGGTTTCGATGAAGATGCACAGATGTTCATGGATTCATGCGCCAGGTTGACGGAAATCGTAGAAAAAAATTTCTCTGAGTGATTTTTCAGGGCGAAAAATTTTTGGTGCATTTTTCAGGATCACTCTGGTAGAAATCTGAAAATGATTAGTACGCGAGTTTTGGAAAGGAGAACGATTATGATAAGAGAATACATCCAATCAACAGAAGAATACAAAGGATTTGTGCTGGAAATCCACATGACCGCATTGCATGATATGGGGCATTATCATCGTACTTGCGAAGTGTTCCGTGACGGGAAAAGAATCGGAATCGGCAAAACGAAGAAAGAATGCAAAGAACTGATAGATGGCGGATATCTGAAATAAATTTTTCTCCGACCGGATTTTAGGTGCGACAGATTTTCTGTGCATTTTTCTGAAATCTGTGCTAAAATAAATTGAACGCGTTAGTACGCGAGTTGTGGTGGCGGAATAGGTAGACGCTAACTGGAACGGTACAGGGAATCCGCTAAAACGAGCCGCCGTGCGGAACTGTAGGGTGCAAATCCCTACCCACAACTTTATCGAAATCCTTTCTTTGGATTTTGGTGTTTGGTTAAAAAGAGAAGCCGGAGTGGTGTCCGGCTTCTCGCTTTTTGTTCAGTCATTCATCGCATAAAGTTTGTCGATGATCCTGTCGATGAAGTTGTCATAGTCAGCAAATATCTGTTGTTTCACCTTGCTTTTCTCTTTCCTTTTCTGAAACAAAATGTCGAATTGAAGGCTCTCTAAATCGTTGATTATGTCTTGCATCTGATTTTCCATTTTTTCACCCTTTAGAAACCGCCACACTACAAGGTTTCTCCTTTCTTTGGTCGAACACTTGTTTCGGTTACATTTTTGGGTTACATTTGACAATTTTCCTTGTCGTGCCGATTGCGGGAAGCCGCGTATTTACTGACTTTTTTAGAGTGGAGACAGTGGGACTTGAACGTAGCACCCAAACTCTCGGAACGCCCGTATTTACTGGGTTTCCGGCACTTCCGAAAAGGTTACATTTGGTTACTATGTAACCTATCTCTACCTTAATTGTATGTAACGCCGCCAAGTTGCTCGATTTTTTTATCTCTGCTTTTGTTAGAAAAATAATAATACTGTTTCGTACAATGGATATCGCTATGCCCCATCTGTTCGATGATGATTGATTCGTCGACACCGGCATCTATCAGAGCCGTTCCATACGTTTTCCTGATCTTGTGCATTGACCGAAATGGTATTCCTAAATTCCGGCAAGCTGCCCGAAGATAGTTGTTAAAACTTCGCTCTCTGATCCTGTGTCCGTTTCTTTCAAACAGATATTCCCCATCAGGATTGATTTCAAATATCTTTTCAAGGATCGTTGCCGCCTGATCGTTACAGAAAACATATCTGTCACCCGCGCTGGATTTTGGATATTCCTTGACCGCAATAACGTGACTTCCATTGTCTTTGTAACTGATCTCTGTCCTTTGGATATGGATAAAATAACTGCCATTATCTTTGGAAATGTCCATTTTCTTTAGCGTTGACAACTCTCCGTTCCTAAGTCCTGTATGGAAACATAGCATAATTCCGAGATTAAATATCGTCTGTTTCTTTTCAAGATATTCAATAACAAGCGGTATTTCTTCATCATTGAATACCTGTTCTTCTTTGCAAACGATCTTTTTACGGAATGTGTTTTTTGAAAATTGCATATCCCCGAAAAAGGATTCAGCACTTATCTGCGTATACTTGCCTTTGGCATACAGGAGCATACCGCGTAGGATTGTTCGTAAACCGGAATAACCTTTCATCGTCAAGTCATTATCTGCAATCGTGCAACGGATAAAATCTTCCAGGTATTCTTCCGTCAGTTTGCTAAACTCCATCCGTTCAATCGGCTTGCCTTTGATATACCTTTTGTAATCGGCTTCGTATTTACTGTACGTGCTTTGGGATATGTCTTTATATCTATACTTCTGATTGATAAATCTGTAAAAAATCTCTTTGACATTTGGACGATCTTCCGTCCGTTTTTCGTACCTGATAATCTCTTCTTCTATCGCCCCCTTTGTTGATTTTCGGACAAGTACAGTTCCGCTTTCTTTTTTCAGTTTCGTGTACCATGATCCGTTCTTGCCTTGCCAAATCTTGTGTCCTTCGAGATACTTCTTTCGTTCTGCCATTTCGATTTGCGCTTGTAGTGTGGCAATATCTATCATACCACTATCCAACGCGGCTTGTAAATATTCTTCTGCTGTGTACAATAGATACCACCCCCTTTACAAACTTATGCAACCCTCGTATACTAAATACACAGGCTCACTTTCTTTCAATTTCCCCACCGGCTGCAAACGGCGGGGATTTCTTTATACTTCGTCAATAACTTTCATAACATCGTCAACAAAAAAAATGTGATAATCTAATACTTCTTGTAATACCGCGTGACTGATTGCTTTCTTTATTGTTTCTTTTGATACTTCTACAATCTTGTCAACAGCAATATTCTGATTTTCTTCTTTTGATTCAGAAAAACAACTTTCGATTACTGCTTTCACGTTCTGTTCTAAGTTCATTCCAATACCCCCTTCTGCTAAACTAAGCGTGAAACACGCCTTGTATTCCTTGTTCCAGAAATCATCAAAAGGACAGGTTTTACATTCGTTGCCTAAACAAAACTTCGGCGGAACGACACAAACTCTTTCATCCTCATCCGGCTTAAACCCGAAAACTTCTGCAAATTTTTCTTTGTTTGTCACTTCAAACCCTCCTTTCCTAAAACGGCAGATTTTCCTTGATCTTGATTTTCAATCCAGCGCGCTCATTGTATGGATTTTCAGCACCCGTCTTAAACTTTATTACGATCCAATCTGCTAAGTATTTCATAACAACAGAATCGCTATTGCAACTACAAATATACGATTCATCCTCGCCTAAGATAACAAGTTCATGCTCTGCTTCAAGATGTTTAATCAATTCTCCTACCGTCATTCGATCTCAACCACCTTTCCGTCAACAAATCTGCATAACTTTCCGTTTCTGGAATAGTACGGTGTATAAATGTGAGTGTAATCCCTAAAATTACCATCGTAATTGCAAACAGTGTTGTCTATATATACAATTCCGGTACTTGCATCAACGATCAACTCAAAACTTGAATACTCCCTACTGACAGCCTGAACTCCTGTCGGTTCTACATCCTCACACCCTGTCAACATCAAACAGGAAAGCAATATGATGATTAGTTTCTTTTTCATTTCACACCTTCCTTTCTACCTATCTAATAACTTCAACACAAATCACGTTTCTTTTGTAATACTCAACAAACGATCCATCTGTGAAGTCAATTCGCAAGATTTCATCATTATAATCAAAATTCCATGTTTGAATAATATCCCCGTTGTATCTATGCCTTATATCTCCAACACTTATAATGTTTATCTCTTTAATCATTCACTCACCCCTTCCATTTGACTACCGCAGTTCGGGCAATACTTTGTTTTTTTATCGAATCTGCTATGACATTCAGAACAAGCATATTCTGTATAACATTCATCATTATTCAATGGCATAACATACTTTTCTTTCCACACCCCATTTTTAGGTTTTGATTCTCTTTTTCCGCTTTCATAAGCAAGGCTTTCTGAAAGTGTTAATTCTTCTGGTGGGAATGAATACACATTGTCAATCACTCTCATAACATCATCTACCATTGTTATTTCATAATGAAGAGCATTGTTTCTTATTGCTTTTGATATTTCTTCTTTGATCGCTTTTCTCGAAACTAAATCTACCATTATCTATTCCACCCCTTCCATCCTTGCGCCGCAATTCGGGCAATACTTTGCAATCGGTATACCACCAACATCATCTTTTTTAACAGCATGGACGATAATGTTTCTGCATTCTGAACAATGCCAATTTCCTATTCTCGGATCAAAGTCATATTGTACCCATTCCCACCACCCTGTCTTTTCCGTATTTACTGACGGCAACTTTTCCAACTCTTTCGGAATGTTTGACCAATGGCAATAACCGCTTGCCACTCTGATTGCATCTGATCTGCTGATCGCATCTTCACAAGGCTCTTGCTCTAATGCTTTGATTGCCATAGTTATTGCTCTATCTACTACATAAGCATTACAACAGATATTTATCTTATTAAGGATGTGTATTGCTTCTTCATTTGTCATTCTTCCACCTCACTTTCCTGCGGCTCAACCTTGCACCCCTGCTCTTCCAATAACTCCAACTTTGCAAGTGCATTTCCGATAGTTTGCGATGTACCATATGATAGGTTTCCCCGTATTAGAGAAAAATCCTCCATCGCTATCTCTGAAAGATTATCATTCCAATCAAAAGGCTTTGATATTATCTCGGTCATTCCTTGTCCTCACTTTCTGCCTTATAGGGTTCGGGTAACGGCATCCACGCAATTACCTCAAACGGTATAGGTTCACCGTCCGAATCGTTCCAGGTTTCGCCATCCCACCCAACAAATTCTGGATATAAGTTTTCAAACTCATTTTGTGTTCTTATGTCTGTGTCCATAACTGTAACAAGGCAACCGATCGAAGCATTTTCCGGCAGCCGTTCTTCAACCGAAATCCAGGTTGATGTCTCTTTCTTCCCAGCCGCAAAGCCTCTTTCATATATTGCCCCTAAAGTATCTACTACTTCACTTGTAAGCTTATCTTTTGTCATTCTTCCACCCCCTTAAAAATCCGAACGATCTCGTCATAAACAATGACCTTCTCACGCTCTTTCTTGTACTTGCTATCATCACTCTGCTGGTATTCCTCGCAGTCATCCACCAGTGCCTTGATCTCCATCAGCATCCTCTTGTATTCCGTCATCATTCCTCTACCTCCTCCATCAAGTAGTCCTCAATTCCGTTATGCCCCATGTAACACCTGTCCTCAAACGGACAATTCTCGCAATCGACTTTTTCGTTTAGCAAATCGCAAATGCCGCTTACTACTTCAAGCATCTGTTTCCCGTAATTCTTCCTTTCATATCTCTTCATTTTTGTTTACCTCACTTACAATCTGCCGCAATCGTTGCCGCACCACATCCGGAATTGACTTCTGTAACGCTTATTTTTCCTTTTTCTGCGTCCTTGTAGTACTCATACGCATTTCGTACCCATGACAGTTCCAACGCCTGATCTACGGTCTTTTCATGTTCTACACATTCACGATCAACATACCGCCGGAAATCTTCGTTTGTTTCGTAAAACTCTTTCACGCTAACACCACCTTCCTAAAGTTTCCAAAACATCCATCAATAGATACTTCTTTCCAACTAACATTGCGTGTATCTGCTCCGAAGTCGGCTGTGTCAGTTCTGTTTCGATTTCTTTCAGTTGCCGTTCGTAGGATTCTTTCGTTACGCCTACCGCACATACAAGTGCGTCATATCTGTTTGCCTTTTCAGTTTGTGTCAGTTTCATTTTTACCACCCTTCGCTACTCACATAATCTATCGTCTGTCTTTTGTGAATCCTACTTGCTCGTTCTTCATTGATCCGTCTGCGTTCTTCCGGCGTGATATGCTTATATGCCGTGCAGTAATTGTATGGATATTTGTCATTCACTTTGTCCTTCGGTCTGCTATGCCCTGTCAGGATGATGTATTCGCAGCAATCCTTTCCGTCACATCTGCCACCGTAAAAACACGATCTTGCTGTTTCGTTCTTTCCGTTTTTGTAAACACATAAAACTCCATCAGGTTTCATGTTTCACCGCCTTTCAGGTCGAAAAGAGAAATCTGATTCATTTCTTCTTTCAGCGTCTTGATATTCTCTACCGCACAATC
>Ga0310786_10003246_pt1 | contig 23853 bp, 13 predicted proteins | sample AusTroGonzalo_MG_FD_203881 | JGI IMG/M metagenome (GOLD analysis project Ga0310786, IMG submission 203881) | Bovine rumen microbial communities from tropical cattle in Woodstock, Queensland, Australia - Gonzalo_03 (v2) (version 2) | ecosystem: Host-associated > Mammals > Digestive system >...
TAACCTTTCGAGTCCCAGTAGTTGCGCAGGTCGACGGTGCTCTGATAGAGGAAGTCGGTGCTGCCCATTCCCATCCAATAGAGCTTGGGCTTGCTGCCGAAGAGCTTAGCCGACTGGCTGGCGAAGTCAGGGTCAGCCTTGATCTGCTCCGCGAAGGGCTGGTTCATGTTGAAGTCCTTGCCGAGATGCAGACCAGCCGAGAAGAGGCCGTAGTAGTCGAACATCGTGGGGTAGAGTAGGCTGATGGCGAAGGTGTGGCCACCGCCCATCGACAGTCCGCAGACGGCTCGTCCCTCGCGCTTCTTGATGGTACGGTAGTTATTGTCCATATAGTTGACGATGTCCATGAAGCTGGCCGGAATGGTGGCAGCGCCAGGCCCCTTAGGTCCCGTACCGCCATCGCGGAAACCGGGGGTGTACATGCCGAATGACCACTCACCGGGGGCTGCCTGACAGTTGGGATTGCCGTTGGGCATCACCACAATCATGGGCTTGGCCTTGCCCGTAGCAATGAGATTGTCGAGAATCTGGGCAGCACGTCCCAGCTCGCTCCAGGCATTCTCGTCGCCGCCGGCACCATGCAACAGGTAGAGCACGGGATAGCGGCCGCCCTTGTCGTAACCAGCTGGCGTATAGACGGTCATACGGCGCTGCATCTTCAGCGTGGGACTGTTGTACCACACCTTCGAAAGGTTGCCGTGAGGTACCTCGTTCACGCGATAGAGGTCGCCCTTGTCGCCCTTCTCGTTGCTGACGATGAAGATATTGGTGAACGACACGATGTCGCGATTCACGTAGATATTCGAAGGATCCTTGACGCCCGTCATACCGTCGATGTTGAAGGTGTAGCTGTACATCTCCGGGGCAAGCTTGTCGGTGGTATAACTCCACACGCCGTTCTTGCCTTCCACAAGTTGAGCCACGCCCGGAGCGTCATATTTGCCATAGCCAGGCACATCGATGGACTGTGTGGGCAGGAAGTCGCCCGTCACCTCCACCTTGACGGCTTTGGGGGCGAATAGATTGAAGGTCACTGTGCCGTCCTTGTTGACGACGGGGGACTGAACACTGGCACTGTTGAAGAGCTTCTCTTGTGCCGAGGCTCCGAGGCAAACCATTGCCAGAGCCATCACGATCATTGACTTTCTCATAGTTGTTATTTCTTGCTTTTGTAGAATTTCTCGAGCGTACGATAGGCGTTCTCCTTTTCAGCGGAAGCAATCTCGACCGACTCCACGTCGATGATCATGACTGGAGCGGCATCCAGATTGTCCTTGGTGATGGCTGTCCAATGGGGAAGTCCCTCGCCGTTGGGATTGCCGGTCTTGCAGAAGTTGGCATAGTAGGTGAGGAACAGCTTCGAGATGGCGTAGTCCTCATCCTGCCAGTCGTAGTACTCGTTGGTGTCGAGGTTTCCCATGGCATACTCGATGTCGGCGGAGTGGACGGCACCGGGGGCAATGGCGGGCTGCCAACCTGAGGCCTTCTCCTCTTCGGTCTTCTCACGCACACCACCGGCAAGGCCACCCGTCTTGTCGCCCATCTTCTCGGAAACCTGTGGACGCGGGTGCATGTAGTGGTAGCGGTAGACGGGCAGGCCGGTCTTGGCGTGATAGTCGCAGGCCTTCCACGTGGGGAAGCCCGTGAAGAGGTCGGAGACAAGGTTGAAGCCTTTCTGAGTCATGACGTCTCTGTCGGTCGTGATACCGTATGCCTCAATGATTTCGTTGGTCATGTCGCCAAACTGACCTTTCAGGGCATTCTTGAAGTTTTGCAGGGTGGGAGTTTGCCCTTGGAGCGCCTGCATGGGGTGGGCTTCGAGGGAGTTCCAACCAGCAAGTAGCGGCACCTGCGCCTGCTCACCACGCTCGAACACAGCATCGGCACTCTCAGTCATGAAGAGACCGTCGAGCACCAGCCTTGACATGCCTACGGGAGGGAAGGCCTTCTCGAGTGAGTCTGCATCTATCGTCCTGGCTTCTGCCACACTGGCTATGCCTGCCCACTTGAGGAGACGAGCACCTGCGGAGTCGGCTTCGGCCTGTGTGAGAGGCTTATTCGGCATCACCTCTGCACCCGAGGAGAGCATGGCACCAGCAATGAGATTCTTGGAGAGGGGCGAACACATAAGGAGGGAGACGGAGAAGGAACCTGCCGATTCGCCCACGATGGTGATGCGGTCAGGATTGCCACCGAAGGCTGCGATGTTCTCCTTCACCCACTTGATGGCAGCCACCTGGTCGAGGAAACCGTAGTTGCCGCTTCCCTTATGGTCGGATGCTGCAGTCAGCTCTGGATGTGCGAAGAAGCCGAATACGCCTTCGCGGTAGTTGGCCGTCACGCCGATGACGCCCTCCTTGGCAATGGAGGAACCGTCGTAGCGGGGCTCACTGCCGGAACCGGCCACAAGACCGCCGCCGTTGAAATAAATCAGTACGGGCAGGGCGTCGGCCGCGGTCTTTGCCGTGGTCCAGATGTTGAGGTACAGACAGTCCTCGCTGCGGCCAGGGCCACGGAACTGCATGTCGCCGAAGATATCGAGTTGCATGGGGTCGTTGCCGAAAGCCTTGGCCTCACGGATGCCCTCCCAAGGCTGTACAGGTTGCGGCTCCTTCCAGCGGAGGTCGCCGACGGGAGCCTGGGCGAAGGGAACGCCGAGGAACTTTTTTACGCCATCCTCTTCGAAGCCCTCAAGGACGCCATACTGGGTTTTCACCTGGAGAGTGACTTTCTCTCCCTTCTGTGTGCAAGCACTAAAGCAACATATTGCCATAGCCGTCATTAATAATGTTTTTCTCATATTTTCGTTATTTCGATATTTCTTTATTTCGTCATTTCGAAGTTACCTGCGCAGTAGGTTCATCTGTACCTTAGGCTTCATCACGTCGTTAGCCTTCGTCTGCTGAGCCTTGGCACTGGCGGTGAGCGTGGCCTTGATGTCCTGAGCAGAGGCGGCGACGAGGAATTGGTATTCGCCCTCTGCGACCACCCAGGCAGAGGCGGCTTCGTCGAAGGATGCAAGGTCGGCAGCCTTGACGGTCATAGTGACAGTCTCGCTCTCGCCGGGCTTCAGGGCCTTGGTCTTGGCGTATGCCTTCAGTTCCTTGACAGGCTTGTTAGCAGCCTTATTGTCGGGCGCAGAAATGTAAAGTTCCACGACCTCCTTGCCCTCGTGGTTGCCTGTGTTCTTGACGGTGACCGTCACCTCGTAGGCATCGCCCTTCTCGGCAATCTTCGCGTCGCTGTACTCGAAGGTGGTGTAGCTGAGGCCATAGCCAAAGGGATAACTGACGGGCACGTCGAACGAGTCGAAGTAGCGGTAGCCCACATAGACATCCTCCTCGTAGTCGGTGTAGTCAACGTTCTTCACATTACCTTTCTTACCCTGGTTCAACATGTCGATGCGGGGATCCTCGTCGATGGGGAAGTTCTTCGACGAGTAGGCGTCGCTGAACTTGACGGGCCACGTCATCGTGAACTTGCCAGAAGGTGACTGCCTGCCGCTGAGCACGTCGACTACGCTGTTGCCGCCTTCCTGTCCAGCCTGCCAAGCGCAGAGGATGGCATCGGGCAGGTCCTTCCACGAAGCAGTCTCAATGACGCCACCAATATTCAGCAACACCACCACCTGCTTACCGGCCTTGTGGTAGACATCGCATACCTGCCGGATGAGTTGAAGCTCAGAGGCGTTAAGGTTGAAGTCGGCCACTTTGCGGTCGATGAACTCGCCCGAGATGCGACCGATGGTGATGATGGCCACGTCGGAAGCCTCTGCCTGTGCAGCCAACTCCTCGGCTGTGAACTGCTTCTCAGCGGGCAGCGTGCCAGGCATGAAGCTGGCGAGCATGGCGGCCTGCTTATCTTTCTTGGCCATCTCCTCAAGGGCCTTCTTCTTGGCCTCCTTGGCCTCGGCAATATACTGCTCGTAGGCGGTCTTCAGCTCGTCGCTAACGGTATAGCCGCCATTCTTCAGGCCATCGAGCAGAGACACCACATAGGCGTGGTTCACATTACCGGAACCCGTACCGCCAGCGATGAAGTCGTAAGACGTGCAACCGTAGAGCGCCACTTTCTTGATGTTCTCGCCAAACGGCAGAACGCCTCCCCTATCGGGGGAGGTTGGGAGGGGGCTATTTTTCATCAGCACCATTCCCTCGGCAGCCGACTGACGGGTAACAGCAGCGTGCGCCTTCAGGTCGGGCTTGTTCGAGAACTGATATCCTTGGAATCGCGGGCTGCGCTCCACAAGGTTCAAAGTGCGCTTCACGCAGAGGTCGAGGTCAGCTTCGGCCAACTTGCCACTCCTGACGCCAGCCACAATCGAATCGAACTGTTCGTTCTTGCCCGGCTGCAGCATGTCGTTGCCGGCCCACATCTGAATGGCGCCGTCCTTACCGCCAAACCAGTCGGTCATCACCGTGCCCTCGTAGCCCCACTCGTCGCGCAGGATGGTCGTCACGAGGTCTTTGCTCTCGGAGGTGTAGACGCCGTTGATGTAGTTGTAAGAGGTCATCACCGTCCAGGGCTTCGCCTCCTTGATGGCAATCTCGAAGCCCTTGAGGTAAATTTCGCGCAGGGCACGCTGCGAGATATGCGCATCAGTATTCATGCGGTTGGTCTCCTGGTTGTTGGCGGCGAAGTGCTTGATGCTTGTGCCCACGTCGTTCTTCTGTACGCCGTTGATGTAGGCGGCAGCGGTCTTACCAGCCACCACGGGATCCTCGGAGTAGTACTCGAAGTTGCGGCCGCAGAGCGGGTTGCGCATGATGTTGATGGCTGGCGCTAACAACACGTCGGCACCATACTCTTTCACTTCCTCGCCGATAGCCTGGCCAACTTCCTCAACCAACTGTGTGTTCCAAGTCGAAGCGAGCAGCGTTCCTATGGGGAAGTGCGTGCAATAGTAAGTAGCAGAGTCGCCTTCACGAGTGGCGTCGATGCGCAGTCCGGCAGGACCGTCGGCAAGCACCACGGCGGGAATGCCAAGCGAGTCGAGGGGATAGGTGGTACCAGCGGCACCAGGTACGAGATTTTTAGTGGCACCGATGACGGCGTCGTCGCCAGAGAATCCGGCCATACCCACACCAATCACGAAGTGTGCCTTGTCCTCGAGCGAGAGTTTCGACATCACCTCTTCCTGATTAATGGTGTTCATTGTCACTTTGTCGGCAGAATTACAACTCACCATGAGGGTCGCCATGCCGAGGGCGAAAAACAACACTTTTTTCATCTTTTATTCGTTTTAGTTTAATAGATGTTGCAAAGATACGAAAAAAAAGTGAAATGCAAAAGGAAATGTCGTTTTTTTTTCTTAATAGAGAAACGATGAATCAAATTATTTGGCAGTTAAGAAAAAAATGCTTAACTTTGTCGCCATAAAACAAACAGCAGAGATATATGTTGCAGAAGTTGATGACTGGATTTTCGAACAGACCAGCCTCCTGGCTGTTGCTGCTTGCGTTACTCGCCGCTGTATCGTCATGCACAGAGAAGGCGAGCGGGTTCGTGGAGTGTAAGGACGGGGGCTTCGTGCTCAACGGTAACCCATACCGGTACGTGGGTACCAACTTCTGGTATGGAGCCATACTCGCATCGGAGGGACAGGGCGGCGACAGGGCAAGGCTGTGCCGCGAACTTGACAAGCTACACGAACTGGGACTGGACAACCTGCGCATTCTCGTAGGCAGCGACGGCGAGCGCGGCGTAACGACGAAGGTGGAGCCAACGCTGCAGGTGTCGCCAGGCGTATACAACGATACCATCTTGGCCGGACTGGACTTCCTGTTGAAAGAGATGGGCAATAGGGGCATGAAGGCCGTGCTCTACCTGAACAATGCGTGGGAATGGAGCGGGGGCTATGGTTTCTACTTGGAACACGCCGGTGCCGGTAAGGCTCCGCGTCCCAACGAGACCAGCTATCCGGAGTACATGAACTTCGTCAGCCAGTTCTCGACCAACACCAAGGCCCAGGAAATCTTCTTCCAGTATGTGCGCGATATCATTGGCCGCACGAACCGCTACACAAACATGGCATACTGTGATGACCCAGCCATCATGTCTTGGCAAATCGGTAATGAGCCTCGTGCCTTCAGCGAGGAGGCGAAGGAGCCTTTCGCCAAATGGCTCAGCGAGGCAGCGGCTCTCATTCGCAGCTTAGACAAGAACCATCTCATCAGCGTTGGCTCTGAGGGTATCTGGGGTTGCGAGACGGATACCAACCTCTACGAGCGCATCTGCGCCGACCCGAACATCGACTATATGAATGCACACGTTTGGCCGCTGAACTGGAGTTGGGTCAAGGAGGATTCGCTCATAGAGAACGTGGAACGTGCCTGCCAGAATACCACAGACTACATACGCCGCCACACTGAAATTGCCGAGCGCCTACAAAAGCCACTGGTCATCGAGGAGTTCGGCTATCCACGTGATGGCTTCTCATTCGAGCCTGGTTCATCCACCGTAGGTCGCGACCGCTACTATGAGTTCGTGTTCTCCCTTGTCAAGAGTGAGCCGATGGTCTACGGCTGTAACTTCTGGGGATGGGGCGGCGAGGCCCGCCCGGTGCATGAGCAATGGCAGGTGGGCGACGATTACTGCGGCGATCCCGCACAGGAGCAGCAGGGCCTGAACTCGGTATTCCAATGCGACAGCACCACATTGAAAATAATTACTAAGAACACACAACGATAATCACAAATAAAGGCTGCCCGATTGTGGACAGCCTTTATTTATACTACTTAATATACTTCCTGCCGCCTTGGATGTAGATGCCCTTTGTCGGCTGAACCACACGCCGTCCGTCAATGGAATAATACAGGCTGTTGGCCTGCGGTGAACGGGTGACGGTTTGGATGCCTGATGTGCCATTTGACAGTAGCACCTTGTTCAGGCGAATACCATGACCCTGTATAGCCATGCCTTTTTGAACAAGGATCTTATAGACCGATTCCTCGAAGGTGATGGTCGAACTGCAGCTTTCACCGTTGCCGACACCATGAACATCGCTGGGGATATATTCCTTCTCGTATGTTGTCCCATTGATAATGAACGACGGGTTGGTGCTCCAGTCCCCGTAAAAAAACTGAATCATGTTATAGTCAGTATAATCGAGTGTATATTGAAGGGTCAGCCGCACGTCCTTGCCCATCGCCTCAAACTCTGAGCCAGGAACAGGCAATTGCAGGCCGTTGCCCCAGTCCATCATGGAGTCGCCCTCCCAAAACAGCGTTCCATCAGTGGGTGTGTCACCTCCACCGGGATTCTCCGGTTCCTTGTACTCTACATCAGCACCCTCGCAAATGCCTTTCAGGGAATATTCGTTCCCAACAGTCATGCCTGATGAGGAACGTCTGAAGATGCCGAACTTCTCCGTACCGTTGCCAAAGGCATTGTTATCCCAGGCGAAAGCCGCAAAGCCGAACTTACGGGCTTCACCGACCATACACTTATAGTAATACTGCTGGTTTTCCAACTGTGTCTGCTTGTCGTCGTTCTTATAGTGAGTAGTGGCACCATATTCGCCCAAGACGACGCCCAGCCCCTTCTTCCACCATGTGGAGAAGATGCGGATGAAGTAACTTGACAGGGTCGACTCGTCGCTCGAAGGTACGCTCTTGCCCATGTCCTTGTACTTCTTTCCCCAGTAATAATAAGAGCCGTTGCCAGCATATTCGTAAGGGTCGTAGCAATGGAACTCCACACTCATGCGGCCCTCCACCACGTCGGTGGGAATAATAAAGCCACCGTCAAGACCGTAATAGCCATTGCAGGCATACGTCTGAACCACTAAGTGACGGTAGTAATTCTTGCCGCCTGTAGCACGCACGGCATCCACAAACGTCTGGTTGTAACTGTTCTGGACGGCCTGCCATTCGGCCTCAGGCTTGTTCCAGTTTTCCTGACCATTGACAAGGGCTATTGTCTCGTTGGTTCCGGCAAAGGCCAGTCGCTGGTCGTAATCGCGGAAGAAGGTGGCAATGCACTTCCAAAGCGCTGCCAGCTTTCTGTTGTTCTCCGCCTTTTTGGAATTGAACGGATTGCGGTCGAGCCAGGCCTCGTGGTGTGTGTTGATGATGACGTACATGTCCTCTGCCAGACACCAGTCGACAATCTCCTTGACGCGGTTGAGCCAAGTGTCCTTCACCACCATATTCGTTTCATCGGAGAGTTGCTCGGTCCACCTGACGGGTATGCGAATAGCATTGAACCCCTGCGACTTTAAATACTTGATCATGTTCTGGGTTGTCTTGGGGTTGCCCCATCCGGTCTCTCCGCCACCGCTCTCTAACGAGTTTCCGAGGTTCCATCCCATCACCACATTCTTGTCCCATTCCTGTGCGCTTAGGGTCATACCCGTCTGGTCAGGAGCCACATCGGTAGTTAGTGCATGAATAGCCAGTACGAACAAGAGTGTACAGGCAGTTGTAAGTAATCTTCTTATCATCTTCTTTTTGTTTTTTGTGAATAATCAAGTGCAAAGATACAACTTTTTCCCAATGATACAAAGAAAAGTATCTAAAAAACTTAAAACCAAAGACAAAATCGCCGAAAAAGAATGTTAATTCGCGAAAAATGCTTATCTTTATTTGGAACTGTCGAAGAAATCTGCTAAATTTGCAACGGAAAAACAAAAGAGCAATGAGTAAGGAACAGTATATAGACATTATCAAGAGTTGTGGTGAGACTCTACGGCACGATTATGGCATCACGTCGCTCCGGCTGTTTGGCTCGACCGCCAGAGGCGAGCATCGTGAAGGAAGCGACGTGGATATATTTGTGGAAACCCGTACACCAAATCCCTTCCTGCTTATGGATGCCAAGGATTTCCTTGAGCAAAGAACCGGCTGTCCTGTAGACATTATCAGGAATCACCGAAACCTGAATCCAAGACTACGCAAAAGAATAGAAAGAGATGGAGTCACTATCTTCTGAGAGTAAAGCCTTGGCACTTGACATCCTCTATGATGTCCTGTCCGCTATAGACAGATTACAAGAAAGGACAAAAGGAGTCCGCTCCGTTGATGACTTTCTTGGTTCTGATAACGGTATGGTTTTGTTGGATGCAACCTGCATGTTACTTATTGCTATCGGCGAAAGCCTCAAGAACCTTGACAAGGTTACAGATGGTATGCTGTTGCCTACATACCCATCAGTTCCATGGAAAAAGGTAAAAGGTCTAAGAGACATTATCTCTCATCACTATTTCGACATTGATGCGGATCAAATCTTCTGGATAATGGCAAACGAAATGACTCCTTTGCGTTCGGCTATTCAGCATTTTATTCAAGAGTTGGAGAAGTAAGATTCAAGCGGACGCCTCTTCTCCTTTTGTCCTAATGTTCCTATGTCTAACCCATGTTCCTTTGTCGTCTATAGTGCCATGCGAACTCTCATTGTGACAGTTCTAATTTAGTGAGATGAAGAAATATCGGATAATCGCACGATTATTCGTAGAAAAGTTGTATCTTTGCACGCAGATTGCGAACGTAAAGCTGAAGTATAATGATGAAAAGATTGTTTTTCCTTCTATTAGCCGCCCTGATGATGGCAGCATGTGGCCCGAAGACCGTTGAAAAGAAGACGGTGAGCACCGATCGTTCTCAGAGTGAGCTATTGGCTGAGCGCCTGCAGACATTGCAACAGCAAGGTTATATGATGGGGCATCAGGACGACCCGATGTATGGCGTGTCGTGGCCTGGCACCTACGCTGGCGACAGTGCAGAACTGGGCAGGAGCGACGTTCTGGCGGTTGTTGGCGACTATCCCGCCGTCATGGGGTTCGACCTGGGAGGTATTGAAATGGGCGACGCGAAGAACCTTGACAGCGTACCCTTTACCCGCATCCATGACGAGCTGATAGCCCACCATGAGCGCGGCGGCATCGTCACCCTGAGCTGGCACCCCCGCAATCCACTGACGGGCGGCACAGCCTGGGACGTGGCCGACACGACTGTTGTCCGAAGCATCCTGCCCGGCGGTTCACAGCACGAAAAGTTCCAGACTTGGATGACCAGAGTGGGTGACTTCATCGCAACCCTGACAACGGACGACGGGCAACCCGTGCCTATCATCTTCCGCCCTTGGCACGAGAACAATGGCTCGTGGTTCTGGTGGGGGCAGAAGCTCTGCACCGATGACGAATTCCGTGGTCTGTGGAACATGTTGCAAGACTATCTCGTACAAGAGCGTGGTTTCAGCAACCTGCTGTGGAGCTATTCGCCCAACCTTGACGGTGGATGGACTGAAGAGCGCTTCATGCAACGCTATCCTGGCAACGACCGCGTGACGCTGATTGGTGAGGATGCCTACCAGTGGGGCACCGAGGAGGACTTCAAGTCGGCACTGACGGCTGACCTCACCTTCCTGAGCGACTTTGCCAAGAAGAACCAGAAACTGATAGCCATGACGGAGTGCGGACTGAAGAACATGACTGACTCGACGTGGTGGACGCGCGTGCTACAGCCCATCATGGACAAGTATCCCATCTGCTACTTCCTGCTGTGGCGCAACTACAAGGAAGAGTACTTCGGCCCATCGCCAGAGCTGCCATGTGCCGCTGACTTCAGGAAACTGTACCAAAGCAAGAACGTGCTGTTCTTGCAAGAAGTGAAGAGTGAAAAGCTATGAATAAAACGATAAAGAAAATGAGAACCGAGATGCAGGATGTGCTGGAGAACTACATCCTGCGTTTCTGGCTTGACAATATGCAGGACAGTGAGCACGGCGGATTCTACGGCCGCATGGACGGCCGCATGCAGCTGCACCCTGAAGCAGAAAAGGGCGCCATCCTCAACGCCCGCATCCTTTGGACTTTCTCTGCTGCTTACCGCGTGCTGAAGAAGAATGTTTATTTGGATGCCGCAGAAAGGGCGAAGAATTACATCCTTGACCATTTCATCGACAAGGAACATGGCGGTGTCTTCTGGAGCGTTGACTATTTAGGACAGCCGCTCGATACCAAGAAACAGTTCTATGCCATCGGGTTCATGATTTACGGACTGTCGGAGTTTGTACGTGCAACCGGCGACCGCGAGGCTCTTGATACCGCCCTCGAGCTCTATGAGTGCATTGAGCAATACTCGCTCGACAAGGTGCATAATGGCTATATTGAGGCCTGCACCAGAGAGTGGGGGGAGATTGCCGACATGCGGCTGTCGGAGCTTGATGCCAATTACCCTAAGTCCCAGAACACCCATCTGCATATCATCGAGCCATATACGAACCTCCTTCGTTGCCTGAGGGAAATGGAGGTTACCACATCATATAACTATGTTCCCGTCATAGGCGCTGTGTTGCCTGTGGACGTTACTGTCCCTGTTGAGTTGTTGGCACGTGTCGAAGATTCGCTGCGCAACCTCATCGACATTTTCAACGATAAGATTCTGAACCCCGAGACTCATCACCTCGACCTCTTCTTCAACATGGACTGGACGCGAGGTGGCGAACACATAGAGAGCTACGGCCACGACATTGAGTGTTCATGGCTTTTGCATGAGGCTGCACTGGTTCTTGGCGACAAGAAGGTGCTTGAAAAAGTGGAACCAATTGTGCAACTCATAGCCAAGGCATCGGAGAAGGGTTTGCGCCCTGACGGCTCGATGATACACGAAATGAAATGCACAATAGACAATGCACAATCCTCAATCCTCAATGCACAATGCACAATGCACAATGCACAATCGTCAATGGTCAATGGTCAATGCACAATGCACAATGCACAATCGTCAATGGACAATGGTCAATGGTCAATGGACGAAGACCGCCATTGGTGGGTACAGGCAGAGAACGTAGTGGGCTGGCTAAACATCTATCAGTATTTTGGCGATGAAGAGGCGTTGCAAAGAGCCGAAGCCTGCTGGGAGTACATCAAGCAGAACCTCATTGACTACGAGCATGGAGAGTGGTACTGGAGCCGCCGCAAGGACGGCACACTGAACTTAGACGATGACCATGCTGGGTTCTGGAAATGTCCTTATCATAACAGTCGAATGTGTTTGGAAACGATTGAGCGCTTCGCATGAAAACTCTTCTCACCATCCTTATCGCACTACTTCCCTTAGTGAGTGAAGCTTCCAAGCTTTGCAACATAGTAGATGAAGCTTCACCCATTATTAGCCTTGCCGGACAATGGCACTTTGCCCTCGAGCCCAACGGCACAATGGCGGCCACGTCGACACTTGACGATGTGGTGACACTCCCTGGCACGACTGACACAAACCGGAAAGGCACCCCTCTGGAGCATTTCGACGAAACAACCCACCTGAGTCGTCGCTACTCCTACAAAGGACGGGCATGGTATAGCCGCGAAGTGGACATTCCACAAGAGTGGGCAGACAAGCCCGTCACACTCCTGCTGGAGCGTACCAAATACACAGAAGTCTACATAGACGGTCTGTTCATTGGCAGCTGCAACGACATCTCCACGCCCCAACTCTACCCTCTCTCCTCCAACCACCATCCACTTTCCCCAGGTCGCCACGTCCTTACCATCATGGTAGACAATGGCAGCCATCTTCCCAACCAGCTCTACGCCAGCAGTCACGCCTGTACTGAGGACACCCAGACAAACTGGAACGGAATCATTGGAAAAATTGAATTAAGAGTAGAAGTCCCCCCTACTGCCCCCAAGGGGGCTTCAATAGTTGACAAGCCCACTTTGTCATTAGTATCCCCCTCGGGAGATGCAAGGGGGGCTATCTTCCTTCGCGGCAAGCACGACGCCTGTGTCTGGCCACTGACGGGGCACGTACCCATGGACCTGCAGTCGTGGCTCGAATACCTGGGTACCTGTGCCGACTACGGCATCAACCATGTGCGCTTCCACAGCTGGTGTCCGCCCGAAGCCGCCTTCGTGGCTGCCGACTCACTCGGCATCATCCTCCAGCCCGAACTACCTTTCTGGGGTGACTTCAACGACAAGGACACCGTACTCATGAATTTCCTGCACAAGGAAGGAGAGAACATCCTGCAGTGGTACGGCCATCACCCGTCGTTCCGGATGTTTGCCCTTGGCAACGAACTGTGGGGCAGTATCGACAAGATGAAAGAATTCGTCGATGACTTCCGGCGCATAGCCCCCGACAAGCTCTATACCTTTGGTTCCAACTACTATTTAGGCTACCAAGGGGTGAAGCCCGGCATGGACTTTTTTACTACTTGTCGCGTGGGCGGTGAGGCCTGGGGCAATTACGATACCCATACGCGCGGCTCGTTTTCGTTTGCCGATGCCTTCGACGGCGGCCTAATCAATCACTGCCGTCCCAACGCCAAGATGAACTTCGAGGAAGGTTGCGCACGGAGCACCGTCCCCGTCATCAGCCATGAGACGGGACAGTTCCAGACCTATCCCGACTACAACGAAATCAAGAAATACACCGGCGTGCTGCGCCCTTGCAATATGGAGGTGTTCCGCTACAGGTTAGAGCAGGCAGGCATGGCCGACCAGGCCGAAGCCTTCCACCGAGCCAGTGGCCGGTGGTCGTACCTGCTCTACAAGCAAGACATCGAAATGGATCTGCGCACGCCAAACATGGCGGGCTTCCAGCTGCTTGACCTTCAGGACTATCCCGGACAAGGCTCCGCCTACGTGGGCATACTCGACGCTTTCATGGACTCGAAAGGCATCTGTACAAAGGAAGAGTGGCGACAGTTCTGCTCGCCCGTCGTTCCGTTGTTAGTCTGCGATGCCTACTGCTTCACCTTCAGCGATGGCATTCACGGAAAGATTCAGGTGGCCAACTACAGCGGCGGCTCCCTATATAATAATAAGGTACGCTGGGAGTGCGCCGGGCAACAGGGTGAGCTGAGCATCCCTGATGGCGAAGGCCTCCTTGACATAGGCTCCTTTGACATTGACCTCTCCCACCTAAAACAAGCCACCCAGCTGAAATTGACCCTGCAAATCGTCAATGGCCAAAGTTCAACGGTCAATGGTCAACGGTCAACGGTCAATGGTCAACGGTCAACGGTCAATGGTCAGAACTCCTACGACCTCTGGGCATATCCCGACGAAGTGAAACTCAACAAAAAGGGCATTATCATTGCTCAGGACTTGACCGATGACATCGCCCGTAAGCTACAGAAAGGCGCTAAGGTACTGCTGATGCCAGATTCAACAGAGCTCTGCGTGGGCGGACTGTTCCAGACCGACTACTGGAACTACCGCATGTTCAAGACCATATCTGAGAATAACAAGAAGCAGGTGTCACCCGGCACCCTCGGCCTGCTCTGCGACCCAAAACATACGTTATTCAACGACTTCCCCACCGAAGAGCATACTTCCTGGCAATGGTGGCCCGTAGTTAAGGCAAGCCATCCATTCATCCTCGATAACACAAGCAAGAACTATCGTCCATTGGTCCAGGTCATCGACAACGTCGAGCGTAACCACAAGCTGGGGCTCGTCTTCGAGTTTCAAGTGGGCAAAGGGCGACTACTCGTGGTGATGAGCGACTTGGAACAGGCAGCCGAATATCCCGAAGGTCGGCAGTTCTATGCCAGCATACTCAACTACATGCACTCCAAGGACTTCGTCCCTGCCACCAACATCACCACAGAACAACTCCGCCTGCTCTTCTCAACCAAAGTCAGCGAAGCTCAACTCAAGGAACTCAACAACATTTCACCATATTAAGGATTGAAGAATTGAAAAATTGAAGAATTGAGAAATTGAAAAATTAAAAATATAAATGATTATGAAAGCAAAACTTCTCTTTTCCCTGTTGACACTATTACCCCTGACCTCGTTTGCCTGGCAGGGTGATGTCGTTATCGAGACCCCGAATTCGCAGTTGTTACTCACCGCTACCGAGGGCGGCGACCTGCGACAGTCGTACTATGGCGACAAGAGTGCCACACTACAGCAACTGCGCGATGCCGGCAGCGACTTGAACTTCCATGCCCTGCCCGCCTTTGGCACCGTAGACGCCGTGCAGGCTCCCGCCCTACAGGTACAACACTTCGACGGCGACCTGAACTTGGAGCTAACAGTCACCGACTATAGTGTGCTTGACGGTTTTGCCGTCAAGACCCACGTCTTCACGATGCAAGACAAGCTCATGCCTTTCACCGTGAAGGTCTTTTACAAGGCCTACAAGAACGTGGACATCATTGAGACCTGGACGGAAATCTCTCATCAGGAGAAGAAGGCCATCACGCTGAAACGCTTCGACAGCGGACACCTGACACTGCGTCAGAGCGACGTATGGGTGACCCACCTGCATGGTAACTGGGCCGCCGAGACCGAACCGACCATGGAGCGTGTAACGCAGGGCATGAAGACCATCCGCAACACCGATGGTACCCGCAACTCCCACCTTGACGCCCCCGAGCTGATGCTCTCGCTCGATGGCCGACCGCAGGAGCAGACGGGCCGCACCATCGGCCTCGCCCTCTGCTGGAGCGGCAACTTCGAGCTGCGCGTGAACACCATTTCGCACCGTGAGCACCACGTCTATGCCGGCATCGACCCGATGTCGAGCGAGTATGTATTAGAGCCGAAAGAAGTCTTCGAGACGCCCCATCTGGCCATGGCCTACTCGAACGAGGGCATGGGCGGCGTGAGCCGTACCTTCCACGACTGGGCACGCCGTGAAGGTATGCTGCATCGTGGCATGAAGACGGGTGACATCCTGCTGAACTCGTGGGAAGGCATCTATCTGGATATCACCGAAGAGAAGATCATCAAGATGATGGACGACATCGCAGCCTTTGGCGGTGAGCTCTTCGTGATGGACGACGGCTGGTTTGGCGACAAGTATCCCCGCAAGGTTGACAACTCATCGCTTGGCGACTGGGTGGTAGACAAGAACAAATTGCCCAACGGCATCAAGGCCCTCACCGATGCCGCCCGTCAGCGCCACCTCAAGTTCGGCATCTGGATTGAGCCAGAGATGACAAATACCACCAGCGAGCTCTACGAACAACACCCCGACTGGGTGCTCCAGACCAAGGGACGCCAGCTGAAGCAAGGTCGTGGCGGCACACAGGTGGTGCTCGACATGACCAACCCCAAGGTTCAGGACTTCGTCTTCAGCATCGTCGATAACCTGATGACACAGTACCCGGAGATTGCCTATATCAAGTGGGATGCCAACGCCCCGATACAGAACTACGGCTCGCTCTACCTGCCGAAGTCGAAGCAGAACAATCTCTACATCGACTATCACCGCGGACTCATCAAGACCCTGAAACGCATCCGCGAGAAATATCCCGACCTCGTCATCCAAGATTGCGCCTCGGGGGGCGGACGCGCCAACTACGGCCTGCTGCCCTATTTTGACGAGTTCTGGGTCTCCGACAACACCGATGCCCTGCAGCGTGTCTACATCCAATATGGCACAAGCCTCTTCTTCCCCGCAAACGCCATGGCCGCCCACATCAACCACTGTCCCTACTGGAACACCGGCAAGCGCGTCATCCCCGTGAAGTTCCGCTGCGATGTAGCCATGAGCGGACGCCTCGGCATAGAGTTGCAGCCCAAAGACATGACCGATGAGGAACGCCAGCAGTGCACCGTCTGTTTCAGCGACTACAAGCAGCTGCGTACCATCGTGCAGACCGGCGACCTCTACCGCCTCATCTCGCCTTACGATCGCAAGGGCGTGGCCGCGCTGATGTATGTAGCCCCCTCGGGGGCTGTAGGGGAGGCTGTCCTTTTTGTCTATAAAATTGAGAACTACTACGACCAGCCCTTGCCGCGTCTGCGCTTAGCCGGACTGAATCCCGACAAGACATACACCCTTACTGAGCGCAACGTGCGTGTCGGTGAGAAGCCCTGCTCGCTCAGCGGCAAGCAGTTCACGGGCCGTTTCCTCATGGACGTCGGCATCGAAGTTCCCCTGTGGCAGGAATACGCCTCTCGTGTGTTTGAAATCAAATAAAAGACAAATTCGATAAAAACTGATACATTTCCCCCTTTCCCTTTCCTTTTTCTTTTGTACCTTTGCACCCATCAGTCAAAAATCCAAAAAACAAACAGATGAAGAAAACAATGGCAGTGGCCGTCCTGATGCTGACGGCAATGACGGTAGGGGCGACCGAGAAGCGCCTTGACAGTCCCGACGGTAAGATGACCGTCACAGTAAGCGATGAGGGTGGCAAGCCCGTGTATAACATCACCCGCAATGGCATCGTGTTCTTGGAGAACTCGCCATTAGGCGTCACGCTCAACTTCGACGACCTGACGCAGGGCTTGACGATGACGGACTGCACGGTAACGACCGTCAAGGATGAATATACGCTGATGACCACCAAGCAGAGCCACGTCAGCTATGAGGCTACCGAGGGGATTTGCCAGTTCGAGAAAAACGGACGCCGGGCCCTTGACGTCATCTTCCGCGTCAGCAACCGCGACGTGGCTTTCCGCTATAAAATCTATCCCAGAAGAGGCCGCGGTGGCGAGACTCTTGTGGCCATTGTCGAAAGCGAGGCATCAGGCTTCGTACTGCCTGAAGGCACCACAACGTTCCTGTGTCCCCAGTCCAAGCCCATGGGAGGCTTCGCTCGCACGTCGCCTTCATACGAGACCGGCTATACCCTGGACGACCAAATGGGTAAGAACGGATGGGGCGAGGGCTACTCGTTCCCCTGCCTGTTCAAAGCGCCCCTTACGGCCCCCAAGGGGGTTTCAATAGCTGGCAAGCCCGGTAAAAAGACTAAAGTTGCCCCCTCGGGGGCAGAAGGAGGGGCTTTGTGGGTGCTCATCTCCGAGACGGGCACCGACGGTCTCTATGTCGGCTGCCGCCTGCTGAACGAACAGGGCAACCGCTATAAGATCGGCTTCCCGCAGCCGGGCGAGATGAACGGACACGGTTCTACCACCGTCGCCATGAATCTGCCAGGCGAGACGCCCTGGCGCACCATCACCTGCGGCGAGACATTGCAGAACATTGTCGAGACCACCGTCGCCAACGACTTGGTACAGCCCAAGTACAAGGCCAGTCGCGACTATACATACGGTAAGGGAAGCTGGTCGTGGATTATCGGCATGGACTCCAGCTGTAACTTCGACGAGCAGAAGCGCTACATTGACTTCTCGGCCGCTATGGGCTGGCGCTCAGTGCTTATAGATGCCCTCTGGGACAAGCAGATTGGCTACGAGAAGATGGAAGAGCTGGCCCGTTATGCCAAGTCGAAGGGCGTAGGACTGTTCTTGTGGTACAACTCCAACGGCCGATGGAACGACGCGCCTCAGTCGCCACTCAATAAGATGGACCGCTCGGCAGCCCGTCGGCAGGAGATGGCTTGGATGCAGAAGAACGGCATCCTCGGCATCAAGGTCGACTTCTTCGGCGGCGACAAACAGCCCATGATGCAGCTCTACGAGGACATTCTGACCGACGCCAACGACTTCGGCATACAGTGCATCTTCCACGGTTGTACGCTGCCTCGCGGCTGGGAACGTATGTATCCCAACTACGTAGCCTCTGAGGCTGTGCTGGCCTCTGAAAACCTGCACTTCGGACAGGGTGCCTGCGATGCTGAGGCCCAGAACGCCTGTATCCATCCCTTCATCCGCAATACTGTCGGCTCGATGGACTTCGGCGGTTCAACGCTTAATAAATATTACGGTGCCGACAACCAACATGGCACACAGCGCAAGACCAGCGATGTCTTCGCACTGGCCACAGCCGTTCTGTTCCAGAGCAGCGTCCAGCATTTCGCCATGGCTCCCAACAACCTAACCGATGCTCCGTCGTGGGCTGTCGACTTCATGAAGCAGGTGCCCACGACGTGGGACGAGGTGCGCTTCATCGACGGTTACCCCGGCAAGTACGTCATCATGGCCCGACGCAGCGGCAGCAAATGGTATGTGGCTGGCATCAACGCCACGGACCAGCCCGTGAAGCAGACGCTGACACTGCCGATGCTGGCTGACGGCACTGCGCAGCTGTACATGAACGGCCAACTGTCGGAGGTGAAGATTTCGAAGAAAAAGACCGTTAATATAGAGATTCCCACCAACGGCGGTGTTGTTGTGACGCAGTAGTTGGGGAGTTAGGAGTTAGGAGTTAGGAATTAGGAGTTTGGAGTTAGGAGTTAGGAATGAGATACGTATTATTCATAGTGCTGGCCGTACAGTGCGCATTGTCACGTGCAGCCGAAACATTCGTGACGTTCACACAACAGGCCGATGCCCTGCCTTTGAAAGGAGCCGTCATCAGCTACAGTGACAGCGAGAATGAAGGAGTGAAAATTGCCGTCAGCAACCTGCAGACAGACATGGAGAAAGTGCTGGGCACCCGTCCGGCCATTGCGTCCAGCGGTTCTGTTGGAAGGGATTTGCAATCCCCGACTGCCGCAACTACCATCATTATCGGCACCTTGGGCTGCAACAAGGAGATAGACCGTCTGAAACTGGCCGACCTGAAAGGCAAGCGTGAAAAGTTCATCATCACAGCCATCGACAATCAGGTGGTCATCGCCGGTAGCGACCGCCGCGGCACCATCTACGGTATCTACGAGCTGAGCCGACAGTTAGGCGTTTCTCCCTGGTATTGGTGGGCCGATGCTCCCATTGCCAAGCACGACCAAGCCTATATAATAAAAGGTACGTACACTGACGGCGAGCCTGCCGTGGAGTTCCGCGGCCTGTTCCTGAACGACGAGGCTCCGTGCCTGACCGGCTGGGTGAAGAACACTTGGGGCACCGACTACGGCGACCACCAGTTCTACGAGAAAGTGTTTGAACTGATTCTTCGACTGAAGGGTAACTTCCTCTGGCCTGCCATGTGGGGCTGGGCCTTCTATGCCGACGACCCTGAGAACGGCAAGACTGCTGACCGCATGGGTGTCATCATGGGCACTTCGCACCATGAGCCGATGGCGCGTAACCATCAGGAGTACGCGCGCCACCGCCAGGAGTGGGGCGCCTGGAACTACCAGACGAACCAGGCAAAGCTCGACCAGTTCTTCCGCGAGGGCATCGAGCGTATGAAGGGCACCGAGGACATTGTGACCATCGGCATGCGTGGCGACGGCGACGAGGCTATGAGCGAGACTGCCGATACGAAGCTGATGGAACGCATCATCACGAACCAGCGTCAGATTATCAAGGAGGTGACTGGCCGTCCCGCCGAGAAGACCACTCAGGTATGGGCACTGTATAAAGAGGTGCAGGACTATTATGACGCTGGTCTGCGTGTGCCCGATGACGTGATGATCCTTATCAGTGACGACAACTGGGGCGACATCCGCCGTGTGCCCAACGCCAACGAACGCAAGCGCAAGGGCGGATGGGGCATCTACTACCACGTCGACTACGTGGGAGCGCCCCGTAACACAAAATGGCTCAACGTCACACAGACGCAGCAGATGTTCGAACAGCTGTCACTGGCCTACGACCATGGTATTCAGCGTATGTGGATTCTCAACGTCGGCGACCTGAAACCGATGGAGTACCCCATCCAGCTGTTTATGGACATGGCCTGGAACCCTAAGGAGTACACGTTGCAAAACGTTACCGACCACACCCGCCGCTTCTTCCAAAGTGTGCTCAGCGGTTCTGCCGCTGAGGAAGCCGCTGCCATCTACAACCAGAACTGCCAGTATATGGCGCGCGTTACGCCCGAGATGCTCGACGCGCGTACCTATAATATAGAAACGGGCGAGTGGAAACAGGTTGCCGATGAGTATCAGCGCTTGGAACTGCGCGCCCTGCGTCTCTACGAGCAGATTCCTGTCGAGGCGCGCGACACCTATCGCCAACTCATCCTCTTCCCTGTTCAGGCTATGGCCAACCTCTACGACATGTACTACGCCCAGGCCATGAACCAGAAACTGGCCAAGGCCGGCAGTCCCGACGCCAATGAGTGGGCCGACATGGTGAAACGCTGCTTCCGGCGCGACTCCCTGCTCTGTGCCGCCTATAACCACGACATCGCCGGTGGCAAGTGGAACGGCATGATGACGCAGAAGCACATCGGCTACCGCTCATGGAACGACAACTTCCGTGCCGATATGTTGCCGCGCACCACCGCTGTGCCCGTCGTTTCTCCGACGGGAGGTTACACCTTTACGCCCAGCAATGGCTACGTTTCTATCGAGGCTGAGCACTTCTATGAAGCCAAGTCTGACGGCATGACCCAGTGGACCATCTATCCTTATTATGGCCGCACACGCAGCGCCGTCGCCCTGACACCTTACACACAGCCCGTCGGCAATGCGTCGCTGACCTACCGCTTCACCCTGCCGGAAACAGGACGGGCTGGCACGGGACCTGCCCCTACAGACTCTGTGAAGATTCATGTCATCGTGAAGTCCACCCTCGACTTCCTTAACGTCGGAGGCCATGAATGTGAAGTCAGCCTTGACGGTTCTGATTCACAGACAATCAACTTCAACAAGACGCTCGTCGACCGTCAGCCATACATGTACTCAGAATACTATCCTGCCGTGGCCCGCCGCATTGTCGAAAAGGTTGTGACACTCCCCGTTGGCAAAAGCCGTGACCACGAACTGACACTCCGCCCCAAGCATCCCGGCATCGTCTTCGAGAAGCTGGTCATCGATTTCGGAGGTTACAAACCCTCCTATCTGTTCATGGACGAGTCGGATTACACCAAGAGCAATTAACCCCTTCCCCCTTTTTTACCTTTTTTACCTTTTTACCCTTCACTCATCACCCCCAAATGAAAACCGATATTCAAATAGCACGCGAGTGCCAGTTGGAACACATCAACGAGATTGCCACACGGCTGGGCATTGCCCCCGAAGAGATAGAACCCTACGGACGCTACATGGCCAAGGTGCCAGTAAAACTGATTGACGAGGAAAAGGTCAGGCAGAGCCGCCTCATCCTCGTCACAGCCATCAGCCCCACAAAGGCGGGTATCGGCAAGACGACGGTCAGCATTGGCCTGACGTTGGGTCTGAACAAACTCGGCAAGCGGGCTGCCGTGGCCCTGCGCGAACCGTCGCTCGGCCCCTGCTTCGGCATGAAGGGCGGTGCGGCCGGCGGCGGCTATGCCCAGGTGCTGCCCATGGAGAAAATCAACCTCCACTTCACGGGCGACTTCCACGCCGTGACCTCGGCCCACAACACCATCAGCGCCCTGCTCGATAACTATCTCTACCAGCACCGCAAGGACGGATTCTCACTGCGTGAAATCTTCTGGAAGCGGGTGCTTGACGTCAACGACCGCTCGCTGCGCAATGTTGTGACGGGCCTTCGCGGCGACGGCGTAGTCTCTGAGACTGGCTTCGACATCACGCCGGCCTCAGAGCTGATGGCCATTCTCTGTTTAGCCACCAGCGAGGAAGACCTGCAGCGGCGCATAGAAAACATCGTGCTTGGCATCACTGCCGACGGCAAGCCCTTCCGCGTCCGCGACCTCGGTGTGGCCGGAGCCATCACCGTGCTGATGCGCGACGCCTTGAACCCCAACCTCGTTCAGACCACCGAACATACGCCGGCCTTTATCCACGGAGGTCCCTTTGCCAACATCGCCCACGGCTGCAGCAGCGTCGTGGCAACGAAGATGGCCATGACCTTCTGCGACTACGTAGTGACGGAAGCGGGCTTCGGTGCCGACCTCGGTGCCGAGAAGTTCTTCGACATCAAGTGCCGCAAGGCTGGTCTGCTGCCGCGTCTCGTCATCATCGTGGCCACTACGCAGGGACTGAAGATGCACGGCGGCGTACCCTTAGAGGCTATCAAGCAACCGAACATGAAGGGCCTGACGGAGGGTCTGAAGAACCTCAACCGCCACATCCGCAACATGCAGGGCTTCGGACAACCCGTGGTAGTCACCCTCAACCGCCATGAAACCGACCAGGAAGAGGAGATTGCCATCGTAAGCAAGAACTGTGAAGACCTGGGGGTGGGCTTTGCCGTCAATGAAGCCTTCCTCAAAGGCGGAGAGGGCGCCACGGAACTGGCCCAGACCGTCATCGACACCATCGAGAGGCAACAGCCGCTGCCTATCCACTTCACCTACAAGGAGACAGACGTACTGGAAGACAAGATAGAAAAGGTATGTAAACGTATCTACGGTGCCTCGGCTGTGGAATACAGCAAGACGGCAACGAAGAAGCTGGAAGCCCTGCGCGCCATCTTCACCGACGACGACGGCGCCATCGCCCACTATCCCGTCTGCATCGCCAAGACGCAGTTCTCGTTCACTGCCGACTCTGCCATCTACGGCTCGCCAGAGGGCTTTACCATCCGCATCCGCGACATCATACTGAACCTGGGCAGCGAGATGATTGTGGCCATCGCCGGCGACATGCTCCGTATGCCCGGACTGCCAAAGAGTCCGCAGGCCGAGCGCATCACCATCGTGGACGGAGAAATCGAGGGACTGTCGTAAGAAATGTTAATTCGACCTATTATGTTTGGTAGATTAGATTTAATTTCGTACCTTTGCACCCGGTTTTCATAAACCAGTCTTTGACAAGTTGTCGGCATAGCTCAGTTGGTTAGAGTATCACCTTGACATGGTGGGGGTCCTTGGTCCGAATCCAAGTGTCGACACAGAACGTAAGTGGCTGTTTTTTCAGCCACTTTTTCTTTTGCCCTAATTCAGCCACGTTTTTTGCCTTACCGTTTAGTTAATCCGTTTTACTGCATTTTTGCTACACCCCCAAAAAACATTGGTAACACCCAGCACACCCAGCACTTAACTGCCTGATAATCAATAGCCATTTTGGGTGTCACCTACCCGTTTTTACCCACACCCAAGGTCGCACCCAGATTGAGGATGAAGTCTACTTATTCTTTTTTTACCACGAATTTTACTAATTACACGAATTGACACGAATTTTATTTCGATTTCACAAATTGACAGTTGCGAATTATTATTTCTATTTCACGCGCTCGGCTCTGCCGCTTTTACCGCTCGACCTCTGGTCGCT
>Ga0310786_10003247_pt1 | contig 23851 bp, 30 predicted proteins | sample AusTroGonzalo_MG_FD_203881 | JGI IMG/M metagenome (GOLD analysis project Ga0310786, IMG submission 203881) | Bovine rumen microbial communities from tropical cattle in Woodstock, Queensland, Australia - Gonzalo_03 (v2) (version 2) | ecosystem: Host-associated > Mammals > Digestive system >...
TAATCTTTTTATAGTTTAGGAGTGATAAAATGAATAAAACTAAACAGAACAATTATGATATACAAAAGCAAAATCAAAATGATTTAAGAGAACTAGAACAATTTTATGTTGATGGCAAAGTAGAAAATATGCTAGAAAACATAAAACAACGAAAAGAAGAATTAATAAAAGATATGCTAAAATACAAAGAAAACCATGTAAAGCCTTGCAAATGGGATAAAGAAGGGAAAGAAATATCTTTTTACATAGATATAAACCCACTAATTATTTCTAATTATTTCTTTAAATCAATAGTTCCAATAGGTTGCCAAGAACCAATATATAATGCTGAAAAATTAAGTATGGTATATGATTATTATTGTGAATTACTTTATGAAGTAAATGATAGAATAGGTAATTTTCCTAGTTCATTAACATTATTTTGCAAATTTGCTGGTATAACTTTTAATACTTTAAGAAGTTATCGAAATAGTGATGATTATAATATGAGAGTAATTGCAGAAAAAATATACGATCAAATTGGTGATGAAAATATAACAATGTCACAAATGGGAATAGTAAGAGAAAAAACAACAATGTTTAAAATGAAAGCTCAAAATGAAATAACAGAGAAAGTCCAACCACAAGTAAAAGTGAATGTTGGTGTTGATATTGATTTAAACAGAATAAGTAAAAATCTAGAACAATATAAGCGTTTTGCAAGTAAAAAGGACAAATAATTATGAACAGTAAAGAAATACATAAATTAATAGTCGAAACATTAACAATATTAGAAAATAACTTTAAATATAATTTTGGTAAAAAAATCTCTTATGATGAAATATTTGATATGATGAAAGACTTATATTTACTATTTTGTAATTTTGAAAGGGAAACAAAACTTTGTGGTGATTTATCTGTAAAAAGATATATTCCATTGCTTGATTTATTAGTTAAGATAGACACAAATCCTAATCATTTAGTAGAGTACGAGAAACATTTAAAATATGCTTATAAGATAGGTTCTAGAGTTTCATTGGAACATTATTTTATATATAGAGAATGGGAAATTCCTAGTAAGGATAAGTTTTTTGCACCAAGATTTCCAGCAATATGTGGATATATACATTTCTTACAAGAAATAGTATTAAACCCAAACTTTACTGATTTGATTTTTAATGCACCAGCTGGTTTTGGTAAAACATTCCCTGAAAAAATAGCTGAAGCCTGGTCTTTTGGAGTAGATTCAACAGGTGCTATATTATCTTTGTGTTCAAATGATACAGTTGTAAAAAATGGCTCTGCATTGGTAAGGCAAGAAATAAAAACTGATTGGTTTGGAGAAGTTTTTCCTAAAATGAAATGGGATAAAGATGACAAAGATTATTTTCTTAAAGAAACTGATAGTGATTGGAAATTAAAGGATTGTAAATTAGGTGCTAGTTATAATGCTGCAACTTGTAACTCAAATGTTATTGGGCAAAGAGCAAGCAAATGGATTCATTTGGACGACTTATACAAAAACTACAAAGAAGCAATGAACAAAGAATTAAATATACAATATTACAATGACTGCCAACTTTCTTGGAGAACGAGATATGTTTTAGGTGCAATTCCTAAAATGGTTATAACTGGAACATTATGGGCTAGTGGTGATTTTATAGATATGGAAATAAAACAATTAGAAAAAGAACACAAGTTTACAAAACACCCCAAATATCCTTTTACAAGAGTAAGTGAAGATGGTAGCTGTGCTATAATACAATTACCTGCACTTGATGAATATGGTAATAGTGTATTTCCAGAATTAAAGTCAACAGAAGAACTATTAAAAATCAAGAGTAGGATTGCAGAATACCTATGGGAAAACAACTATATGCAACATTCTACGGATCCTGAAGAATTTATATTTAGTTATAGTAGTTTAAGAACTTATGAATCAATACCTGAAACAGATTATAAAGGTGCTTATGCTGTAATAGATGCAAATAGGAAAAGTGGCAAAGACTTCTTTTCAATGCCAATTTTTAAAAAAGTAGAAAATGATAATGTATATGACTATTATTTAAGGGATTGTATATTTACTAAAATTGCAACAAAAGATTTATATGATGACATTGTAAATAAAATAATAGAACACCATATAATATTACTTGTTATAGAAAGCAATGTTACAAGTGAGTTGAAACAAGCAATAGAGTTAAAAATGAAAGCAAGAGGTTATAACTTTTGTGAAATTATAGAAAAATGGAATGAAGAAAAAAAATCAATAAGAATTGTAACTGAACAAGGTGTAATTAAAAGGCAGTTGGTATTTCCTAAAAGAGAAATGTATGGTATAAATACAGATATGGGAAGATTTATGGATAATTTAACAACATATAACTCAACAGGAAACAATGCCAATGATGATGCACCAGATAGTTGTGCTTTATTTGGTAGTGAAATTATTGAAGAAAATAGTCAACCACAGGTGGCTGTTCCTTTGGATTATGTAAGACAATTTATGTAAAATTGTCTTTTTTTATGTAAAAGTTGACAAATTAATAAAAGTTATGTATAGTTTGTGTCGAAAAAATTGAAACAAGGAGTTGATTAAATGCGTACTTATGGGCGTGAAACAATATATGCTAATTATACTGAAGAACAACTTCTTTCCGGAACACCAGAAGATAAAGAGAAAAAAGTATTAGATATTTTAACTAATAGCATACCTTTACATGAAAAAAACAAGGGAGAAAGTTTATATTTACATAATTACTTGTATGGTAACCAAGACATTAAAGACAAGAAGAAACATACAAGAACCGAAATAAATAATAAAAATGTTGAAAACTGGGCTTGGGCTTTTGAAGAATGGAAAAAAGCATTTTTATTAGGTAAACCAATTCAATATGCACCTCTTGATGATAAAGCAAATGAAGAAATAACAAAATTAAATAGTTACATAGTATATGAAGATAAAGATCAAAAAGACCAAGATATTTATGAAGACATATTTACAGTTGGTAGAGGTTTTAGATATGTCAACTATACAAAAACTAGTGAAGATGATGAGGCACCATTTGAATTAGTTAATCTTGATTTTCTTAATACAGAAGTTGTTTATTCTAGCTCAATAGGACATGAACAATTATTATCCTATGTTGCGACTTCAAAAAAATATATAATTCAAGAAGTTAATCCTGATACTGGCAAAGAAGAAGAACAAGCAAGATATTATAATGAATATACAGTTTATACAAGAAATAGTATGTATGTAATAGATGACAAAAATGGAACTTTACAAGTTGTTGAACAAGTTGTAGATAACAAAAAAGTAAGATCTATACCAATAGTTTACAATATACATTTAATAACAGAATATTATTTTAATAGAAGAAGAATGAGTTTTCTTGAAATATGTAAAGATATTTTTGATGATATAAACTATGTAGAAAATCTTGATTTAGATGACATAGAGGGATTTGTAAATAGTATTATGGTATTTACAAATGCAGAAGTTGATAAAAAAGGAATGGATCAAATAAAAGAATTTGGTGCTGTTTCTATTAAATCAACAGATCAGAAAAAAGCAAGTGTTGAGTTATTACAAAGCAGATTAAAAGCATTAGATACTCAAATATACTATTTAAGAAAGTTAAGTGCATTACATAGCATATTAAGTGTTCCTGAAGCAACTCAAAATGGCACAATAAGTGATGCCGAAACTGGTAAAGCAGTTTTAACAGGGCAAGGCTTTACAAGTGCAAGTGTTAGAGTTGAAAATGAAGAGAAAGCATTTAAAAAATGTGATAGAAATGCTTTAAAAGTTATTTTAAAGATTTGTAGAACAGTAAATGATGGTGGAATAAAAAATCTTAAAGTAAGTAATATAGATATTAAATTTAGTAGAGATTTAAGTGATAACTTACTTGTTAAAACACAAGCATTAAATAATTTATATACTTCTAATATCCCACCTGAAATTGCAAACGCAGTAATTGGATTATTTAGTGATCCGGTTGCAGTAACAAAACTCCAAGAAAAATACATTAAAGAAAAAGAACAATTACAAGATGCTTTAAATAAAATGAAAAATAATAATAACACTAATAAAATAAATGAGCAAAACAATAAAATACAAGATACACAAAATATACAAGAACAAGGGCAATAAGCCCTTTACATAGCGGTTGAAGTGTAATAGAAGCATATTAGGCTCATAACCTAACGGAGGGGTGCAATTCCCACAACCGCCACCATTAAGTTTTAACATTTGAACTTCACAAATGTTAGATATATTCTCTTGGGTTGGTAGTGCCTGTATTAATAACTACTGTAAGGAGGAATAGGAAAATGACAAGAGATGAAGCAAAAAAAATATTAGGAGAAGGAGCAACAGAAGAAGTAATTACAAACTTTCTAGATAATTACCATATTGAAGAAAGTGCTAAAGTTAAAGAACTTGAATCAAAAGTAAATAACTTAACACAAGAAAATAGTAAATATAGTGATTATGATAGTATTAAGAAACAACTTGATGAAATCAACAAAGCTAGTATGACAGAGCAACAAAAACTTGATGCTCAAAAACAAGAAATAGAAACTAATCTAAAAAATTCAAGAATAATTGTTAATACTGCTAAAGCAAAAGAAATTTTGGCTGGTCTTGATTTAGATGATGACATTATTTCTTTAGTAGTAAGTGATGATGAATCAAAAACTATTGATAGTGCTAATAAGCTAAAATCAAAGTTTGAAGTTCAAAAAGAAGTTGTTGCAAAGCAAACTAAAGAGAGTTTGACAAACTTGAATCTAAAACCTACTATTTCAAATGTTAATCAAAATGAAAATGTTATGACACTTAAAAAGTTTGAAGACATGAGTGCTGAAGAACAAAATAAGTGGTTAGAACAAAATCCTAATGGATTAAATAATTTAAGTTAATATTGAAAAGGAGAGATAAAAAATGGAAATTTACAGAGGAAAAATATTTAATGAAGAAGTATTTGAAAAGTACACAAAAACTTTACCAAGTACAAAAGAAAATTCATTAATCAAAAATGGTTTATTTACAAATGTAAATAAATACAAATCAAAATTAGTAGAGCAAACAGGTGGTTATGCAGTTGAAGAACCAATTAAAGGAAGATTAGGTGGAGATCCATCTAACTATGATGGAAGTACAAACATTGAAAAAGGAACTGAAAGAAAAACTTTTATTCAAAGAAAAATAGCTTATGGTAGAGCAAAGGCTTGGGGAGAATATGACTTTGCAACAGAAGTAACAGGAACTAACTTCAAGGCTGAAGCTCAAGAAGTAAAAGATTACTGGGACGAACAAAGACAAGCAACTGTTCTTTCTATGTTAAAGGGAATCTTCTCAATGACAGGTGGAGATGGAAATGCAAATGCAAATTTTGTATCTAAACATACTTACGATATAAGTGAAGAAGATGGAACTGCTTCTTATTTAGGTGCAGATGCTATGAATAGAGCTGCTCAAAAAGCATTAGGAGATAAAAAAGCTGCTCTTGATATTATATTTATGCACAGTGTTGTATCAACTAACCTAGAAGGATTAAACCTTATTAGTTTCTTAAAATACACTGATGCAGAAGGTATTGAAAGAGATTTAACTCTTGGAACATTCAATGGAAGATTAGCAATTGTTGATGATGAAGTTCAAGAATTAAATGGATATGATGAAGCAACTTCTGCAACAACAGGAGCATTAAAAGTTGTTTCAAGTTCACCAAGTGCAGGACAAATCTTATTAACTACAGTTCAAGGTAGTGACTTCTATCCAGCAGACGTTGCAGCAAACGATTATGTAGTTCCTGCTAAAAAATATGTTTCTTACGCATTCAAAAAAGGATTCTTTGAATATGAAGATTTAGGTGTTGAAAAACCTAATGAATTAGCTCGTGATGCTTATACAAAAGGTGGATTTACTGATTTAGTAACTCGTGTAAGAGAGATAATTGTTCCATACTTAATTTCTTATAAAGGAACAGGTGCAGTATCACCAACAAACGCAAACTTTGCAACAGGTTCTAACTGGGAATTAGTAAATGACCAAGATGGTGTTTCAAAGACTTATGTAGATTCAAAACTTATTCCTATTGTAAGAATTATTTCAAGAGGATAATTAGAATAACAAAAAAAGGAGAGATAATATGGAAAGTGCGACACAATTAGATCTATTAAAGGAAAGAATTGAATGTGACAATAATATTTTTGGTGAACCAATAAAATATTATGAGTTTTCAAACAATGAAAAGACTATATACACTTTAAAAAGTATTCCTGAAATAAATGATATGACTTATGAATATATCAACAACGAAATGATTGAATATAAAAAAATTGATAGTGTAAACACTCATGAAATTATAGAAAATCAAATAACAACTATTGTGTTGGATTCCATTGTAGTTGATGGAACTACATTTAATCCTACTGAAAATATAATAAATGTTTATGAAACATACATAAAAGTTCTTAAAAGACTTTTAGAAGATAGTAAATATATAGCACTTTCTTTAAGATTTCCTTATAAAGATTATTCAAATCTAGAATTGCCTAGTAAGTATTACAATTGGCAGTTAAGATGCTGTGAAGAAATATATAATGGTATAGGTAATGTAGGTATAAAGTCTTATGCTGAAAATGGTTTAAGTTGGACTAGAGATAGTGGGTATATATCTTATGAATTACGTGGTGAAATAGAACCAATGGTAGGATATATTGAAGTAGTTGATGATGATGAGTAATTTTAACTTTAAAAACAATATATTTAAAAATTGGAATAAAGATTTATATATTGCTAAAAAAAAGGCAGAAGTAAATGTTGATGATTATGGAAACGAAATAGTTAAGTATGATGAACCATTTTACTTCGGCAAAGTTAATTATCAACCATTAACAACAAAACAACTTGAAGCATACATAAGACAATATGGAGAAACAAATAATAATATTGTTAGTTGTTTAATAGATTATAAAGACAAAGACAGTTTTAGACAATTTGATCTTGCATACTTATATGATGCTAAACCAGAGAATGAAAGCAATTATGGTGATAATGCAAATTACATTGTAAGAGCATTTAAACCACAAAATACTAGAATAATGGTAATTTTAGAAGAAATTATAAAGGAGGAATAACAGCATGGAAAAAGTTAAAATAAAAGACATTAAAACTGGTGCTATTAAAGAAGTTAAAAAATCTTTAGCAGGTGATTATATAGGAACAGGTAAATTTGTTCTTATAAATGAAGAAGATAAAAAAGAAAGCAAAAGTTTTGTATCAAAAACTGATGAAAAATAAATATGTCTTTAAGTTTTAAACAAAGTGTAACAAAATTAAGTGATTTGGAAAAATATGTTGACTATGTAAAAAACTTATCTAAAATGCAAAATGATAGTAAATTCCAATTATACATACAAAAGAAATGTTTGGAAACTGTAAATAAAGTAAGCCAAGAAAGACTTTATACATTTACAACTACAAACGAAGATATGAGAGAGCAATATCTTGCTAACAATAAAATAAGAAATGTTGATAATGGCTTTATTATATATAATGATAGTTATGTTACAACAGATAATCCTAGTTATGCAGATGGCAAATTTAGTATTGCCCTTGCTTTTGAATATGGTGTAGGTATAATTGGAGAGCAAAACCCCAAACTTGGGGCTTGGTCTTATGACGTAAATGGCAATTTAGTTTTTGATGAACAAACTGGAGAGCATATTAGAGGTTGGTGGATTCCAAAAGAAAAAAATGGGAACAACCCTTATGTTAAAGAAAGCAAAAACGGGAATGCAGTTGTCACACAAGGTTATGAGGGAATGGAAATATATCGTTATAGTGCAGAAGAAATTAGAAAGCAATTACCTTTATGGGTTAAAGAATACATGAAAAAGAAAGAGGTGTAAAATATGATTGAAAAATATGAATTGATTTTTAAAGGATTAAAAGAATTTGTTGAAAGCAATTCACAATACAATGTTAGAGTTGTCAAAAACAACACAAACACCTCTTCCTATTTTCCTATTGTAGTTTGCCAATTAAGTAATATAACAGATACAGATTTTTGTACAATAGATAAGATAGAAAATCATAGAGAAATGTATTTAACAAACGACATTTATACACAGGATAAAACAGTTGGGAATACAAAAGTTGCTTCACAATTAATAAATGATGAAATAACAAAATTAATAATACAGTATTTTGAAAAGATAAATATGAGAATGACTATGTGTAGCATTACACCAAATCTTGACAAAAGTATTTTAAGAAGAACAATACACCATCAAGGTTTAGCAAGTCTAACTCGAAATAATATTATAAGGAGATGAAAGAAATGGAAAAATTAAAGTTAAATATTCAAATGTTTGCTTACAATACTGTTGAAGATAGAGCATTATCAGAACACAGAGGATCTGCTCTATTATCAAAAAAAGCAAATGGTAAATATTCATTATTTTTACCAGTAGAGGGAACAGGTGAAAATGGAAGTTCACCAGCACAACTTGATAAAACAGCAATAGGAAATAAACAAGCAACAAGTGTTGAAGGAAGAAAAGAAAACCCTCAAAAGAACTTACCATTCTTTGTGCATAGAGATAATCTTAATATTCTTGAAGGTGTTGAAGGTAAGGTTGTTGAATTTTTAAGATTACTTCCAGACTTTACAGGATTCAAATATAGTGGAAAAGTTAGTTATATGATTAACAACACAGACGTTGGATCATTAGAGCAAGGACAATTAACAATTACACCTGAAACAAGTGATGAATATGTTGAAGATTGCTATGATTTAGTAGAAGATACAGCAGTATTTACAAGTGCAATTGATGAAGTTATTGAATTAACTGCTGCATCAGGAGATAATCATACAAAAGTATATACATTAACAACAGATCCAGCAGATGCCACAATTACTTCTTCAAGTGCAGCAACAGGTGTAGCTACTGCTACAATGGGAACAAGTGCAGATGCAAATAAATGCACAATTACTGCTGTTGCTGTTGGTAGTGCAATAGTGACATTAACTGCTGCAAAATCTGGTTACAACTCATTTAAGAGAACTATACTTGTTATAGTAAAATAATTCAACTAGATTAAACGCACAAAATAAGCCAAAATACGAAGATTACACCAAAATAGTATATTTATATTAAATTGGTGTAAATCTTCTTATATTAGGCTAAAAACAACAAATAAAAGGAAAATAGGAGATAATTATAATGAAAAGGAATGAAATAATAGAATTAAATGGTACAGAATATACTCTTGAACTAAATAGAGATAGTTTTGTACAAATAGATAGGGCTTGTAATTATCGCAAGTCAATGCAAATAATATATAGGGATATGTATGATTATTACGACAATGCAGAGTTTGATGATAGTTTTAATCCTGAATTACTTAAAATAAGTGATGAAGAAATTGAAAAAGATATAGAGTTAAGAAATGAAACACTAAAAAAATTAGTAGAAAGAGCATTTTTTATATGGTTATATCCAAATCATAAACTTAATATAAGTCAAATTAGAGAAATACTAAAACCATATTTAGAAGATGAAGAAAAATCTAAATGGTTAATGACTGAAACGGGTAAGTATTTACAAGAAAGTGTCGAAATAAGACAAGCATATACAGATGAAAGAAAAAACTTGAAAGCCCAAATCAACAAGAAGTAGTAGAACAAGAAGAAGATATATTAAAGAAATATAATTATTCTTATTATGAATACTTTTGTAATTATCTTTTTCCACAAGCAATAGAGTACGGTATGAGTGCAGAAGAATTTTGGAAAGATGATCCACAATTATTCGTTTCTTATCGTACTTTTTTTCTTAATAAGAAAAATAGAGAAATGGAAGAACTTGATTACGAATGTTGGTTACAAGGGCTATACAATCATGATGGAAATGCAAAATTATTCACTTCTTTAAAACAATTCATAAGTAATATATTAGCAGGAATGTTTAAAGGTAAAAAAGATAACACAAAAATAGATACATATCCAATTAAACCTTATGGAGAATTACAAAAAGAAAAGGAAGAAGAAAAGAAATTACAACAAAGTAAGCAAAAATACAAAGATTTTGAAAAATCTTTAGTTTATTTTGGTACTTTAAAGAAACAATATATAGAAAAGATAAGAAAGAAAGGAGAGTGAATAATAAATGAATGATGAAACTAAAATAAAATTACAGTTTCAAAATAATGTAAGTGGAGATAAAAAATTAGAAAATTATGCGAAACAACTTGAAAGAATATATGGGTTAGTTTCAGCTTTAGATAAAGGTCAAGGCTTAAAAAAGATAGATACTAATGTTAAAAATATAAATATAAATGTTAAGCAAACAAGTGAAAATTCGAAGAAACTTGGAACAACATTTTCAAATATATTTAATATTGCAAAAATAACAGCATTTACTAAAGCATTTCAAAATTTGTTTGCAAAATTATCTTCTGCATCAAAAAAGAGTAGTGAGTACATTGAAAATGTAAACTTGTTAGAAGTTGCTTACAAAAATGCAAATGAATCAATAGAAGATTCATCAAGAAGAATAGAAGACTTTATAGATAAAATGTCTGACGTTTATGGGCTTGATGAAAGTAGATTAACTAGGCAATTTGGTATTTTTAAACAATTGGCAAATGCTATGCAACTACCAGCAGAACAAGGTGAAAGATTAAGTGAAATAATGGTTAAAATGACAAATGACGTTGCTTCACTTTATAACCTAGATTTGGCAAGAGCTAGTAACGCATTACAAAGTGCTTTAGTAGGGCAAACAAGACCTATTCGTGGTGCAACAGGTGCAGATATAACTGAAAAGACATTACAGACAACTGCTGATGCTTTAGGGTTAGATAGGCAAATAAGTGAATTATCATTTGTTGAAAAAAGACTTGTAATGGTAATATCATTAACAAATCAATTAAAAGTATCACAAGGCGACTATGCTAGAACAATTGAAAGTGCTGCCAACCAAATGAAGATTTTAGATGAACAATGGTCTAGACTAACAAGAACTGTTGGAAATGTTTTTTATCCACTATTACAAGGCATTTTGCCTTATATAAATGGTGTTTTAATGGCTTTAACAGAAATATTTGATTTAATAGCTACTATGTTAGGCTTTGAAATGCCTGAATTTGATTATTCTAGTTTATCAACAACAAGTGATGCTGCATTAGATTTAATGGAAGAATTAGATGGTGCTAGTGATAGTGTAGATAAATTAGATTCAAAATTAAAAGGGTTAAGAACATTTGATAAATTAAATGTAATAAGTTCGCAAAAAAAAGGAGAAACTGGTGCTGGTGGCACTTTTGTTGATCCAAAAATAATGGGTGCATTTAACAAAGCATTTGAAGAATATAATGATTTAATGGATAGTGTAAAAATGAAAGCCAAAGACATAAGAGATAGTATAATGGAATGGCTAGGTTTTACAAAAAAAATAAACCCTTTAACTGGAGATATTAGTTGGGAATATGAAGGAATAGAAAAAACATTATCTAATATGTGGAATAGTTTTACCAAATTAAACCCATTAGTAAAAGTATTTGTTGGTTATGGTATAGCAAAAATATTTAAAAATTTAGTAGAGTTTGGTGGGAAATTAACTGGAATAATTGGAGAGAAAGGTTTAGTAAAAGATTTTAGTAAAGTTAATGAAGTGTTTGGTAAAGTTAAAACAGTTTTATTAGGTGCTGGTGGGCTAATTGTTGGCTTTAATTTAATAACTGATGCTTTTTCAAATGCAAACAAAGAAGGAGAAGAATTTACAAACACTTTAAAAGCAATGGGTGGTTATTTATCTAATGTAGCAGGTGGTGCTATGATTGGTTCCGTTGCTGGCCCATTAGGTTCAGTAATTGGTGCTGCTGCTGGTTCCGTATTTTCTTTAATTACTGGAATGATGACAGAATCAAAAAATTACGTTGATTTTTTTATAGAAGACACTACAAAGGAATTAGATGATTTTACAAATGAATTAAATAGTCAGTTTAAGTCAATACAAGAAACTGCTTCACAAGATTTAACAAAAATAACTATAACAGAAAAATTGATAGATGAGCTTGAGAGAATTACAGAAGCAAATGGCAAGGTAAAACAAGGGTATGAAGATAGAGCAAAATTTATAATAAATGATTTAAACAAAGCGTATGGAACAGAAATTCAAATGGTTGATGGAGTAATTCAAAAATATGATGAGCAAATTAAATCAATTAAAGATATAATAGAGCAAAGAAAAGGTCAAATATATTTAAACCTTGCAGAAGAACAATATACAACAGCAATAAAAAATCAAGCAAAAGCAGAGCAAGAATTAAAACAAATAGATTTAGAAAGACAACTTATTTTACAAGATTCAACTAAAAGTGAAAAAGAAAAAAAGAAAGCCTTACAGGAAATAGACAAACAAGAAAAAAAGGCATATAACAATTTGTTATTAATTCAAAAAGCAAAAACAAATTATTCAAATTTATCTACTGCAATATTAAATGGTAATACTCAACAAATAAAAGAAAATACTGATGCAATAGATCAATACTTCAAAGATTTAGATAAAGCAACAACAGAAAGTAATTATGATATGTATAAAACCTCATATAACACTTGGAGAGAAATAGGATTAGACATAGGTTATAACTTCAAGTCAATTGTTGAAGCTAGTGGTAAAAGTTATGATGAAATGACAAAGGCAGAAAAGGACGCAACAAGTGCAATGCTTAATGATTTTGTTGAAAACACTTCAAAATATTTAGATGAAGTTGGAACTCTTGGTCTTGGAATGGGAATACAATGGCAGGCAATAGGAGAAACGAGTACAGAGGCATTTTTAGTAGCATTTGAAAAAATTCCAGCAAATTTAAGACAAATGGCTATAAATGAAATATATCCAGAAGGTATAGGAATGAGTGAAGAACTTCAAAAAGGTATTAATGAAAAATTCCCAGAAATAAAAATAAATCCTAAATTACAACAACCAAGTTCTACTGACTTATATAATTATGGTAAAACATTAAGTGACAATATTACAGCAACCATTACAGGCAAATCAATACTTGGTAGCATTGACATAAAAAATATTTTATCAAATTATGGAAAAAAAGAAGATGGTGGAGTATTTACAAGTGGAGAATGGCAACCAATACAAAGATATGATGGTGGTGGTACACCACAAACAGGTCAATTATTCTGGGCAAGAGAGAACGGATTACCTGAAATGGTAGGACAACTTGGTGGGCATACAGCCGTAATGAATAATGATCAGATAGTAAGTAGTGTTGCAAGTGGAGTATATCAAGCTGTTAAAAGTGCAACTTCTTCAACAAACAAACCTGAAATTATAAATATATATTTAGATAAAAACACAAAATTAGCAACTTATATGCTAGATAAGTTAGACAATATGGCAAAATCAAATGGTAAGGCAATAGAAATAGGAGGTTAGAATATGTATATATTAGCAACTACAAGTAAATACCAAAATAATGTAAAGTATTATACCAAAAGTGGTGATACTTATACATTGTTAATAGTTGGTACAGATTACAATGTAGGAGATACTATTACAGGAACAAAATATCAAGCAGTAGAATATAACAAATTATATATGCGTTCTTGGGGTAGTGCTTCTGCATACACTGAATTTCCTTATGAAATAGATGGCAACAATAATCTCCCAGAACATGATATGTCACAAAATGACGTTGATTTTGAATCATATACTAATACAAAAGGAGTAACAATAAGAAATAGAGTAAGGCATGACGTTCCAAGCCTAGATTTTAATGTTCCTTCAATGAGCGGTGCTGAATTGCATAACTTGTTTGAATATACTAAAAATGAATCATTTGAGGCATATTATTTTGATGAAGATGCTTGGAATTTTGTAACTAAAAGAGTATATAGAAGTGGAACAATAAAATATCATAGGTATTATATTGATCCTAGTGATCCACTTAAAAATCAATACACGAATGTACAGTTTAGCTTAATAGAATTATAGGAGGTATTATAATGGCATATACAAATTTTACAAATTGTACTGCTAACGAATATAAAAACATAATATATAATCAAGAAACAAAAAACAAAATAAGAATATTATTTAACAATGTAGAACTTGAAGATGCTGATGAATATTGTGAATTGTTTGAAGTACAAAGTAGAGTAATACCTTATGGAAGTAAAGTATTTATGTTAGAAAATCTAGTATCTCAAGAAGCAACATTAATATTACATAATATAGATACTAGCATAATTCAAGATCAAGTATCAATTTCAATAGGAACACTCGTTGATAGTCAAAATGACATTTATGAGTATGTTCCTATTGGAATATACAATTTACAAGAAATACCTACAACAGATAAAGGTAAAACAACAATATTATTAAGAGATAATAGTGTTAAACTTGATTTTTATTATAATGCACAACCATTAATAGAATTAAATGGTGGAAATGCAACAAAATTGCAAATATTACAAGATATATGTTATCAAGCAGGAATCACTTGCAATGTTCTTTCTTTTCTCGGAGATAGTGATGAAATAGGAGTATATGACAACACTATCAAAGGAAGACAATATGTTTCATGGTTAGCAGGTAGTGCTGGAGCAATTCCAATAATAACAAGAAATGGTGCATTAGATTTTAAATACATTAATAATTTATCAACAATAGAAATACCAATAGAAAAAGTGGAAGGCTTTACAAATGCAGAAAATTTCAAAATATCAAAAGTTATTTATGAAAGTGGAATAATTAAATATGAACAAGGGAATGAAACAAATGACACATTGTTTTTAGATAGTGCTAATCCTTATGTTTTATCGCAAGAACAAGTAGAAGATATTTATGATATAGTAAATGGTTTTGAAATAAATTCATTTACTACTCAAAGAATACTTGGAAATCCATCTATTGATGCTTATGATTTAATTCAAATAACAGATTATGATGAAACTGTTTATAAATGTTTTGCAAATAATATATTAAGATATACTGGAAAACTATTAAATACATTTGATAGTGAAATAAGTTTTGAAAGAAAAAAAGAAAACGTAACAAAAAATAGTTCTGAAACATTTAGAAAATGGGCTAAAACGGAAATTGATTCAGCAAATGCAAAAATATTGATACAAGCGGGAGAAATTGGAGATAGAACAAATAAACAGACTTCTTTAACACAAGACGTTGATGGGCTAAATAGCACAGTTCAAAATATCCCGCCAATGACAACCGACACACAAGGTATTGGTCAAGTAACATTAAATAATTTATCAAGTGTTAAACTATCAGAGTTTAAAGTACACCCAACAAATCAAGATATATTAGGCTTACTTGTATCACCAAATACAATAGTAAGTTCAACATTAAAAGTAAGGTCAAGAGGAATTACATTTGATGGACCTGTTAAAGCACATTTTAAAATTCCTAAACTATATTGTTATAATAGTGTATATGACGAATTTATATATAATGCAACTGATGAATTAGCATACGTTATTCGTAGAGTAGCAATAGATAATCTAGGTAATAAATCAATATTACAAGAACCTTATGAAGAACAATACGAGTACAGAGATATACAACTTGAAGAAGGAAATTATAATATATATGTGCCAGGTTATCCAACTGCTTATATTTATGCAAAAGGGATAGTTAAAAACCCATATACGACTTCTTATGCAACAAGTTATGAATTAGAAACTAAAGTAGAGCAAACTGAAAATAGATTTAATGTAATAGTACGCGAAAAAGTCGATAAAAGCGAAGTTATTGCAGACCTTAATGTAGCAATTGAAAATCATCAAGGAATAATTAGAGCAATAGGAAATGTTTTTGAAGTTGATAGTGACAATTTTAAAGTAAGCCCAGAGGGAAATATGGAATGTAATAATGCAAAAATTAATGGTAATTTAGTTACTGCAAATGGTGTTTTAACTAATTTAACATTTGTAGATGAAATTTGGAGTTGGTATAATGAAAATGGATATGACAATACAGGTATTGGATATGTAGGTTTTAATAGCGATGCTTATATGCAAAATGTAGTTAAGTCGTTTATGGTATTTGATATAAAATTGCCTAATGACTTTGCTGTTTCAAGTGCAAAAATACATTTAAAACATTGGCCGACAAAATGGTGGAACTCAAACCAAACTGCTAGTCGTAATGGTTCTTGTCAAAATATGCAACCTTGTATTATGCAAGTAGAAAATTCTGTAATAAATGCACAATACTTAAGTGACTATGGGCTTGATTTAGGTAGTTATACATTTACACAAATAAGTGGAATACCACAATTTAGTTTTAGTGATTCTATCTATCAAGAAAAAAGCATAGAAATTCCATTGTCAATTTTTGAAAACAATCAAAACCTTAAAATTGCAATAATAACAAGTGTAGCAACACCATCTTGGCCGGGTGTAGATAATTTATATTCAGCTTTAGGACCTTATACAGGTGTAATGAGTGGAATCACAGAAATAACTGGATATATGAAATATAATCCAAACCAGCAAAGAACAATACAAATAGGAGAACAAGAAGAGCCACAAAGAGTCTTACAAGAGAGTGAAAATGAACCATTAAATATTGGGCAACCAAATGAAGAAGAGGAGAGTGATAGATAATGGCATACAATCCAATATTAATTCAAAATGAAGTAACTGAATTAGATGAAGATACTCTAAATTATTTACAAAATGGAATAAAAAATGCTTATAATGTATCTTTAATAGCAATAAGCAATACTGCACCAAGTGAATGTAGTACAGGAGATATGTACTATAATACTACTGATAACAAGATATATACCGCAACTGCAACTGATACTTGGGGAGAAGTAGGAACAACACCTATAAGTGATATATTATATGTTATACTAGAAGATAAAAAAACATATACATACAATGGTACAACTTTAGTAGAATTAAAAACACCTGTAAAAAATTCTTATAGTGAAAGTGAAGATGACCCATATAGTGCAAATTATGTAAATAATGCGGTTAAAGATACTTATTCAACAAGTGAAACAAAAACAAACAAAGTATGGATTGACAATAAACCAATTTATAGAAAAGTTTTCCAAGTAACTGTTACACAAAATTTAGCAGATACAACAATTCCAAATAGTTTTATTTCTAATATTGATACTGTTATAAATGTAAATGGAATTCTTAAAAATGCTTTTGGAAATGTATTCCCACTTCCTAATGTAAGTCCAAACGGAACACTTGTTAATGGGCTAGGAATTTTTTATCACGCAACCGAAGGAATACGTTTAAGAATTGGTGATAGTTCATTAGGAACGGGTGCCGAAGCAATAGCAATAATTGAATACACAAAGACAACTTAATATGGAAAAAGAAATATATTTACATAGAAGAATGGTAATGGCTTTATATAGTCATAAAAGAATAAAATATTTATGGTATAAATGGAAGTTAAAAAGATGGCAAAAAAGATTAGACAAAGAAGAATTTTACAAAAAATAAAGAATAAGGTATAATGTCTATAAGGAGGAAAATAAGATGAAAAAGTTCAAAAAAATAATGAAATATGTTGTCAATGGAATGAATTTTGTCAATGCAGTATTGATTGGTATAACTCCAATATGGAATATACCATATGGAGATGAAATAAGTAAAACTCTAATAGTAACTGCTGGTGCAATATCAATTTACTTACTAGGTCAAAAAGCAATTGAGAAGAAGGAAGAATAGTATGGATAAATTTTATTTCCCAATGGAAACAATGAGAATAACACAGAATCCTTATGGTAGCAAATCTCATCACCCACATAATACAGGAACACCAAAAGATTATCCAATAGATTGTGCTGGTGTAGATGGTGGAAGAAGTGCTTGCTTTGCACCAACAGAAATGAAAGTAACACAAGTAAAATATTGTTCTACTAACACAATATGGCTAGTATCTACTAAAAAAGTAAATACACCAACATTTAATGATTATGTGTTTATGACTTGTACACACTGGAACGATGATGATCCTTATGTAAAAAAACACAACAAGATAGGTTCTATATATAAAAAAGGGGAAATCATTTGTTTAGAGGGTACTGATGGTGCTACTGGAAATCATTTACATATTTGCTGTGGACGAGGTACTTCTAATGATTGGGTTAAAAACAGTATGAACAAATATGTTATGAAAGGCGACAATAAACCACCAGAGCAAGTAATGTATAGATATACTAAATTTACTAAAACTGTAATGGATAATGGTGGATTATCTTGGAAATCAACAGATAAAGATACTTGTGAAGATTTTTTACCTAGTAGAGGATATTTTAAAAAAGGCGATAGTGGTGAAAAAGTAAGCAAAATAGATGAGTTCTTTATGAATAAGGTAAAGGGCGACTATTTTGGTGATTACACTGTTGCTATTGTAAAAGAATTTCAACGACAAAATAATCTTACTTCCGATGGAAACATTGGACCTAAAACACTAGCCAAGATGATTGAACAAGGATTTAAAGAGTAGGCATTGCCTACTTTTTTATTTTTTTAAAAAAAGTTATTTTAGGTATTGACTTGTTATAAAATTGGTATTACAATGGTATTAAGTTAGGAGGGATAAGATGAACGACAAAATGGACGACAAACCAAAACTTATTTACCAAAAGAATGTTGATAAGACATTAAATAAAATGGTAATACCTAAATTCTTTGTAGAGAAGTATGGTAGAAGTTTCTATATGGAAATCTATGAAGACAAAATAGTTTTAATACCAGTTAAGAAAGGAGAATAACATGGCTGTAAAAAGAGTAGTAGATATTAACTTTTGGAACGATGAAAAAGTGATGGAACAATTTACACCAGAAGATAAGTTATTTATGCTTTATTTATTAACTAATCCGCATACTACACAATTAGGAATCTATGCAATAAATAAAAAAATTATGGCTTTTGAATTAGGATTTTCACCTGATACAATTAATGTATTAATAGATAGATTTGAAAACAAATATCAAATGATAAAGTATTCTAATGAAACAAGAGAAATAGCGATAAAAAATTATCTTAAATATAGCATTGTAAAAGGTGGCAAACCTGTTGAAGATTGTTTAGAAAAAGAAATAAAGCAAGTAAAAGATAGATCATTATTAATATATATATTTAATAATATAATTAATTTTAGTAATATAAATATTACAGTAAATAATATAATAAATAAATATAATAATATATTAAATAATAATAATAATGACAATGAAGATACGTCAACGTATCGTACACGAATCGTGGAAAATAAAAATAACTTTGAAGAAGAGTTTGAAAAATTATGGAAGATATATCCTAAAAAAGTTGGCAAGAAGAAATCTTTTGACTATTATGTAAGAGCAAGAAAAAAAGGAATAGATTTTGAAACTATTAAATTAGGAATTGAAAAGTATGTAGATTTTATACAGAAATCAAAAACTTCTTTACAATATGTAAAAGATGGATCTACATGGTTTAATCAAGAATGTTGGAATGATGAAAGAAAAGTTGAAATAAAGAAAACAAAAGACCAAGAGTATCAAGAACAACTTGAACGAATGAGAAAGTGGGACGAAGAAAATGCAAAAGGTAGAAATAGCTAAATTATTTAATAGAATAAAAAATCATTATATTACTTTTACAACAGGAGATGAAAAGATAGATGAGTGGTTTAGATTTTTAAAAGATTATTCTAGTGATGATATAAACAAAAGACTAGATGAATATTTAACCTATGAATATGACAACCCACCACTTTGTATGTCTTTAATAAAAGGAGTAGATAAAATAGATAATGAAAATTCTAATAGTTCTTGGATAACTTGCTGTGATATTTGCAAAGAAAAAATAAAGATTTATGGTAATGATATGGAAGAATATGAAAAGCATAGAAGAAAATGCTCTAAAATTGATTTTATAGATAGAATGAGAAAAAAATATAAAGGTGAAGGAATAACAATGACTAAATATTATGAAATGAGTGATATTGATTTAGACATTGCATACCATAAAATATTAAACTTTTATTTAGAAAAAAGAAATAAAGATAATAAAGTTCTTAAAGAAATGCCAAATGATGATTAGAAAAGAGGTGATAAAGTTATGAAGATAAAAATTGAATATTTAGAAGATAGAATGTCAAAATGGAAAAACACTAATAGAAATTACATAGAGTTTCTTCAAGAAAACACTTATAAATGTAAATGCGGTCATAGTGTAATAATATTTCCAAACGAGAAATATAAACTATGCAATTGGTGCAACAACAATGTTTATAAAGATAAAAAAGAAGAATTTAAAGATAAGTTAAATTACTTTTTAAGAAAAGAGGGTGAAATTAATGGGCTGTCAATTTGAAAAACAAGTTTGGGAGAATCAAGAAACAACACTAAAACTTCTTCAAGAAAACATATATCTAAAACAAAAAAGAAAAAAGTATAAGCTAGACAAAAAAGATTTAGAAAATTTAAAGAAAGTTAGAGAAATAACTAGAACTGATTATAAAATAGATATGAATGGATATATAAGTTGTGAAGATATGGCATGTATAATTGATGAACTAACAGGAACTATTGAACATTTACAAGAAGAAATTAAAGACATAGAACAAGATAGAGATGATAATTATAGACCGATTCCAGTTAAGGATCAAGTAGAGTAGGAGGTAAAAAAATGAAAGGATATAATTCTTATAAAAAAGCATTAGACAAAAAACAAAACAATATTATAGAAAAAATAAAATATTGGGATATGTTAAAGAAAGATTATGAATGTCAAATAAAAGAAAATTCAATAAAGCAAGATGAAATACATAATTTAAAGTTTGGTAATAAAAAATTAGAAACTTCATTAAATGTTGCTTTACAAAGAATTGAAGAATTAGAGCAAGACATAAAATCATACAAAAAGTCAAAGAAAACAAAATAAACACTATTTAAACTAATTTTAAGGTGTCATACACGAATATTAAATGCAAAATAATATAAATTATCAAAAAAGACAAAAAATGCGTGTATGGGGTTAAAAATAGTAAATAAGAAAGGAGAAAAACAAAGGTGAAAGATTTTATATATGAATTAATACCAAAAGATACATTTATAACAAGGGCAGAACTTGTTGAATTAACTAATTTAAGTGATAGACAAGTTAGAGATTTTATAAGTCAAATAAAGCAGGAACATACAATTATTAGTTCTTCAAGAGGCAAAGGGTATAGAAGAACAAGATCTAGTGATGATATGACTAATGAAGAAATGTTAGAAGAAATTGACGCATTAAAGCATTGTATAAATGAAATAAACAGCAGAAAGAAAGTATATAACAAGCAACTACGACAATATATAGCAAACTTAAAGGTATTACAAAAGTGTGTTGACAATATATAATATATAGTATATAATTAAATTATAGTGGAGGTGGAAACAATAATAATGGACGAAAAATACAGATGGAATTATGACATTAAGATCGTTACAAAAGATGGAATAATCAAGTATGAAAATGAACCATTAGAGAGTATAGGTAAGATGGCATTAAAACATACACCATACGATAGTTTAGAAGCAACAAGACATAAGCCATTAATATTTAGTGAAGTTAGAGCAGTACATAAGAAAGCATTGGTAAGAAAACCAATAAAGAAAGGGAAATAGATTATGTTTAATATAATAAAACGAAAAAATAAAGAAGAATTAAAAGATAAATATGAATTAACTAAAAGTGTAAAAATAACAGACGTAAAAGGATATTTGCAAAAAGAATATGATAGAGCAGAAGAACGAGAAGAACTAATAAAAAAGTATGAAAATCAAATAAATGAATTAAAACAAGTTGAAATAAAATATGATGCTTTATTAGTTATTCAAGAGAGAACACAAGCAAGAATTGAAAAACAAGATAAAGAAATAAAAAATTATCGTAGTAAAATAGAAGAACTTACTAACAATGAAAAATTATTAAAAGCAAAAAATGTTGACATTAAAATAAACGCAGAAAACAAATTAAAAGAACAAGATAATGAAATTAAAGCATTAAAGAAAGAAATAGCATCATTAAGTAAAAAGAAAGGAAAGTGAATTGAATTATGATGATAGTTTTAATATTAATATCAATATTATTAATTTTATATTGCCATATATGGCAAGATGATGAGGAACTTGCATTGTACCCTATAATTGGGTTAATAATAAAAATAGGCATAGCATGTTATCTTTTAGGGGAATTAATAGGAATAAAAGTAGTAAATGAAAAAATAGAACTATATGAGAAACAAAACAAGGAAATTGAAGTTAAAGTTGAAGAAGTTGTAAAAAAATATATGGAGTTTGAACATAACACTTTTACAGACCTTAAACAAGATAGTTATATAACACTTGTAAGCCTATACCCAGAATTAAAAAGTGATAAGTTTATAGGTGAATTAATTGATTTGTATGAAGAAAACAATAAAAAAATATTACAATTAAATGAACAAAAAATTAATGAAAAAGTATATAAATGGTGGTTATATTTTGATTAATAAAGGAGTAAAATATGAATAATGAATTAATTGTTGTTGAGCAATTGCCTGTTATTAAGGCAAAACTAAAAGAAATATCTAAAGAAATAAAAGCAAAAGTTGATAATGCAACTAATTTAGTTGTAAATGAAGAAACAGTTAAAGAAGTTAAAGAAGTTAGAGCAAATCTTAACAAGGAATTTAACGAACTTGAATCTCAAAGAAAAAAAGTAAAACAAGCAATAATGTCAAAATATGATGAATTTGAAGAAATTTACAAAGCAGAAGTTAGTGATCTTTATAAAAGTGCAGATTCTACATTAAAAGAAAAAATAGATAGTGTTGAAAATCAATTAAAACTTGAAAAAGAAAATGAATTAAGAGAATTTGCAAATCAACACATTTTAGCATATAGCCTACAAGATATAATAAAATATGAAGATATTGGGCTTAATGTTACATTAAGTGCTAGTATGAAATCACTTAAGGAAGGAACAAAAAGATTTATTGAAGATATTGCTAATGATATTGAACTAATTAAACTTGAAGAATATAGTGATGAAATATTATTAGAATATAAAAAGACATTTGATTTTACAAAAGCAAAATTAGATGTAATTACTAGGCATAAACAACTAGAAGAAATACAAAAGCAACAAGAAATTAAACAAGAGCAAGAGAAACAAGAAGAAAAGGTTGTTGAAAAAGTAGATGAAATTACTATTCCAAAAGAGGTAATTGAGGATAGTGAAATACTAAAAGTTACATTTACTTTAACAGGAACAAAAGAGCAAATTAAGAAAATTAAAGATTTAATTATAGAATTAGGAGTAGAATATGAATAATGAAAATAAAGTTGTATTAGATTTAGAAAGTTATATAGATATGTTAAATGATATTAGGGAATATAAACGACAAGCAGAAAACATAAGTTTTAACTATGACAAAATGTGCAATTATTTAAAAGAACAAGTAAGTAGTAATAACAATTATCATATTGAAGGTATAATAACTGATAAATTGAGTATTAAAAATACAATAAATATGAAATTAAAAAATTATCATTATGAAAGTTTATTTAATGAATTAATAAAAACAGGTATAACATTTGATTTAATAGAAAAAATAGTTGATAGTATGATTATAGAACATCAACAAGTAAAGAAAGAAGCATAAAATATGAGTAAAAGATTGTTAGGAATTATCATTCCATATTACAAAAATAGTGAAGAATGTGAAATAGCATTTAAAGAACTAATGTGTCAAATAAGTAAACAATTGAGTGATGATATGATCCTTTATGTTTATGAGGATGGGCAAGTAAGTGAATGGCTT
>Ga0310786_10003248_pt1 | contig 23848 bp, 17 predicted proteins | sample AusTroGonzalo_MG_FD_203881 | JGI IMG/M metagenome (GOLD analysis project Ga0310786, IMG submission 203881) | Bovine rumen microbial communities from tropical cattle in Woodstock, Queensland, Australia - Gonzalo_03 (v2) (version 2) | ecosystem: Host-associated > Mammals > Digestive system >...
TCCCGAACTGCTGGATGACACCCCTGTGATGATAATAACGAAAGATGGCGAGAAAGAAGAACCAAATGCAGCCCGCCAACTTCACAAGGAGATAAAGGAGCAGATAGAGCAGCTGCGCAAAGACCTGGCCATCTGGCAACAGACCAACCAGGAGCTGCAACTTTTCCTGAAGAACAACAATCTGCTGCAGACCTTCCAGCAGCTCTACAGCGATATGCTGCAGTTTAACATCTGTTTCCCCGAGTTCGAGTTGCAGCAGACTTACCTGGTTGATTCTGGCGAAAAGACCAAGCAGGGCAAGCCTGTGATGCGTGCCGTAAGCACCTCGGCATGGGAACCTAAGATAGTAGGACTAAAATGGCGCAACGCTAAGACCATGCGTCTTGAACAGCTAACCGACGAAAATAAGATAGAACATGTTTACATCTCGAACCAATGGCTCACATCGCCTGAGCAGACCGTCATCACGAAGGACAGTGATTTCAAGATCGACGCTATACCAGCGCTCAGTTACCAAAGCCCCGCTACCGACCTTGAGCGACTTGTGCGACGAACCAAGGAAGCTAATGGTAGCAAGAAGGATAGACCCACTCATGTAGCCATGCCCGTGTGCTACAACGAGTATGGCCATCCTTATTACCCCGTGCCAGCATGGTATTCGGTATTCTCGGGCGACGTATATACCTACGCATCGCTGCTCATAAGCGATCGCAAGAAGCGCCGCGACAATGCCAATGTCATAGGCCGCATTCTGTATCTTAACGACGAGTATATGCAGCGCCTGTACTATCAGCGCGGCGACGATACCGACGAGAAGAAAAAGGCTCGCTTCAAGCAGGTGGTCGATGATATCAACCGATTCCTGAAAGACCGCGACAATATGGGGCAGCCGCTGCTGGCCTACACCTTTAAGGATAGCGAGGGCAAGGTGTATAAGAGCTGGGAGATAGTGGAAGTGCAAGAGAACTCTGCCGCCACCGCCGAAGCCAACAAGGAGGAACTGGCCGAAATCTCCAGCATCATCCTCTTTGCCTGGGGCGTTGACTCGCCACTTATCGGCAACACGCCTGGCACTACCACCCGCAGTGGCGGCACCGACCTGCGCGAGCGCTATCTGCTCAAGCAGATTAACATGAGCACCCTGCAGAGCATGGTACTCAAGACGCTCGACGTGGTGAAGTATCGCAACCAGTGGGACTCACATCTCACGTGGCAGATTAAGAAAGAGGTGCTTACCACGCTCGATAACAGCAAGACTGGCATCACCGAAGCCGAGAGCAATTGAGAATTGAGAATTGATAATTGATAATTTAGAGAGATTATGATATTGACAACGATTGAGGAGCTTCGCTTCCATAGCCCTGCCCACGCCTACGACAGCATCGACGGGCTGGCAGGATTCATTGATAACTCCGAGCACGACTTTCTGGAGGACAAACTCGGCACACCGCTCTACGTGCGCTTGCAGCAGTGGTACGACGAGAATCAGCATCAGATGTCGCTAGTGTCGGCACCCGCCGTGGGCGACAGTCAGTTGTCGCCGTTCAATCGCCTGTGCCTGTTGGCTCAGCGCTGTGTGGCCTTCGATGCCCTTGGTCGCTCCGTCGGCATGCAGGTGGTATCGGTCAACAACTCTGGCGTAAATCAGATGGTAGCCGACGACTACGAGAAACCCTCTGAAAAGAACATCGAGACCTACCGCAACACCTGTACCACCGAGGCCCACGCCGCCCTCAATCAGTTGTTGCGCCAACTAGAAGTGTGGTGCAAAGAACAAAGTAAAAACGATGAGCGTAGCGAAATCGTCGAACTCTGGCGTCAGTCTCGCTACTATTACACCGCCGCGCAGCTCCTACTCCCATCCTGCGTAGTGCTGCAGCAGTACCTCAACATCTACGACAGCCGCGAAAAGTTCATCCAGCTGCTCCCTGATCTTGATTTCATTCAGGAAGAGATACTTGCCCCAGCCATCGGCGAGGACTTTATGGACTACCTTGTAAACTACACTGGCGACAGCAAGCTGCTGCACCGCATCATCCACAAGCTGCGCAAGACTATGGCTTGCATGCTCGAAGGCCGCACATCGGTACTCCGCGTAACCAAGGAGCGCAAGGTGGTGGCACACGACGAGGGTGTGCGCCTGTTGGGCCAGCTGCGCGAGTACTGCCAGCAGCATCAGCCCGACATACTCACCGCTCTGGGCGACGACCATGCCGACATCTATCGCCACAGCCCCATGTATGTAGAGCCAGCCCCTGCCCCATCGCCCGATGGCGACCCTCAGCACCACCACTGTGGCTGCGACGCCCGCGAGTTCAACCCCGACGACGCCGCCCTCCACGTCACCATGCCCCTACTCTAATGTTTAATATATCATGTTCAGACTTGACAACATACTAGAGCGCTGGGCCAAGATATATAGCCCGCTCAAGCACGATGTGGTGCTGCATCCGTCGTATTTCCGCATAGGTATGATAGATGCCAACTCATTCTTTGTGCGCAACTTCTCTAAGATGGACGGTTGCTGCATGGCCTACGCCACCCATATCGACGCCGAGCTGGCGCAGCAGAACCCCAAGCAGATCAGCTATCGCCACGTCATCTACTTTTTGGCCAAGCAGCAGGCAGGCACACTCAGTAAGACACAGATCACCGATGAGGATGCTGCCACCGAGGCCCGATTTAAGACCGATGCCATGGTGCAAGACCTGCTGGCCGTGCTCTTTATGCTGAAGAGCCTGACTAATGGCAAGTCGCTGCCGCCCGACACTGCCGATGCCCTGCCACAGGACGTTAAGGACTTCCTTATCCACACCGCGTCCGACGCTCAATACCACGAGGGCTTGCGGGGCCTCCAGTTAGAACAGGCCCACTGGGGCACCCTGCCCACCGCCCTAAACGGCTGGCAACTTTGCGGCCTAACCATCGAACAACTCACCCCCCGTAATCTCTGCATCAATGCCGAGAGATATTTATAAGCACATTCTTTTTCAAGCATATTTCTACTATTCGGGAGGGCATGATGTCAGTAATACATCGTGCCTTCTTTTTATCTTTGTACCATAAATAATAATAAAAGTTATGGCAAAGCAAGTATGGACTGAAAATTACGGAAAGGCGCTATTACCTTTGAGGTATATAGCCACTCTCTACATGAATCAGACATTAGTCCAACTGAAAGCAAATATGCAGACACAGAGGATTTATCCTTATGATGTCTATCCCAGTTTTCATTCTGTAAATGAGTATCGCCGCCAGCACGGACAGAACTATTCTACTGGCGAGGGATATAAATCGTTTGAAGGTGTGCTGTACGAGGCCGACGAGAATACTGGATATGTGACAATGGGATTTAAGTTCAATGACTATATGCAGTATGTGGATATTGGAGTTTTGCGTGGTGTTCATGCCGAAGATGTTAATCGTAGCAAGAATGTCCGCTTTAAGACTCGCTACATAAGCAGTTGGAATCCACATGGAGGTTCTTCTCACAGACCTGGCATACGTCCAGAAATTAATCATACGCTAACAAGGGTAGAAAACGCAGTACATCGTTATTACGATGCGCAACTCGACTTTAAAGTACAGGAAACTTTCGAGGGTCAGCCTTGGAGTATAAAACTGTTATAAACCGACAACAAAAGCACAAATATAGACTATGGCAACAACAAGAAAGTCAGAACTCGTCATTACCTGTAATGCCACCGCCATAAAGGATGTAATGACCTATCTTAATCGTCAGTTGGGCGAGTTAATACGTCGCCGCGACGAATTAACCTCTGAGGCTAATCATTTTGGCTGGACCAAGGAGGCAGAAAAGGAGTTTAAGCAGTTGGGCGATGATATAGCCGCTATCACCTCGATGCAGCAAAAGAACCGCGAGGAGATGGTGAAGTACGCCCAAGTAATGCAGGATTTGGCTAATTCAAAACTAAAGGATGTGCGTAGTGCCCTTAACGAGGTTAAGCGTGCGCTTAGCAATGTGTCAGAGAACGATCCAAAGCGCGAGCGACTTAATAAGGATTTAGCTCGCCTGGCTGAGCAGATGGATGTCATCGGCAGCAAGAAGGTAACACTCGAAAAAGCCAATGCTGCACTAAAAGACCTTGTTAATACGCCTACCGACAAGTTGCGTCAGGGGCTTGCTGCCATACGTCAGGAGTTGGAGCGCGAGCCTGAAAACACGCAGTGGAGTAATTATCTGAAAGGTGCTGAGAAGAAATACGCAGCTCAGATAGCAATCAATGAGAATGGTCGTGCTGGCAATGCACCGCTAATGCCGATGAACAACGAGCAGCTTGTTCGCGAGCGTACCCGCCTTACCAATTTGTATAATGCTACCGATGGCGTAAAGGGTTACGAGGCCGTAAGTCAGGAGGCTATTGACCGTCTGCATCAGGTAAACCAGCTTATTAAGGATCGTGCCGACGCGGAGCGTGAGGCTGCACGCGCTAAGCGCGAGGCTGAGCGAGAGGCAGAGAAGGCAGCCGAAGCCGCTGCTGCTGCTGAGCAGAAACGCTTAGATTGGATTAAGCAAGGACAGCAGACCCATAAGACGCTGACCGACATGGAGAAGGCCAGCTACGAGGACTTGGATAATGCGCTAAAACACTTAGAAACGCAGCGCCAGAAGTATATACAGAGTGGCGACACAAAGCATATTCAGCGCAACTTGCAGATGCAGGATAAGCTGAAGCAGAAGATGCAGGAGATGCAGAAGCTGATGCTGAGCGAAAAGCAGATTAACGACCGCGTTACCAACTCTAGAAAATACAACGTAATCGAGCTGCAACAGGCTTACGACCAGTTGAAATATAAACTTACCACACTGCACACTGGAGAGCAGCAGCAGATTAAGGAAACTCGCAGGCAGATGAAAACCTTAGAGAAAGGTATTAATTCTGTGAAGGGCGAGGCTACTGGCCTTACTAAGATATGGCAAACCGCTGTACGCAATATCTCTACCTATATGGGAGTGTTTGCGGCATTCAACTTTGCCAAGAGCAAGATGCAGGAGATGATAAAGAAGAACTACGAACTTTCGGACTCTATTATGAACGTCCGCAAGGTTTCGGGTTTGACCATCGACGACATCAACCAGCTGTATAACAAAATATCAAAGATTGACACCCGCAACACCATCAACACACTGATGAACCTTGCATATCAGGGTGGTAAACTTGGTATCGGCTCACTGGGTGTGGATCAGCTTACCGGCTTTGTAAAAGCAGCCGAGCAGGTGCAGATGGCACTGGGCGAGGACTTGGGCGAGGAGGCACTGCCTGCACTGGCCAAGCTCACCGAGAATATGGGACTTATTAAGGAGATGGGCGTGGAGCAAGCCATGCAGAAAACCGCCAGTGCCATGTTCATGCTGTCAACCACCAGCGTATCTACTGGCCAGGGTATCGTTGACTTTGCCAAGCGACTGATGCCAGTAGCTAAGGCTGCCAACGTCACCACTCCAGAACTGCTTGGACTTGCGTCGGCCACCGAGAGCTCAGGACTTGCCGCCGAGGTGGCTGCCACAGCATTCGTAAAGATGTTCCCAAGCATCTATAAGAACGCCAGCGCACTCGAAAGCTATCTGGGACTTGAGAAGGGCTACATCCGCGATATGTACGATCAGAATCAGGCCATGCAGGCCATGGTTACTATCTTCGACAAGATGAAGCAGATGGGTAATATCAACAAATATCCCGAACTGTTTAAGTTGCTAGGCTCCGAGGGTGCCCGAATGAACACCGTGATGACCGCCATGGCCAACAATGTGGATATGGTTCGCACCCACCTCAAGACATCTAACGACGCCTTTGCCGAGGGCACAGCCGTAATCAATGAGTACATGCTGCAGAATGCGAGCGCTGCTGGTATTCTTGAGAGGGCAAATAATATTTGGGAGAAGGCGTTTGTAAATCCCGAGGGTGTAGATATGGTTAAGGAGCTGGCCCAGGAGTGGTACAACTTCTCGCAGCAGCTCACACAGAGCGAAACTTGGATGTACGGCGTTAAGACCTCGCTGGCTGCAATAGCCTGGGTGGTCGAGACGCTTATCCGCCTGCTGCCAGTACTCATCAAGTCGTTTGCCTTCTACGGCATAGCCGCCACCGTGCGCAAGATATGGGTAGAGTTCACCCTGCTCAATAGTGCTATGACTGCCGCCGCAGGCACAGCAGGCAAGCTGGGCGCATTCTTCAAGTCAAACATCTGGGTGCTGGCTGCTACCGCCATCGGCTTTGCCGCCACAGCACTCATTGATATGGCTATGGCAGGCGACAAGGCTGATAAGAGCATGAAGAAGCTGTCGCAGAGCGAAAAGGATTATGCCGATGCACAGAAGATGGTGGGCGAGTACACCCGCAAGGAGGTTGGCCATCTGGATGCACTCTACCGCGCAGCCACCGACACGCTGCAGCCTATGAACAAGCGCCTGGAGTGGGTAAAGCAGATGAAGCAGGAGTGGCCCGATGTGTTTAAGGGACTAAGCGACGAAGCCATACTTACTGGCCGTGCAGCCGCTAAGTATAAGGAACTGGCCGAAAACCTGATGAAGGCAGCCAAAGCCCGCGCCTATAAGGACAAGATGGACCAGATATCAGAGGAGAGCCTGAAACTGCAAGAGGAGATTGATACTGACCTCGACTATCTGAACCAGAACGAGAAGCGCTATAAGAATGAGAAAGCTGCTCAGGAGCGTCGCGATAAGAGTGTATCGCCCGGTGCATCAATCTTTGGTGGTACTGCCGCCCTGTCGGGTATGCAGTCAACTGCTGCCAACGATGATTTCCTGTACCACTACGAGCAGCGCGAGAACACTGTGCTCGAAAAACAGGCACAGATAGCCAAAAACGACGAGCGCATTAGGAATCTGGCTGCTAAGGTGATGGAGAATACCACACCTACCACCACCACTCCTACCGAGACCTTCACCCCTGGCCCCGTAGGCGATACCGACACAGGCGGCAAGGGCGGTGCAGGTGCCGAGTATCGCGAGGAACAGCAGAAGGCCAAAGCCATCATTGATAATATCAAGAACTACTACCAGCGCCAGATGAACGCCCTGAACGAGTTGGCCAACGAGACCGATATGAGCGAGGGCGACCTGAAGGGCGCTATGGACCGCCTGCAGGAGCACATGAACGATGCTCTATCCAACGCCCGCCGCGCCATAGGTGGCGAGAAGAACGAGTGGGAGAAGTTTAAGGCCGATATGCGTCGCGACCTGTACGAGCAGACCGATGCCGAGGGCTACAACTTCTCTGAGCAGCTGCTTGACTACATCATGGATAACCAGCTTGAGGAGCTGCGCTCTATGATACTCAAGCTATCCACCGAACTCAACAAGCAGGGCAACGTGCTGTTAGACCAGATACTGCGCAAGGCCACCGAGGACGAAGCCAAGAACATCCGTATGGTTACAAGCCAGCGCAAGCTGCTGCAAAAGGAGCTGCTGGAGAAGAATTATACGGGCAAGGTTGACCTGGCCACACAGAACACGCTCGAATCGCTGGGCATAGGCAGCTTTAATGCCGAGCAGAGCCGCCAGCTGCAGCAGTGGAAACAGACGGGCAACGTAGACGAGGCCAAGAAGTTCTTTGCTCAGCGCGAACGCGACTGGGCTTGGGCACTCGAAATGGCCCGCGAGCATATACTTGAAATCATCAACAGTCCTATCGAAAAGGAGGGCGACGGCGAGAACCTGCTGAAGATAATGTTTGGCCCGCAGTACAGCGGCGCACTCAAAAACTCCACCCTCGATAGTTTCCTGTCGATGTCGCTCGACGAGTGGCGTGTGTTCTACACCAAACTTATCGACTACAGCGACCAGTGGACCGACGCACAGCGCAAGGCTTACGAGGAAAACAAGAAGCGCCAGGACTATCTGTTTGGCAATCGCTCCGATATCATTGCCATCGACAATGCCTCGCAGCTGCTGCAGCAGTCAGAGCAAGAGCGCAATCGCTTTGGCGAGCCCGCCACGTTTGGCCGCCAGATGGGTATGGTTGATACCGTAAGCGACGATCCTGAACTGATGCGACTCGACCTGCTGCAAGCCCGTGCCGAGATGTACTATAGCCGTATGGCCGAACTGCGTGCGCAGGATAAGATATCAGAAGAGCAGCTAACCGATGCTAAGGATCAGATGACTCAGGCGCAGATAGCCATGCAGGATAAGCTGATGGACGTAATCAAGCAGCGCACCGACACCATCACCACTGCCATCGAGCCCATCACCGACTTTGCTGAGAATGCGGGGCAGAAGCTGGGCGACATGATGACGGGTATGGAATCGCAGTCGATGACTTGGAATCAGATATGGAAGAATATGCTGCTGGCCATGGGTAAGAGCATCATCCAGATGGGACAGCAGTACGCCATACAGAAGCTGCAGCGCGGCCTGTTTAACAAGCAGGTAGAAGCCGACGAGGAGATGCACCAGGCTCTGCTCACCACCATCGCTCTGGGCGGTGCTCTGGCTCGTATGCAGGGCGAACTGGCCATCGAGAAGGGCGCACTGGTAATGAAGAAGATGGTGGATGGCGAGGAGGTAACTCAGGAGATTTCGCTGGCTACCATACTCACATCGCTGGGCATAAGCGAGGGTGCCGCCAAGACCATCGGTAAACTGGGTTGGTGGGGTATTCCGCTGGTGGCCGTCATCAGCAGTCTGCTCATGGGCCTGCTGTCGTCGGCACTGTCAACCGCAGGCTCCGAGAGTGCATCATCTGCCTCTAGCACTAGCGCCACGGCTACTAAGACCAAGCTAGTTAGCGGTATGCTTACTTACGACGAGGGTAATGTCGGTACCTATCAGGGCACCGATGGGCAGAGTTATCACGCCACGCAGGTTAGTGCGCCTGCTGATGGGCTGGTTACTCAGCCGATAGCTACCACGGTGCAGGGGCAGCCGGCATTGGTGGCTGAGCGTGGGCCTGAAATCGTGATAGGGCGCCGCACCACTCGCGCCATTATGATGAACGAGCCTGGGCTTATCCGCTATCTGGCTAACTATGGCAAGAGCGCCCAGGCTGGGTCTCGCTATCGTGCCTTCGATGGTGGCAACCTTGATGATATCACACAGCAACTGCCCGACGGCCAGCCTACTACTGGTGGTGGGGGTATCACTGCTGCCGACGCTCAGAAGCTGGTGGCTGCCATCGGCGCGTTTAACCAGACCGTCAATCAGATGCAGCAAAAGGGCATACCGTGCTACATCAATAAGTATGGCTCGGGCGGCCTGATAGACGAGGTGAAGAGCGGCATGAAGTTCGACTCGAAATATAATAAGTAATATATTTGGCGATATGAATGACGTAAGACAGATTGATTTGCATTTGCCGCGAGGGTGGAACGACTGCACCACTCGCGAGCTGGAGATGATTTGTGCGGCTATGCTGCTGCGCACTCAGAGTGCCACGCGCCTGCGCCCCTTCGACTGGGCGCAAGTAAAGGTGGATGTGGTGCTGGCTGTGAATGACCTGCAAGTGATAAGCGCTGCCGATGCCGATGTCAGGGGACAGGACCCTGGCAGGAAACAAACTCGCGGAAATGCACCTGCCAGGGACCTGTCCCCTGACATCGAACGTCCGACTTCCAACGTTGCTTGGATGGTGCAAAAGCGCCACCGCCGCAAACTCTTCCGCAGGCAAGCCCCCTTCGAGCTAACCACGGGGCAGATGATGGAGCTGTGCAGCCGTCTGGACTGGATAGATGCGCCTACCGACCGCCAGAAACCGCTCTACCGATTCCCCTACCCTGTGCTGCGCCTAGGGCTGCTGTACGAGTATCATGGCCCCGACGTGATGCTTGATGGCTACACCTGGACCGAGTATCGCCACCTGCAGGACTGGATGCAGGCTTATATCGCGGCGCAAAACCGCCTGTTGCGCCTGCAGCATGACCGCACCGCCACCGTAGACCGCTATGCGCTGGCCGTGCAGGCTGTAGACGATGCCCGCAGTCACTTCCTGGCTGTGCTGTTCCGCGCCCGTATGGCCCTGAGCGATGGCAACCGCGCCGCCCGCCCCTTCCGCGATTTCGACCCTGTGCGCTGGCAAGTGATACTGCTGTGGTGGAGCTCGCTGATGCAGCAGCTGATGAAGAAGTTCCCCCGAGTGTTCAAGCCGCAAGATGTGGGCAATGGCCGCCGCAAACAGCAGAAGCAGCAGAGCCCGTGGGACTTTTACAACCACGTTACGGCCACCCTGGCCGACGAATACAAGACCTCCGAGACCGATCAGGCCAACGAGACCTACAGCGTAACCCTGCAAAAGCTAGAAAACATGGCCGAAAAAGCCGCCGAGATGGAGAAACTAAGCAAGAAAAAATAATGTTTCGCTCGGCTATGCCGCTTTGCTTGCAAAGAATGTTTAATTTAAAATATATAAGACTATGTACGTAGAACCCTGTTGTGTAGACAATGAGCTGCCCCGCCTGCTGCGCCAGAGCGGAGGCAGCGCCGTGCTGTTTCAGACCTCGGGCGATGTAACGCTTGAGCACCTGATGAAGGCAGTAATGCTGATGGTGGGCGACCGCCCACGAGTGATGACCCTGGCCGTGCCGTCGGTAGATGCCGAAGTGCAGGCCCTGCTGCAGCGCTACCTGCGCCTGGAGTGGGTGGCCCGCCTGCGCCTCGTAACCAGCGAGGCAGCCCCCGCAGCCGCCCAGAAGCTGCTGCAGATGGGAGTAGACCGTGGCCGCCAGCAGCTGTCGATAGTAGATGATGCCCGCCCCCTGGGCCTACTTATGTTTTCAGGCCCCCAGGGCACCGTAGCCATCCAAGGCCAGATAGAGCCCACCACCCGCAAGGGCCTCCATCTCTACGCCGCCCTTTTCGGCCCCTCCGGCAGCCCCACCCTCCGCTCCTATACCGACCCCCTAGACGCCCTAATCAAGGCGAGGGCAGTAGAGCTGAAGGTGCCCCCGACCGCCGAAGGCCAGTCGGAATCCCCCGAGGCCGAGGCGCAGCCAATGGCCTCTGAAGGCAACCAGCCGCGCGTAGTTGCCGAAAAGAAAAGCAGGCCGAAGTCCCGGCCTACTAAAAAGTAGATGGAAGTAGGGTTTTCCCTACTTTCAGCTTTGCATCCCTCCCCTGGTGGGAGGGCCTTGGGAGGGGGAATGTTTCTTTTAGTTCTTTTCTTTGCGCCAAAGAAAAGGACAGATGTCCGCTATGCCACATAGTATTTCATTAAATTTGCATTGTATAATTAAATAAATGGCGATATGATCAAAAACATTTTCCGTTATTTTTCAAAAGAACGCCGAGCTCAGCGAAAGAAGTTGAAAGAACTTTCGCGACTCAGCAATGTTTTCGCTACGATCAGCAAGTTAGAAACCTCTGGCTTGCTAGTCTGGAGCGAAAAAGACCGTCGTCTTTTCATCGCCCAGTCCCTAGCCACCCTGATGCTAGCCAAAGGCGCCGAAGCCTGGACGGCCTTCGTCCAAAACGTCTATCTCTGTCTTTATTATCAGAAGTGCCAGAGCGCATGGCAGCAGTACATTCAGCAGGAAGAGCTCGCTGCCGTGCGCAAGGCCAGCCTGGGAGCCCACCCTCCATTGACTAGGAGCGATGCCGACCGCATCCGCACAGCCGCCCGCCAGCGCATATTGGAGAGCGATATTGAGCCCCCAAAGGTACAGCCCTTCAAGTTCTTTATAATGCGCGAGAGCGAGCAGCCCAAACCCGACCCGATAGCCGTGGGCTATTTCGATCCTGAAACAGGCGATCAAGAGATAGCTCCATGGGATGAAGTCAGCGAGTTAGTGAGAGCAGATGCAAAGTAGCCTTTGCTATCTGCCGAGCGTGAGCTGACTCGACGCGATAGCGTCAAGTTGAACCTTTAGTGAGAGCAGATGCAAAGTAGCCTTTGCTATCTGCCGAGCGTGAGCTGACTCGACGCGAAGCGTCATGTAGAACCATTGCTGAAGGCTGATAACAAAAATAGCGACTCTTGATTGAGCCGCTATTTTTATTCTGTTGTCGCTGTGGCAATAACCTTTATAACAAATGGCCGCCCGCAATTTGGGCAAACAAGTGCTCCTTGACGTGATGGCTCTCGCGTATCAAGTTGGTGTTGAAGTTCGCTGATGCGCTGCTCGTATTCTTTGGCTTGTGCCTCGGCCTGCTCAGCCATTTCTTTTTCCTTTGCTTCTACTGCCTCGGCTATGCGGCGTTCTATCTCTACCTGCATATCATCCTTAAAATACTCGATAACATCGGCTATTTCCATTTCGTCGGCAAACAACTGCCAACGCTTACAACCCATGGCCGTGGCAATGTCCTGCAGCTTCTGCGCCGTAGGATTGCCTGTCAAAACTTGGTGCAGAGCTGGTGCGCTGCTTCCCATCGCATCGGCAAGTTGCTTGATTGAAATGCCTCGCTGACTGATAAATGCCTTTAAGTCCATAATGCTATATCTTAATGTTTTCTGCTGCAAAATTAAACAAAACCTTTATAATTTGCAAGTTTTAATTAGTTTTTTATTAATATTTTAGCAAAAAGACCTTAATTCTGCCATATTTCTACCTAAAAACGTTAATTCTTTGCTTAGTTTTACCTAATTATTGGAGGAATATCTTATCTTTGCACTATCTAAAATTATTTTTGAGTTATAAATATGGAAAACGGTACAAATAAACCAAAAACATTCAAGCCACTCGAAATTGGGCAGATACTTACTAATAAGCGTGGCGAGGAATATAGGATAGTAAGCAGATATAATGACACTACCTACTATCTGGTTGAATACCTCGAAACTGGAAATCTGCAATACATTAATGGTCGCCAACCTCCATTGGCCATAGACAAAAGCAAACCGTTCTTGCATGGTGTAGGTTATTTTAAATGTGAAGGTGAACCTTTATTTTATTTTGAGAGTCGTGTAAAAACCTTCTACCAGGTTTGGACTAATATGATAGTACGCTGCTATAAGAAGGATGATTCTAAGCAGCTTTCGCCATGGCGTGATGTAGAAGTTTGTAAGGAATGGCATAATTTTACCAACTTCTATAAATGGGCTATCACTCAGTCGTTTGTGCAAAATCAACGATGGATGCTGGATAAAGATTTGTTTAGCCCCGAATCAGGTAAAATCTATTCTCCAGAAACATGTTGTTTTTTACCTAACCAAATCAATGCTCAACTATCAGGATTAACTTATCAGGATATAAACAATCCAGAATCATCAGAACGTATGAAGCAACTGGCTGAATATACCAGTACCTTGCTTATCAAATACGAGAGTAAATTATCAGAGCGAGTGGTAAAAAAACTGTGGGGAATATGTAACGCTTGCGGTATCGACCGCGAAAAAGCACATTTGATGGCACGCAATAGCCAAATGGCTGATCAATTATTAAAGATGGAAGATGAAATAAAGCATCTGCGCAAGTTTAAAGCCGAAACCGAGCAAAAAGATATAGACGGCAAGTATTTGCAAGAACAACTGCCGCTGATGCCTACGCATGGCTTTGTGCAACACCAAGGCAAGATATACCGCATTGATACTGCCAAAGACTTGTATAATATGCTTATGATGGTAAAAAATGATATGTTAGCAGCACCAAGACCGCAAAATGTTAAACCTAAAAGTTAAAATTTAACTAAACACACCGCTTAAACCTGCATATTTAGCCAAAATAATTGCATATTTTTAATCATAGTCAGCAAGTTAGGAAAAATAGGCTGCCCGAGCCAAATATCTAACTTGCTGATTTTCAGATACCTTATGGCGGTAGCCGACTGCCCAAAATGAAAACGAGTCCTTTGTATCACGACCGAGCTCACCGCCGCACTGACCAGCGCGAATTTCGCCCGCTGGGCGAAATTCTAGGATATATCCGAACGCGGGGGCCGTATCGTCCACCCTGCCCGCTCAGATTGTCCACCCGAGCAGCTGCCGAAGCGATCCCCGAGCCCATCAGGACCAGAGCCACCCCAGCCCGAGCCCATGAAGCGCGACGCGCCAAAGATCAGCACCCGCGAACAGTGAGCACCGCGCCCGCCTTCCACCTGTCGAGCCTTCCACCTGTCGAGCAGCTGCCACCCATCACACCCACCAACCAGGAACCAACCCACCCCCAACCATGAGCACCCCGAACCAGTAACCCCGCCGCCCCGATCCTGAAGAGTGAGCACCCACAGCCGGCCACCTGTCGAGAGGTAGCCGCGCGGGCCTTCCTTTCACCTATATATATAATAAGGTAGGACCAACCACCCAGAGCCGCCGCCGATCCTGCCACCCAGAGCCGCCGCCGATCCTGCCACCCAGAGCGCCGCAAAAGATATACAATAATTCGTACAAAAGTATTTAGTTCTATCTTATTTCGGCGTGCGCCGTTTTTCTTCATTTTGGCACCTAATTAGGCTTTTTCTTACTCTTTTTAGTTAATAAAATATAAATGTTAAGGTATGTTTGAATAATGTATTAATATAATTCTTATCTTCGCACTCGAAACCAGAACACCAACGCCAAAGAAAATAAGATAAAACGAATTAATAACAATTTAAAATAATAAAGATATGAAGACGAACAACAACAACAACCGCAACGAGAACAGCAACGCAACCCGCGCAATGGTTGCAAGTGTTAAGGCAATGATCAACGCCGAGTATTTGCAGCGCGTCGACCTTGTTAAGTATGGTATACAGGTATTTGCCGCCTACCTTGACAGCGAAGAGCCGCGCGAGTATTACGTAGTAGTAGCCGCCGAGCGCGATATTAAAACGGGCCGTTATTACTTCATCGACCGCGACGGCGTGCGCATCGCCTGGAGCCGCTTAAATGCCGATACTTTGGCGTATGCTTGCCGCGACTTCATCGACCAAGTGAACGCCGACCAGAGCACCGAGGAACGCGCCGACGGTGTAACCGAATATAACAACGTAACACGCGAGCGCCTGGCAGAGATCGGAAACGTACTGGCCGCCGCCGTTGGTGTTCTCTCTGAGTCATCCCTCCCCGCCTCTGATATGGCGATTAGTTTGGACCATTTCGACAGATGGACCCCCGCCGCGGCTCTGGCAGACGAAACCACCGACCCCCGCGAGCCGTTTTATTTTGCCATCCGCCACCGCGGCACCGAAAGCGGCACAGTTAAGCACGTGCAAGAGCGTTGCAACATATTAGGCCGCCCCGTTTACGTAATGCGCGCCGACCGTGTGACCGACGCCGACGGGCACCAGTTCGCAGGCCGCTATAATATCGCGGTAAAAGTTGATCCAAAGTTTAGCCGCGACTTTGCCGAGCTCGAAAGATTAACCAAGCGCGACAGCGAGCCCACAGAGCCCGCCGCAGCTGCCGAGCCTAGCAACACCACCCCAGAGCACACAGAGACCGCCACAGAGGCCGAGAACGAGCCACAGAGCGAGCCAAAGGCCCCCACACTGGCAGAGATCGCAGCCGATTACGCAGCAGGCACCGCGGACAGCATCCGCCGCCGCTGGCATGCTTTCGCCGCTAAGGCTACCACAGCCGCCCGCGCTGCTGGTTGTTATATCGGCATGGCACTAATATTAGCAGTAACCGCCGCCGCCTTCATTGTGTCGGCGTTGGTGGTTCCTGATATGGTCGAGAGTTGGCCCGTTCTCCCGCGCGTGTTTGGTGGGGTGGTTGGTGTTTTTGGTTTTACTATGGGCGTGGAATACCTTGCAATAAAAGCGTGCGACGCCATCGACGCAAAAACGGGCTTTTTCGGTTTCAACCCGTTAGCATATCGCCGTTAACTCATCACACCCCGCGAACAGTAACCCAGATTATTAATACCTAATATAATAAAGTTATGACTACCAACGAGACCCAGCAGGGCAAAGACCTTGCAATTTATAACGAGATGACAGCAGCCGCCCGCCGTGCTTTCGAGTTCGTAGAGATAGCCCCGGACCAGTACACAGCCGCCCAGATTGAGCGCCTAATATCAAAAGAGCGCCGCGCCCGCTTTGCCGACAACGCCCCAAAGATCGGGGACGCCGACGGCATGATATCAATTAATTACGATGGTTTTTCGTGTTCGTACCCATTCGAAAGCGCTTTTGAGGTGCTGGCAAAGATCGAAACCGCTTGGCAGATACCAACCGCCGCCCGCGCTACTTTTGAGCGCGAGGCCGAAGAGGCGCCCGAAATGGTAGCTTTTGAGATCCCCGCCGAAGCTGCCGCCGTAGTTAAGGCAGTGGCAAAGAAAGACTCCGCCCGCCCTGGTTTTACTTTTGCGTATGTTGACACCGAGCGCCGCGCGCTTGTTGGCAGTAACTCGCAGATATTAACTATTTGCGCCCTGTCATCGCTGGCAGTGGCCGAAGGCGCCCGCGCTGGTTACTTGGTAGCGCCTAAACTTTTGAAGAGTGGGCGCGTAGTGATCGACGCCAACAACAACGCCAAAAACGGCGGCAAAGTGTGCGAAAGCCCCGATTATTTGCAGTTTCCAAAGTGGGCCGCCGTGCTGCCTGAAGTATGCGACACCGACCGCGTGAGCATCGACCAGACAACGCGCCGCGCACTTGTTAAGGCAGTGGCCGCCGCTACCAAGTACAGCGACACCGAACATATTAACTTTGGATCTGTGCAGCTGGTTGTTATCACTGGCGAAGCATACACCAACCGCGTGAGCATCAGCAGCCGCCGCCGCAGCGCTTCCGATTCTGATAAATACGAGTATTTCCGCACCGCCGTACAACTGCCCGAAACCCTGCAAAGATCTTTCGTTTTTGCCGTTCACGGTCCGAACTTTGCCGCCCTGCCTGCTTTCGATAGTATATACATTGCACCAAACCGCGCCGCCGTGCTGTTTGGTAGTGCTCAACATTTAAGCGTTGTTTTTTCGCCTGGCGTGGGTGATGACTTCGAGCGCGAAGTTAAGAGCACCGACGAGCGCCCAAGATGGGCCGCCGTGGTTGATCCACTGGCCGAGATGCTGAGCGCCGCCGAGCCACAGCAGGCCGAACCAGCAGCGCCCGAGATGGTAGCCGAACCAGAACAGCAGCAGGAACCAGAACAGGCCGAACCAGCCGCCGAGATCGTAGCCGAGGCCGAACCCATCAGCACCGAACAGGAAGAGCCACAGCCCGAACAGCAGGCCGCGCCGTTTGCATCGGCTTTCGCTATACTGCCAGAGATACCAGAGCAGCCCGAACCCGAACAGGACACAGAGCGCGCCGACGTGCTGCCACTGTTCGACATCGACAGCGAAAACGGTGTAATTTGGTGGGGCGATCCATCAGCAGCCCACACAGAGCACACAGCAGCCCCCCGCGTGGGTGTTTGGTCCTGGTTGGTACGCGCCGCCGCCGTGCTGCTGCTTTGCCTGGCTGCCAACTGGATGAGCAGCACACAGAGCACAGCAGGCCCCGCCCGCGCTGCCTTTGGTAGCATCGGCACACAGAGCAGCAGCGCCCCCGCGCCGATCCTGCCAAAAGTACACGCCGAACAGCAGGCCGAACCCATCAGCAGCGAGCCAAAGGCCACAGAGACCCACAGCGAGCCCACAGAGCCCGCCGCAGCTGCTGAGCCTACCAACACCAAGCCAGAGGCAAAGAAGGCACACAGAGCCAAAGCAAAGTGCCCACAGCAGGCACAGAGCACAGAGGCCGAACCCATCAGCACCGAACAGGCGCCCGAGATGGAGGCCGAACCCATCAGCAGCACCCCCGAGGCCGACACCCTGAGCACCCCCGAAAACGCCCCCGAAAGCGAGCCCGAACAGGCCCCCGAAGTGGACGAAACGAGCCACCCAGAGCCCGAGCCCGAACAGGTCGAAACGTCCACCACTGCCGGGGTTGTTTTTGGTCCTGGTTCACTGCCTGCCCCCTATTCGGTGTTATATCCTTACATTATAGCGTGTTTTTAAAATTGAGCGTTTCGCCAACGTTATACACTGCAAATAAATTCACAGATTAGAATAATAACAATTTAATAATATAAAGATATGAAGTATTTTATTAACACCCCGTACACCGCCGAAAGCCTTAAAAGCGAGTACCGCGAATTTTGTAAGAAGTTGCACCCCGATACTGGAGGCAATGCCGAAGCGTTCAAAGAAATGATGAACGAGTACAACCAAGTATTAAAAAATCTGGAGTTTGCAAAGTGTGCCGACGATCTGCGCCAAAAGATGAACGCCGAGCGCGAGGCCCGCGAACGCGAAGAGGCCGAAGAGAGAGCCAGAGCCGAACGCGAACGCGAAGAGGAGCGCCGCCGATATGAGCGCGAACAGGCAGAGGAGCGCGAGCGCATAGCCAGACAGCAGGCCGAAACGCGCCGACTTGTTAACGAGTGGGCCGCACGCCTGGAGCGCATCCCCGAAACCGTAGGCGGCAAATTGCGCGCCTGGAGCTTTGCCGATAAGCAGGCCGCCGCCGCTTATATGGCAGCCACGAAACGCAATGTAAAAGCCGTGATTAATTACTTTTTTCCTGGCTTGAAAGTTAATGTAACTATTTCGGGCGAAATATACAAAGAGTATTTTAATATTTCATGGACCGACGGACCAAGCGAAAAAGAATTTATTAATAAATGCGATGATATTTTAAAACTGTTTGTACCAAGTTATTACGAAACGGATCCGTATGCAGATTATGGCCATTGGTGCGACTGCGACGGCACAAAGCCCTGGCGCGAGGCCTACGGCGGCGCCCTTGGTAACTGTACCGACTACGAAACCACCCGCAAATTAAGCGACGAAGGCAAGCAGCAGGCCGAAGAGATGGCCGCCCGCATCTTTGCCAACTGGGGCAAAGAGAGCGAAGCACACGCCGGTATGTTTTCCGCCACTCTCGAAGAGTGGGTAAAACTGGCCGAAGCATTCGGCGCACAGCGTAATAAATGGGGTAGTATTGATCTCGATGGCATGCAGTGGAGCAGGTACGCCGATTATGAGTACAACGACAACGGAAAACAAGCAGCGTATTTTTATATTTCATCCGTTCGCAGATTGTTGCGCGAGCGTGCCACCGTATCAGTACAGCCAAAGGAGAAGGCGCCCGAGTTCGCGCCCAAATACGGCGCCACTTATAAGGCTATTAAAAAAGCCCTGGGCGGTAATGTATTTTTTATAGATAACGGACGCGGCACCCAGAATAAAGAATTAAGTATTTTTGAAGTGGCCGAAATGCTGGCAAATGGCGAGGCCGTGGCCATTGGTCACAAATACACCAACAGCGACGGCGAAACGGTGATATATGGCACCGATCGCGGAGGGTTCAAGGTTCAAGAGAAGCGCGCCGCCAAGTTTGCCGCCGTTGGCATTAATCTGCAGGCGCCAACGCATTTCCATCTTTACGGCACAATAAAGGCCGAGAGCATCAAGCCCGAAACCCTGGCAGCACTACGCAAAGAGGCCGAAGAGATAGAGCAGCAGCGCGCCGAGTGGGAGCGCGAGCAGCTGGCAAAGCAGGCCAACGCAAAAAACGCCAACAAGAGCGCCAAAGCAAACAAGCAGGCCAACAGCAAGCAGGCAAAGCCCGAGACCAAGAGCGAGGCCCAGAACGAGCCACAGCAGCCCGCAGGGCTCACGATGGAGCAGTACAGCGACAAAGCCACAGTAATACGCGGTTACAATGAGCAGCAGGCCGCCGAACTCGAAGCGATGGGCGGACGCCTTAACAAGTGGTTAAAAGGCGGCGCGGGTTACGTTTTCAGCACCCGCCGACATGCTGAAGAGCTGGCCGAGTGGATGGCAGCACAGACAGCCACCCAAGCCGAAGCACAGCAGGCAGAACCAGAGCCCGAGACCACCGAAGCACCAAAGGCCGAAGAGCCACAGAGCGCACCCGAGCAGGAACCACAGCCAGAGCCCGAACCCGAGCAGGCCAACACGTTACACGAGGCCCCCGAGATTACAGCCCTATTTGAAGCACTCGGCGGTATGTTTGCAACACTGGCAGAGATGGCACGCGAGGCCAAGCGGTTCGAGGGTGTAACCATCCCAGCCGAAAGCCTGAAGCGCTGGCGCGATGAAGCCGAACAGAACAGCCGCACCGCCGCCGATCGGTTCGCAGAGCTTTGCGCCTGCCTGTCATCACTCACACCAGAGGCCCGCGACAAGTTCGACGCCCTCGGTGTAATCTTCTGGACGCTATCCGAGCAGCTGAGAAACGGCACAGCGCCCGAACTTATAGCCGCCGCGATTGATTACGCCCGCGCCGATCTGTTCGACCTGGTAAGCACTACCCAGAACCCCCAGCAAGCCGCCGCAGTGCGTGCCGCTTTCGATCCTGAAGGGTACCCCGATTATTTTAAGAAGGCCGCATAATTGGCCGGCCTTCTTACTCTCTTTATATCTTTATTTATTATAGCATCAAATTATTAACACCAAATTTATAAAAATATGAATTGCAACGTATCACCCGAAGCACAGGCACACGCCTGCAGCGTAGCCCGCACAGCACTGGCCCAGATAATCGCCGAGCCCTCGCACCTTTACCGCTCATGGGCTATGAGTGGCCACCAAGCCACCCACCACCAAGGCGCCCCCGCGCTGGTGTTCACTGTTCGCGCACTGATGCACAAAGGCCTGGTATTTGTAGCACTCGACGAAGGCCACGACCTTTATAATATCACAACAGCCACGCCACAGGGCGAAACGCTGCAAAGCGTTAACGGCGTGTATTGTGACGAACTGGCCGCCCGTATTGATGAAATGGTAGAGCACCCCGCCGAGATGACCGACGCCGAATACTTCGAGCGCCTGAAGGGCGAAGGCGATCCGCTTTTAACCTGGATAATTGAGAAGCGCGAAAAAGGCGAGCGCGTTAATTTTATCGCCTTATAGAGATAACCCGTATTTATAGAACCCGTAAAAAATTGAGCATTATGAAAACTATTAATTTATATTTCGGAAACTTGAACGAAAACGACGTGTTAACCCTGGCTCAACTGGCCGAAGAGGTAGAGAGTCAAGAGCGCATAGATATAAAAGTAGCAGATTTCGACAGCTTTGCAAATTTTATGAGCTACTTTAGTATTCACTACGCACCACTATTAAAGCGACTGCAGAGCCGCAAAGCCCCCAAAACTGAAAAAGATCGCCGTTTGCTTGCTGGCCTGGCATCTGACTTGCTGGCAGCTTTCGCCCCTGATGATGACGAAGCCGACGAGGACACAACCGAAGAGCCCGACGAGTGCAAAGAGATGCTTACACGTGCCATTAATACCCACACTTCGCAGCTGTACCGCAACGCCGACGCCTACCGCGACCAGCAGAACCCCGAAGCCGTTCGCGCCTGCCTGGATGAAATTAAAAAGTATAATGAATTACTAAAGCAGCTCTAAGTTATTAAACGCGCTATTTATAAACCCCTTTAAACTTCACCGAATTATGACACAGACAAACACCAACGCCGAGCAGCTTACAATCAAGCTGAGCCGCGAAGAGATAGAAGTAACTGGCCGCCTTTACGACTTTGCCGGCAACGTGCTTATTACTCTGCACCAGTGCAACCCCGAGAGCCTGAATAATACAGTTAATAACGCTTTTGTATGGGATAAGTATTTTATCTTAGCAGCCGCCCGCGCTCTGAACATCGACGAAAATAAGTTTTTTGCGTGGTGTTACGATCATAGCGACTTTATTACAACCCGCGTATTAATCCGCGCCGCTATCGCTCTGAGCCCAGAAAGCCCCGCACCATCACAGGCCGAAAGATTATTTGAGTGGAATATTATCGAAGAGAGAGCGCGCCGCACAGAGTTCCGCCGCAAACACGACGAATATAAGGCCCACCGCAACCGCGAACAGTGGGACGGGCAAAAGTTCCGCGAACTTTACAGCCCCGACGATTTGGCGCTGCACTTAATGTTAGAGTGCGAGGTATTTTACACCTGGAACGATACCACTGTATCGCAGGCGCTCGAATATCTGCGCACCTCTTACCCCGATTTAACTGTGCAAGATCTGCAGAGAGTTTATAATAATAACGCCGATATGGTTGCAAGTATCTACGGCTAACCCTACGTTATATTATCTGAAATAAATTAGAGTCACTAACAATTTAAAAACGTATTGAGATATGAAAAAGAATGTATATTACAGCTCCGAACAGGGAGTAAAAGCCGAGGCAGCTCGTTGCGGTTACAAGAATATCAACAACCGCCTGAATGATATTAACCAGGAGTGGGGCGAGTATTTAAAGCCATTTGAAGAGATTGAAGGCTGCACGCTTGGTTGGTTTGCACCCATCGACGATATAAGAAGTGTGCGCCGCTGTATTATCTGGCACGGCGTTACAATGACCACTTATATGCACCACTTCCGCAACGAGCGCACACAGGCGCTCGAACTCACCGAGGAAATAGACTGGATGGGTGCAAGTTATCAGGAGCCCGCAATAAAAAGAAAATACCCAATACACCAAGAGCCGCAGAAGATCGGCAAACCTACCGCCAAGAAATTAGACGAGTGGGCCAAATACTTAACAAGCAAACGCGAAGCAGAGGAGAAGCGCCGCGACGCACAGCGCACCTATCTGGCAGCACGTTACGACGAAATTTGCCTCCTATTTCCCGAGGCAAAAGATACACCCTACACACTGGGCGAAAGTTGGTATTTTACCACTCGCGCAAATGGCTTGAGTTATTCGATCATAATAGAAAACGGCGGCAAAATATTAGAGCGCATCGAGCTGAATACATATTATTATGAAGGTTTGACCAGCGACGCAGAGCGCGCCGCCCGCATGATGAAAAACGAACTTGCAGAGATCAAGCCGGAGGAAGATTACGAGATACGCGAACTATTCAGCGATTCGCGCATACAGAATTTAGCAGATACAAATAAATAAAATTCCCTACGTTATAGCATCTATCTGGAATTAGAGTAATAACAATTTAAAACAATAAAGATATGGAACCAAAGATTATAAAAGGGCACCTTTATAAGTGTAAGGAAAATATAGGCAAATCGTACACCAAAGGTCGTGTGTATATGTGTGAGTACGAAACAATGACAAGTTGCGATGATATATACGCTTGCGGATTTATCACTAACAATCAGGGCGACACGGGCCACGCATGGCCCTATCAGCCCGACAAACATCCCTGGACTAAGGATGATGCAGCACGCAACCGCTGGAGCACTATATTTGAGAATCTGGGCGAAAAGCCCCACGGCATAATACTTTGCCCCTACGAGGTAGGCGATCGCGTGAAGTGGTATTGCGACGACGACGGCAAAACGCGCACGTCGAAAATAACAGCTATCAGCGTTGAGATAGGCGCCAACGGCGTGCCTGAGTTTGAATATACTACCCGTATCAAATTTAAGGGTATCATGCAGCTTGCTACAATATATCCTCGCTACATCAGACACCCAGCGCGTTAACATCCCACTACGTTATAAGTTATCCACATAGTTATAAACAATACAAAATATTACAGTTATGAAAACTTACAACGGAAAAACTATCACTAAAAAAGAGATAGAGCGCATTTTGCGCACAGAGGACAGCACACAGATTTACAAGCTGTTTGCACGCATACATGGCTGGGTACCTGAGCGCCGCGACGTTTACGATTTTATTTGTAACTACGCCCCCAGCATCCGTGTGTATCGCAACGCATTTGCTATCACATGGCCCCAGAAACACACCCTGGAGCGCCTGGAGATAGAGAAGGAGTGTATCAGCCGCCACGGCTTTTACACGGGCGCACAGCGCCACAATGTAGCCGATATGTTGCGCCGCGAAATAATGGAAGTAGGCAGCCGCTATGCCAAACGCCCCATGCTGGGTAATACCCATTTGTACTTTTGCAGCCCCATATACGGCCACGACGATTACAACAAACGCCGCATGATGCCTATTGCCGGCAACGAGCGCTTTTGCACCCTGGTTATCAAGATAGCCGATCGCTACTTCACA